>Ga0307508_10000651_pt1 | contig 41762 bp, 36 predicted proteins | sample 9_EM_MG_FD_203089 | JGI IMG/M metagenome (GOLD analysis project Ga0307508, IMG submission 203089) | Populus trichocarpa ectomycorrhiza microbial communities from riparian zone in the Pacific Northwest, United States - 9_EM | ecosystem: Host-associated > Plants > Roots > Unclassified | place... | reverse complement strand
CGTCCCGTCGGTCCGGTAGTCCTCGGCCAAGTTGATCACGCCGGCCAGGGCCTGCTCGAACGGATGCGGGTACGGCGGCAGCGCCGGGTCCTCGTGCCAGTTGTCCCAGTTCTCGGCCAGGTCGACTGGCTCGTCGCGGGCCGGGGGCACCCGCAGCGCGCCGCCGAGCCGCAACACCCCGCCCAGGCCGGCCGGGGTCGTGATGCCGGGCAGGCCGAGACCCGGCGTGTCGTGCACGTCGATGTCGCGCCGGCCCACCCGCGGGTCGGCCGCCTGCGGGCGCAGCAGCCGGACCAGGAACTCGAAGTCGCCGGTGGTGCCGGTGCGGAACTGCCAGCGGTAGTAGAACGGCAGCACGCCCTCGGCCTGCCGGTTGGTGTAGTGCGGGCCCCAGCTCGAGTACAGCGCGCCCGGGGACAGGGCCGGGTCGAACCCCAGGCCGGCCAGCCGCCCGGTCTCGAACGCGGGGGCCAGGAACGCGACGTAGGCGGTGTCGGGCTCCAGCCGCCGCGGGCAGATCAGCCGGGCGCAGGCGCGGTCGGCGTCGGTCCGCAGCACCTCGGCGAGGGCGTCGAGCGCGACGGCGGTGCTGTTGGTGGCGACCGGGGAGTCGAGCGAGCCGTTGACGTGCACGTGCGCCCAGGCGCCGAGTTGGTCGGGGCGGGGGAGCGCGGCCACGTCGCGTACGGCAATCGCGGGAAGCGGACCACTTCCCTGCGCCACCTCGGTGAATTCGGCGTCGGCGCCGGCCGGATCGTCACCGGCGGCGAGGACGGCCAGCGCGAGCCACGGCGCCAGCCGGTGACCGGAGTCCTGCGTGGCCGGGCTGTAGCGCCACGGGAAGTCCTCGTCGACGAACTCGATGTGCGCGAGGAAGTTCGGCTCGAAGTTGGTGATCCCGGCCCGCGGCTCGGTGCGGGTGATCGCCCGCTGGTCGACGCCGACCACATCGCCCGGGCCGTAGAGCTGCACCGGCTGCGTGATCGGCTTGACGAGAGTGTCCTTTCCGGACACGGGCACGCCGGTCAGCAGCAGCTCCACGTCGATGCTCGTCCGGGCCGCCGAGCCCGGATCGGCCTTGATCTGCGTGCTGAGGCCGGCCCGCAGCCACGGCAGGAACGTGTACGCGTTGGTGGTCACGGGTGGCTCCCCGGCGTGAACAGCTCGGCGGTCGTGGTCAGCTCGGTGACGGCCGGGTCGGCGGCGGCCATGCCCGAGCGGGTGACGCCGGAGGCGACCAGCACGTTGAGGCCCGACCGCGCGGCCGCGAACGCGTAACGGCCCTCGTCGAGCCCGACCTCCGGGGCCCAGCTGTCGGTGCCGGGAGTGCTGCCGGGGTGGTAGCGCACGGCGCTGCGGTAGCCGGCCTCGTCGCGGTCGCTCGGCGCGCCGCCCACCACCAGGACCGTGCCGTCGTCGAGCGCGACCGCCCGGTGCAGCGCCCGGCCCGACGGCATGTCCTTGGCCGGGCTCCAGGTGCCGGCGTCGAGGTCGAAGAGCTCGGCGGTGCGCTGGCTGAACGGATCGAACGGCCCGCCAGCCGGAGCACCGGGCGCGAGCCCGCCGGTGACCAGTACGGCCTTGTCGGTCAGCCGGGTGGCCTGGTGATGGCTGCGGGCGTGCAGCAGGCTCCCGGTCGGCGTCCACTTCTTGCCGCCGAAGTCGTAGAGCTCGCAGAACGCCAGTGCCGGGTCCCCGGCCGTGCCGACCGGGGTGGTGCCGCCGCAGACCAGGACCGCTCCGCCGTGCAGCGAGATGGCGGTGTGACCGGTCCGGGTGTCGGTCAGGTCGGCGGCCGTCGTCCAGGTCTTGTCGCCCGGGTGGAAGATCTCGGCCGAGCGCAGAGCGTGCACAGTGGACCCGGCGCGGATCGCGCTACCGCCCGCGATCAGCACCGTGCCATCGGGCAGCAGCGCGGCGCTGTGACCCCACCGGGCCTGGGCCATCGGGTTGGGCAGCTTGGCCCAGGCGTGGTTCTTCGAGTCGTAGAGCTCGACGGTGGCCAGCGGGGTGCCGTCGGGGCCGAGCCCGCCGGTCGCGAGGACCAACCCGTTGCCGATCGGGGTCAGCGTGTGCAGGCGGCGGGCGGTGTCGAGCGTTCCGGCGGCGTGCCACTTGAGGTCGGCCGGGTCGTAGTACGCGGACTGCTTCACGGCGGTGCCGGAAGCGTCGGCGCCGCCGGCGACCAGGACCGTGCCGGCGTCGTCGACGGTGACGGCGCCGTCGTGCTGGCCGTCCCAGCGGGCGGCGGCGAAGAGGTCGGGCGTGCCGGCCCAGGATCCGGTGTCCTGCTCGGCGGCAGTGGTGGTCATCGAGATAGCCCTTCGTCTGGTCACGGGATCAGTGCTTCGGCGGTGGTGGCCGGGTCGGAGAGGTCGGTGGTGCCGCCGGCGACCAGTACCCGGGTGTCGGGAAGCTCGGCGATCGCGAACGCGGACCGGCCCGTGCGCATCCCGGCCCGGGTGATCCAGCGGTCGCCGGCCGGGTCGTAGGCGGCCACGTAGCGGAAGCCGGTGGTGTGTTCGGGGCCGCCAGTGCCGCCCAGAACCAGCACGGTTCCGGACCGGGTGGCCAGGCCGCGGTGCCCGGTACGGCCGCCCGGCATCGGGGCGGCCGGCGACCAGGTGCCGTGGTCGAACAGCTCCGCGGTGGCGAGGCTGTGCGGGTCGTACGTACCGTCGGGCGCGGTGACCGCGTCGCCGCCGGTGACCAGCACCCGGCCCGCGCCGAGCGGCGTGGCCTGGTGTCCCGTGCGAGCCGTGGCCAGGCTGCCGGTGGCCGACCAGGTGGTGCCGTCGTACACCTCGCAGTACGCCAGCGCGGCGCCCTCGCTGGTCGCGCCGCCGACGATCAGCACCTGGTCGTGGTCCAGCGTCACGGCCCGGTGACCGGTTCGGGCGTCGATCATCGACGGGGCCGCCGACCACGTCCGCAGGGCAGGATCGAAGAGCTCCGCGCTGGCGAGCGCGCTACCGGCGGCGCCGGTGCCGCCCGCGATCAGCAGCCGGCCGCCGGTGATCACCGTTGCGGTGTGGCCGAACCGGGCCGCCCCGAGCGGGCCGGGGAGCTCGGACCAGGTGTTGGACGCCGGGTCGTACAGCTCGGCCGAGTCGAGCACCGTGCCGTCGGCGGCCCGGCCGCCGACGATCAGCACCCGGCCCTCGCCGAGCAGCGTCGTGGTGTGTAGCTCGCGAGGCGTGACCGGCGCCGGCCCGGCCGACCAGGAGTTGCCGGTCGGGTCGAACAGCGCGGTGGTGAACCCGGCGACCAGCACCCGGCCGGTGCCCAGCACGACCGCATCCACGTCGGACATTGGCGCCGGCAGCGTGCCCGCGTCGGTCCAGGTGTCGGGGACCGCGGGCGGCGCCGCGGCCTCGGCGGCCGGGATGACGTGCAGCCGGCCGTCCAGGGTCGGGTCGGCGGTGACGAAACCCGCGAGCGCGCCGGCCGCGGCCGCCTGGCTGCGGAAGGTCGCGGGCGGGAACGCCTGGATGTTGCTGCGGACATAGGCGACGACGAACCGCTGGTCGCCGACCGTGACGGTCTCGTCGGCCGCGAACGGTTGCCGCAGAGCCGCCTCCCGCCGCGACAGCGAGGACCGGCTGGTGCTGCTGCCGCTGAGTAACTGGTCGAAGAGCGCACCGTTGACGTTGTGGAAGCGGGTCACCGGCGCGGCGCCCTCACCGGCGGCCAGGCCGGTACGCCGCCGGGCCGCCCGCACGGTCGCCGGCGCGCCGCTGTCGACGACGTGCAGCTCGTACCGGGCGCTGCGGCGTACGACCCGTGTGGTCGTCAGAGCGTTCCCGTCGCCGCCCAGCTCGACGCCCGCGTCCTGGCTCTCGTAGCCGGGCCGCGAGAGCCGGTCGGCGTCGCTGAGGTTCTGGAACTGGCCCATCGCGAATTTGTCTCCCGGCACCGACAGCCGTCGCAGGCCCTTCCCCTGGGCCGCGTCGACGCTGAACTGCTTGCCGTCGGCCGTGGCCTGCCCGCCCACCCGGTCGACCCGGACGTTGAGCGGCAGCGCCCGCTGCACGATCGTCAGCGTGCCGAGCGGATGCAGGACCAGGGCGTCGGTCTCGGGCAGCTGCCGCAGGTTGACCAGCGTCTTTCCGCTGCCGGTCGGCAGGTGGGTCGTCCAGCCCTCCGGCTTGACGATCTCGGCGGCCAGGAACGGCAGCACCAGGATCGACGGCAGGGTGGTGGTGATCGGGTCGGACCAGGTGCGGTCGAAGTCGGCCGAGATCTCGAAGAAGAGGAAGCCGATCGAGCCGCGGCCCTTCGCGTGGTACGGCGACGGCCCCTCCAGCTGGAAGCGCAGGTCGATGTGGAACAGGCCCACGCCGAACGCCTTGAGTGACACGCTGCCGCGGCTGCTCCCGTTGAACCGGAACGGCGACCGCTGGAACAGGGCGTCGATGCTGAGGTGACCCTCGATGCCGAAGTCGTCGAAGCCCAGCTTGATGTGCAGGTCGCCGCCGAACTGGATCGTGTTGCTGGTGATCGCGAAGTAGCCGGAGAGCCGGATCAGCTGGCCGTCGTCGTTGAGCAGGTCGACCGCGAGCCGGTCCGGCACCGCGAACGGCAGCTGCGGCGGCCGGAACGACGGGTGGAATCCGCCGACCGTGATGATCAGGTCCTTGTTGTCGCCCCAGCCGACGAGCAGGCCCATGCCGCCGTCGAGCGGCAGGCCGAGCACGTTCGAGGCGAAGAGCCGGGCGGTGAACCACAGCCGGTTCTTGTCCGGCTCGAGCGCGCCCGCGAAGGCGACCTGGATCGTCACCAGCGGCAGCTGCGGGCTCGGCAGGATCGCCCGCAGCACGCCCAGCACCGCGATGTTGCCCGGCACCTCGATGATCAGCGCCAGCGACAGCGTGACCAGCGGCGGCGAGCCCCAGGCGATCTTCGCCATCGGCCCGATCAGGAACGTGCCCTGCTCCGGCGGGAAGAACGCGTTGAGGTCGGACAGGATCCGCGGCGCGTTGGCGATCACGTCGCGCGGGAACATCACCGACTCGATGGCGCCGGTCTGCACGCCCTCGCTCAGCGCCTGCAGGTTCATGCCGCGGTTGAGGCCGAGCACGCCGCCGACCGCCAGCAGCGTGAAGCCGAGCCCGAGCTGGATTCCCGACCCGAACTCGGCCGTGATGACCGCCAGCATCGAGAAACCGGCCGACCCGTCCGGCATGCGCGTGCTGATCAGGCCGATCGCGGTCAGGTCGAACAGCCCGGCGAACTCCAGCTGGAGCGCGCCCGCGTATTCGCCGCGGGCCGGGTCGAAGGAGAGGAAGCCGCCGCCGGTGACCACCCCGACGCCGATGCTCAGGCCCACGCCGGTCGGCGGCTTGAAGGCGAGCGACAGGTCGAGCGGCCCGAGGTTCCCGTCGTGGTTCGGCTTGCCGGACAGCAACGCGGTGAGCCCGATCCGGTCGACCACGGCGGTGATCGGGCCGAGCTGCACCTTGAAGCTGGCACCCAGCGAGATCGGCAGATTCCCGCCCGACGGCACCGCCGAGACGGTCAGCCCCTCGATTTCGACCGGGCCGATCTGCTCGCGGACCGGCAGCTGGATCTCGAGATTTGAGGTGCCGCGGAAGTAGAAGCCGCTGCGATGCGAGATGCCGGCCGCGAGGTCGCCGCCGATGGTGAAGCCGTCGGCCGGCAGCACGGCGGCGATGAACCCGTCGGCGTCGTCCGGCTTGAAGACGAACTGGAGCCCGGTCACGTCGAACTCGGCGAACACGTCCACGTCCGAGCCGGTCAGTCGCACCCCGCCGGTCCCGCCGATGGTCGTGAACTGCAGCCGCGTCCCGTCCGGCGTGCCGAACAGCAGCACCGGCTCCTTGCCGACCCCGGTGCGCTCGGCCAGCACCTCGATCGCACCGCTGTCGTGCACCGGGATCCCGTCCGCCGACTCGAACCCGAGCACCATCCCGACGCCCTGGCCGGGCCGCACCACGAGCCCGACGCCGCCGGTCAGGTCGAGGTCGCTGCGGATGGTCACCGCGATGTCCGGCCCGAGGTCGAACCGGAACCCCTGCACACCGTCGAAGGACGGCAACAGGGCCAGACCCGGCGACTCGCCGCCGGCTTCCGGCGGCACCGGCATCAGACGTACGGCGGCGGCCATGCTGGTGTTGCCGTCGGAGCGTTCGAAAAAGGTGGCCCGGGCGGCCTTGTCCGGCGCCGCGCCCGGATCGACCGGCGTTCCCTGGACGGCGCCCTGGGTGCCCGGCGCCGCGCGCTCGACCTCGACGTTCACGTTGAGGCTGGTGAACAGGTTGTCCACCTGGGACGCCAGCGCCGGGAAGTCGAAGTCGGGAGTGCCCCAGCCGTAGGCGTTGCGCAGCACCTGCGGTGGGTCGGCCAGCACGGCCGGGAGATCGGACACGTCCAGGCTGTAGTGCATGTAGGCGGGCCGGTTGCCGGCCGCCTCGACATAGCCGGTCTTGACGACGCCGAGCGCCCGCAGCGCGAACCCGACCCCGGGATGGAACCGCTGCAGATAGGTGACGACCAGGTGGTCGAGCAACTGGCCGGGGAAGAGTGCCGGGAAGTTGTCGGCGACCAGCGCCGGCGGGAAGGACGAGGCGGGCGCGGTGGCGATCGCCCGGATCCCGCTGATCAGCTTCTGTGCGGCGGCCAGCGTGCGGCTCGCTTCGTCCGGCGCGAACGAGCCGTCGACCGGGCCGCCCTGGACGCCGCCCAGGTTGATGCCGCCGTCGCCGAGCAACCGGAGCAGGCTGTCGTAGAGCGTGTCGGCGGCGGCGGCCACGGCGGCCACCGGCGGCGGGATGGCGGTCACCGTCCAGCCCAGCGTGCGGGCGAGGCCGGCGAAGGCGTCGGGAGAGGCGAGCGCGTCGCGCAGGGGCAGCAGTGCCTGCCCCACTTCGGCGAGTACTCGGTCGAGGGTGCCCGGATTGTCAGCCATGGTCGCTCACTTCGAGTTCGGGTAAAACTTGCTGGTGAGCAGGGCGTGCATCCCCGGATCCACCCGGTTGACGATCAGCCACTTGCAGACGTAGCAGAACTGGCCGCCGCGATCGTCTTTGTCGTGCAGGTCGCGCATCTTGCAACCGCCCGCCGGGCGATAGAAGTGGGCCGCGAAATGTTCGGCGCCCTCATACACCCCGATCACCCGGAAGCTGTCGCAGGGTTCGTCGAAGCCCTTGATGGACAGGGGCTCGTCCTTGCCGTCGTTGCGGAGGTTGGTTTTGGTGTCCTTGTTGAGCGGCCTGCGGGTGTCGCGCAGGAACTGCATCACCGGGGGCTCGGCGGCCAGCAGCGGCGTGCCGCCCACCTTGTCGCTCTGGGCGAACCAGAGCAGGGAGCCGGCCGGAATCGGGTCGGCCGGGAGTTTTCCCGGGACGGAGACGATGACGGCGCCGGCGGGATCGATGTCGACGATGGCCAGCGGCGTCAGCTGTATTCCGGTCTGTGGCAGCTGAATCACGGGCGGCTTGGTGTAGGTGATGGCCCGCAGCCCCGGTTGCAGCCCGGGGAAAGACTTCCGTGCGCGCATCCATTGGCCGACGTCGTTGGGGTCGATCGGCACCCGGAGCACCCGGAGCACGGCGTCTACGACCTGGGTGTCGGCGGTCAGGCGGGAGGACATGAAGGTCAGCGGGATCTTCAGCCATTTGACCAGGTCCGGATCGATGTCGTCGGGTGTCTTCGGGGTGCGCGAATGGATGAAGTTGAAGTGCGTGACGTTGTCGCCGAACAGGTCGGCCGTGTCCGGAAGGCTCACCGAGACGCCCGGACCGCCGGTGAGCTCGTACTCGTCGTCCAGGTTGAAACTGTGGGCGAGTTCGTGAGCGACCGAGCTGATGATCTCGTCGGCGTCGGTCTTGACTCGGGACGGTGGGTCCCGGAACAGCTTGTCCGCCTTCTTGACGAAGTCCACCGTGGGTTTCAACCCGCCCGACACGGCGAACAGGCTTCTGTTGTTGACGTTCTGAGCCAGTGCGTGGTCGTCCAGGCAGAGCATCGCCACGAGGCCGCGGCTGCGCTGGAACACGCCGTCGTTCGGCGCCCACTCCGGGCCGATCGTCAGGACACCGTCGGCGGTGGGGAAGGTCAGGCCGCTCAGATATCGCGCGATGGTGCTGTTCGGGTTGGTATCACCCACAGCGGAATAGAGCTCCGGCGGGTGGCGCCGCCGATCGAGATGCACGGCGATCGGCCTCGGGACCTGAAGGACGTAGAACTCGTAGAGGCGTCGTACGAAAGCGCGCATGTCAGCGCTTCCGGGCACGTCGGTGGCCGGTCGCGGTACGGCCTGAAACTGCCCCTGTGCGTTGAAGCTGATTTCGGAGTTGCGGTCGCCGAGCCGTGAGCCGGTGTGCAGGCCGAAGAAGGTGTCTCGCGCGTTCAGGATGCCGTCGGCGCGGTGCACCCGCCACTCGCGGATCAGGGTGTCGTCCACCCGGTCGAGCTGGAGATCGAGGTTTTTGTCCGGTCCGGGCAGACCCTGATTGCGCCACTGGGTCTGGATCGCGTCCGGGTCGGTCGGCTCGTTTCGCCGGGGGAGGCCGACCAGCCCCATGAGGTCGATCATCGCGTAGGTGCCAGGGGCGCCGACCACGCCCTCGATCGGCATCGGCGTGCCCTCGAGCACGTTCACGCTCGCGGCATCCTTGATCGCGAATCCGCAGGTGAGCGTGTTCTCCACCGAAGGAATAAAGATCTTGAAGACGTTGAAGCTCTTCTCCAGCAGGGCATATGGCTGGTGACGGGGCTTGGTGAACATCTCGTCGGCGGCCTGCTGGACCATGGTGTCGAAGATGCCCTTGTCCTCCTGGCGGAAGCCCTCCGCGAGGAACAGCATGTTGTGGCGCCTGGCGAAGTCCTTGACGTTCGTCGTCCGCACCGACTCCAGGGTGTGGTTCTGGGTGGCGAAGTCCACCACGGTCACGGAGAGGGCACTGGGCACGTTGCCGGCACCGAGGGCCGGCCAGGTGCCGTTGACCGTCGGCAGATGTTTCGGGTCGGTGGTCGCCTTGAGGCCGAGCAGTCGCCCATCCGGGGTGACCGTGAACGTCGTCGGGTCGGACGACGTCAGCGTCACGTATCCGTGCCCGGTGATGTCACCGACCAGGTCGACCCCGGTGTCGTCGGCGCTGAACTTCGCGTAGAGCGACGGCTGAGCGTGCGCGATCGGGTCCTTCACGGTGGAGATCGGGTCCTTCACGGTGGAGATCGAGCCGTTCACGGCGGAGGCCGAGCCGTTCCCGAACCACCACGAGGCCACCGCGCGGTGCACCTGAAGCCGACCGACCAGGTATTGCGCGCCGACGCGGACCTGGAACAGATAGATGCCCGGCGTCGCCTGGGTCACCGTGAGGGTCGTCGCGGCGCCGTCGCCCGCAACCATCGTGGGCTTGTCGTCCAGGCGGTGACCGGGTGGGTCGTACGGCCGGAACCAGTCGAAACTGCACTGCGTCGTGGCCGGGTCCAGAGTGAACGGCACCGTGGCCAGCAGGTAACGATGCTGGGTCGGGTCGGGATGGTCCTTCTGCCGCATCAGCCGTAGCGACAGGCTCTGGCCCGCGACCATATGCAGGTCGCAGTTCGGAAACAGTACGATTTTGTCGACCCCGGCCACGCGTCCCCCTTGCCCGTACCTCGCTTGCCGGTACGGTTGCAGGCGGCGCTGAAACGGCGCTGACGTGCGGCTGAAACGGCGATCGGCCGCCGTGTAGCCGCCGGTGCCAGGCCAGCAGGGTTGCCGGGGTGACCAGCCTGTGGGCCCGGACCGCCGTAGGCAGCAGCTGGGCCAGCGCGGGCAGGACGGCCCGGTCCGGCCAGGACAACCGGGGCCGGCCCTTCAGCTGCCGCCTGAGCCCGCCACTTCATGGCGCAGCGCGAGGACCTCCGCCAGCACGGTGGTGTCGCTACGGACCAGCAGACCGAGACCGCCGATCACCCGGATCATCATCAGGTACACCAGTCGAACCAACACACCGTCGATCGTTACCGTGGATCGAAAAATCCCAGCTCACCGTCTGTGCGACAAGTTCTGGCACGGTACAGGGTGAGTCCCGGTCGCGGCTGTCTGTCCGCGGCGGCGTTGGCCGGTCATGGGTGATCGAAAGCCATACCGAACGACGTGACCGGCGGACACTGAGCGCTGATCGGGCCGTTCCTTCGCGCCTGAAGAGCCGCCCGCATCTCGGTCGCGGGCCGCTATGGCGATCCTCGGGTTCGAGTTGCGGCAGCCCGGCGGCCCGGGATCGCCCGGAACATCGGCCAGCTCCCTGCTGGCGGGGTCCGCCGGCAGGGAACTGGCCGAGTCTCGCCGCAACCAGCGACTGGAATGCCCTGGCTGGCCGCCCCCTCGACTTATTCGCCGACCACTGCCGCGACGAACCCACCCCCGGCTTCTTGACGAGTCGCGCTCAGCCTTGCGATGGGCCTTCGCCTCGATCGATCTCTTTCGACGAGGCTGCTCATACCGATACGCAGCCGCTACGATCGCACACTACCGAGCCCGTAACATTTACATCTGCGTCGAACATGAGGATTGCTACTGAGTTGACGCCACCTGGCGCGCTGATCTTGAGGGGGAAGGTGAAGCCGACATTGGGACCGTCCGGGGACGCGAAGTTACTGCACGGGAGCCCGGTTTCGAGAGCGCCGTTGAAGCCCTCGGCGCAAACTTGCTTCTTAGTGGAGACTGCGTGCACGGTACCAGTGACACTCGCGGAATATCCGACGGTGAAGTGGACCGTGCCCGAGCTGACGCTGGCACCATAGGTAATCCTGAAGGGTACGTCCACGGGACCGGCAGCGTTCGCCGGCGCAGCAGCGAGTCCGATTGCCGTGATGACCGTGGCGGCAGCCGCGGTCAACTTCACGAGGGTCGTGCGCATCTGGCTTCCCTTTCCTCGAACGAGCGTGAGCGAATACAGGATTGAGCCAATCCAGTGGCGGTCACCGACCAGTGGCGTGACCGCATACCCGACTTGCAGAGAGAGGGTCGCCGGGGCTCCTGGTAAATTTCTTGTACTTTTCTTGCATCGTGCCGCGTCGCCCTATCGGCGTCGCTACGACGGGGGCTTGGATGAGCGAGTTTCGGCTGCTGGGACCGGTCGAGGTGTGGGCCGGCGGTCGACGCGTCGACGCCGGGCACCGCCAACAGGTGAGCGTGTTGGCGGCGTTGCTCGTCGACTGCGGGCGCCCGGTGCAGGTCGACACCCTCATCGACCGAGTGTGGGGAGCGGCCCCGCCTCGCGGCGCCCGGCAGTCACTACACGCCCACGTCACCCGGATCCGGCAGGTTTTGCGACAGGTTGGCGAGCTTGACCCGGAGCCGGTGCGACTGAGTCTGCAATCCGGTTGCTACCTACTCGACGTCGATCAGTCCCGGGTCGACATACACCGATTCCTGCACCTGGCAGCGCAGGCCCGCCGACCGCAACACAGCGCACCACAGCGGGTGACACTGCTGCGCGAAGCCGTCAACTTGTGGCACGGCGAACCCTTGGCCGGGCTACGCGGCGACTGGGCACAACGATGCCGCGACACCTGGCACCAACAGCACGTAGACGTCACCGTCGCCTGGGCACACGCCGAACTGCAGGTCGCCAACCCGGACCCGGTCATCGCACCCCTGCACGACCTGGCCACCACACACCCCCTGAACGAGGCGGTCGCCGCGGTACTCATGCGCGCGATGTCCGCCGCGGGCCGCCCGGCAGCCGCACTGGAACGCTATGACACGGTCCGCCGACACCTGATCGCCGAACTCGGCACTGACCCCAGCACCGAACTCCAACAGGTCTACCAGGCAATCCTGCAAGGCGAACACCTCGACCCGACGACCACACCACCGACAAACCCGGCCCCGGCCTTGGCGACGCCGGCACAGCTGCCAGGCGACGTGCCAGGCTTCGCCGGCCGCCACGAACATCTGAGCACACTGGACACCCTGATCGAAGCCAACCCAACGGATGACGCCCGCCCCACAGCGGTGGTGATCTCCGCGGTGTCCGGCACCGCAGGCGTCGGCAAAACCGCCCTCGCCGTCCACTGGGCACACACCGTCGCACACCGGTTCCCCGACGGACAGCTCTACGTCAACCTGCGCGGCTTCGACCCCAGCGGACAGGTCATGGACCCGGCCGAAGCGATCCGCGGGTTCCTCGACGCCCTCGGCGTACCCCCCGAGCGCATCCCACAAGGACTCGACGCCCAGGCCGGCCTCTACCGCAGCCTGACAGCCGACAAACACCTACTCATCCTGCTCGACAACGCCCGCGACGTCGAGCAGACCCGCCCCCTGCTGCCCGCCACCGGCACCTGCCTGGCCGTCGTCACCAGCCGCAACCCGTTGACCGGGCTGATCGCCGCCCACGGCGCCCACCCGCTGATGCTCGACGTTCTACCTGACGACGAAGCCCGCGAGGTCCTCACCCTTCGGATCGGCGCCGATCGGGTGCGCGCCGACCCCACCGCTACCGGCCACATCATCACCGCATGCGCCCGGCTACCCCTCGCCCTCGCGATCGCGGCGGCCCGGGCTCAGCAGACCCGTTTCCCGCTCGCGGTGTTGGCCGCGGAACTGCGCGACGCTGGGCAGCGCCTCGACGCCCTCGACGCCGGAGACCCCACCAGTCAGGTGAGGGCGGTGTTCTCCTGGTCCTACATCACCCTCACCGAACCCGCCGCCAGCCTGTTCCGACTCCTCGGCCTACACCCCGGCCCCGACATCGACACCGCCGCGGCCGCCAATCTCGCGGGACACACGAAACCGCAGACCCGGCGGCTGCTGGCCGAGCTGATCAGGGCGAGCCTGCTCACCGAACACATCCCCGGCCGATACACCTTCCACGACCTGCTACGCGCCTACGCCACCGAACTCACCCACACCCTCGACACCGACCAGCAACGCCACACCGCCACCACCCGACTCCTGGACCACTACCTACACACCGCACACACCGGTGCGCTGCTGCTGAAGCCGGGCCGACCCCCGATCAACCTCATCCCGGCACACCCGCAAGTCACCCCGAACCTCCTCGCCGACGACCGGCAGGCGATGGACTGGTTCACCACCGAACGCCTCGTGCTGCTCGCCGCCGTCGAACACGCCGCCGCCACCGGCTTCGACGCCCACGCCTGGCAACTCTTCTGGACCTTGACCACCTTCCTCTACCGGCGAGGCCGATGGCACGACTGGGTCACCGCGGGACGCACCGCGGTCACCGCCGCCCAGCGACTCGGCGACCCGGCCGGACAGCTCGTCACCCACCGCCTCCTCGCCAACGCCTACACCGATTTGCATTGTTTCGAGGACGCCCACGTCCAGCTGCAACATGCGCTCTACGTGGGTATCCAGACCGGTGACCACGCCGAGCAGGGCTATATCCACCACAGCCTGGCGCGGATGTGGAATGCACAGGGTGGCCCTCGCCGGTCCATCGACCACGCCTACCAAGCCCTCGACCTGTTCCAGGCCGCCGGAAACCTACCGGGGAAGGCCAGGGCTCTCAACCTGATCGGATGGAACCACGCCCTGCTCGGCGAGAACGAGCAGGCCCTCACCGCCGCCCACCAGGCCCTTACACTGCACCAGAAACTCAACAACCGGATAAATCAGGCCGCCACCTGGGACACCATCGGCTACGCCCACCACCACCTGGGCCACCACACCGAGGCCGTCACCTGCTACCAATACGCCCTCACCCTGCACCGCGACCTCGGCGACCGCTACGGCGAATCAGAGGTCCTTACCCACCTCGGCGACACCCACCACAGCACCGGCGACGCACCTGCCGCCCGCGACGCCTGGCAACAAGCCCTGAGCATCCTCGACGACCTCCAGCACCCCGACGCCGACGCCGTCCGCACCAAACTCAACACCCACCGAATCGCCGCTTCCCGCTCGCCCGGGACTGTGCCGGGAGCGGCTCTGGGGCTCTTTCGGTGGTTACCGTAGGTGACCTCAGTTGAGGAGGATCCGGTGGCGTAGCAGGGTGAACCCTGCTCGGCCGTGCACTTGTCGCATGATTCGTTTGGTCTTGGTGTTGACTCCTTCGGCTCTGCCGTTGTGGTAGGGCATGGTCACGGCGGCGTGGACGGCTTCGTAGTCGAGTTCGAGGCCGCGGGCGAAGGTGTGCAGGTGCGGCAGATCGGCAGTTCGGACGGCGGTGATCCAGGCGTCGAGTCGTGCGCCGTTGCTCTCGCAATGGTCGTAGCAGGGCGGCGAACGAGCCGTCGCGTTCGGTGAGGTCGATCATTTCCGGGCAGGCGGTGGTCAGCTTGTGGTGGTGTTCGCGTTGGGCGTCGGTGAGGTGATCCGAGCTGGTCAGGACGAGGCTGGTCAGCCGGCGCGGTGACATCGGTGGGCGGTCGCCTTCGACGCGGCCCTGGTTGATGTATCGGACGAGCAGGTTCATGCTGTCGGGGTAGCCCAGGGCTTTGATCTCGCGAAACAGCTGGAGATCGCCGACCGCGGGTTCCTGCTCTCGGCGGTGCACCGTACGTTCGGCGACCTGCCGTTTCGTGCGCTCATCGGGCCCGCGCAGACGCACGACGCTGTGCAAGGCTGCGACGCCGAGGTCCGCGAGCAGTGGAGGCGTGACCTGGAAAACCGTAAGCGGTACAGCCGTGAGCAGCGTGAGCGCAAGCGGCTGGCGCACCAGGCGCACACCGACTGATCCGGCTGCGCGGGCGCACGCCGGTCAGACCAGCGCGAGGACCCGCAGCAGCAGGCGGGCGGCCTCACCACCGTTCTCTACCGCGGTCTCGATCGCCCTCGGTACATCGAGGTCGTCGAGCAGTGCCGCGGTGACCGCGCCGGTGGCGGCGTCGCCGGCGCCGGGACGCCCTGCCGCCGCGAACAGTCGCTCGAGGCGCTCCGCGGCCCGATCGAGGTCGTTCGGTTCGTATTCCCAGGCGGTGTGCCAGGGCCGGTCGAGCAGCAGCAGCCGCACGGCGGCTGGGGAGTGGTCCCCGAGGAGGTCGGCGACGAGGGTGAGGTTGCCGGTGCTCTTGGCCATCTTGGCGCCGCTCTGACCGACCGCGCCGACGTGCAGGAGTGCCCGCGCGAACGGCGTCACCGAGCTGACCGCCTCCACCATCGCCGCCTGGTAGGCGTGATGCGGGAACGCGAGGTCCTCCCCTCCGACGAGCACGTCGACGCTCGGCCCCAACACCGACAGGGCCATCGCCGCGCACTCCGCGTGCCACCCCGGGCGGCCCAGGCCCCACGGGCTCGGCCATGCCGGCTCGCCCGGTGTCGAGGGGCGCCACACGATCACGTCGAACGGGTCGTCGCGGCGCTCGTCATGCGGGTCGTCGGCGAACTCCGCGGACCGCGCCAGCGCCTGCTCCCGCGACAAGCCGGACCGGTCCACGACCTCGGCGCCCCGGAAGTACACGAACCCCTCGCGCAGGTAGGCGCGGCCGGCGGCCAGCAGCGCGGCGGCCAGTTGCTGCACTGCCCCGACGTAGTGCCGGGCCCGTGGCTCGTGCACCGGGCGGCGTACCCGGAGGGCGGTCATGTCCTTGTCGAACGCGTACTCCTGTTGCAGCGCGAACTGGGCGACCTCCCTGCCGTGCAGATCCGCCGCCCGGGTCAGGACGTCGTCGACGTCGGTGACGTTGCGGCAGCCGACCGTCTCGATCCCGCCCAGCCGCCACACCGAGGTGAGCAGATCCGACCACACGAACGTCGCCGCATGCCCCAGATGCGTCACGTCGTACGGCGTGATCCCGCAGGTGTAGACGCGCGCCGTCGTGACCGCCGGAAGGGGGACACCCGACAGTCGCAGCGACGCGGCAACGGAGGCACGCTGAGCGACCGAGCCGATCACGCCACGAGAAGTCATGCGCCCATCATCAGCCCGATCCGGCACCGGCCGCACCTGCCAACAGCCCGGACGGCACGGGCCGTTCTTCCCAACACCGCGGATCAGGGTGTGGCTTCAGCACACTGAGTCTCGGCGATGTCTACGTCGGTGTCGCGGACCTTGACGTAGCCAGCCGCGTTGGTCAGGCCCTCGGTGCGGCGCAGGAAAGTCCTGCCCGGCGAACGGGGGCACGGGTGGGTAGACCCGGCCCGACGCGGTGCGCACGGTCTTCGATTGCGGATCGATGAGATCGGCCGCGTCCTGCGCGAACTCGACCTCGGCGGCCTCGAAGGTTGGCGCGACCGGGAACGTGATGTCAGCCGGGGAAACGCTTGCCGAAGGGCAGCCAGATCGGTGACGGGTATCCGGGCCCCTCGGGCTCCTGGACGACGGCGGGGGCGTCCCGTCGTCCGGGGTGCAGGAAGGCTCTGTGGAATTGCGCCGTGGGATGGACCGTGAGAGGTCGGCCCGTCAGCGGCCGAACAACCGCGCGAAGAAGCCGGTAGGCGGCTCGCCTTCATGGCCGGCGCAGCGTTCACCCTTGGGAACGCCGCGCATGACCTGATCGACGTGCTGACCGCAGCCGGCCCAGGTGGCCTTGCCGCACTTGCGGCACGTGACCTGACGACACATGATCCACTTCTCCTTGCCTTTGGCGAACTCACCTCAATACCCCCTGGGGTATATGGCGATGATACCGGGCCTTCGTCCATCATGCCGCGGTCTTCGTGGTCGAGGATGTGGCAGTGGTAGACGCTGCGGCCGGGATAGCCGGTGAAGGGGATGAGCAGCCGTGCCCGGCCTCGGGCGTCCCGGGGTACGTCCAGCGTCTGCGGCGCCGGTGAATCGGCACCGGGGCAGCCCAGCATCGACGACGAACCACATGGCGTGCCTCCCCAGGTAGCCACTGTCGACGCTACGGCGGGGGTTCGCCTCGTGCCCGGGCCGAATGGTCCCGACCCGGCCAAGCCCAACGGCCCGCCGAACCCGGCCTCGCGCCGCTCGCCACGTTGCGCCTACGCCACCAAGCCCGCTTCTGCCCACCGGCCGCCCTGCCGGTCGACGCACCGGGATGCCGTCGGCGTGTACGCCGTTCACGGTTTCCGATCGGCCGGCGTTGCTGTCTTCAGTGGGGCTTTGGTCGGGTGGACGACGCGGTCGAGGCGGATCGCGGCGTAGCCGACGGTGGCGGCGGCGCAGACGACGAGCAGGTCAAGCAGGGGGAGGGGCTCGGTGCCGAGCAATTGCTGCAGTGGCGGCAGGTACACGCCGGCGAATTGCAGGGCAAGGGCGCCGGCGACGGCGACCAGCAATATCGGGTTGGCCCAGCTGCCGGGCCGGGCGCGGGAGCCGAGGGCGACGGCGAGTTGGGTGGCGCCGAGGGCGAAGAAGGCCATGGTCTGCCACGGCCGGTCGGTGGCGTGGGCCCAGAGCGCGATGGCGAGCGTGACGACGCCGATGGCGACGCCGACGCGCAGGATGCGCTGCCACAGCCCGGCGCCCAGGACGCTTTCAGCGGGTGGTCGGGGCGGGCGTGTCATGACCTTCGGGTCGACCGGTTCGCTGCCCAGGGCCACCCCGGGCAGTCCGTGGGTGAGCAGGTTGACCCAGAGGATCTGCGCGGGCAGCAGCGGCAGTGCCAGGCCGACCAGGGGGCCGGCCAGCATGACAAGGATCTCAGCGGTACCGCCGGAGAGCCCATAGAGCAGGAACCGGCGGATGTTGGCGTAGACGCGGCGGCCTTCTTCGGCGGCGGCCACGACGGTGGCCAACTCGTCGTCGGCGAGGACCAGATCGGCGGCCTGCCGGGCGACCTCGGTGCCGCGTCTGCCCATCGCCACACCAATGTCGGCGCGGTGCAAAGCCGGGCCGTCGTTGACCCCGTCGCCGGTCATCGCGACGACGTCGCCTGCGTCCCGGCGGGCCTGGATGATGTCGAGCTTCTGCTCGGGGGTGGCACGGGCGAACACCCGCGCGGTGCGTAGGCGTGGATCGTCGGGGGCCGGCAGGTCCCGGCAGTCGACGACGACGCCGTCGGGCGAGATGATGCCCAACTCGGTGGCGATCGCGCGGGCGGTTGCCGGGTGGTCGCCGGTGATCATCACCAGGGCGATGCCGGCGGCCTGACACGCCGCGATCGTCGCCGCGGCCGAACGGCGGGGCGGGTCGGTGAGCGCGATCAACCCCAGCAGTTCCAGGCCTTGCTCCAGGTCCGAGTCTGGCGGAACGGCGTCACGGTCGGCCTGCGCGACGGCGAGGACCCGGTGTCCGCGGCCGGCCAACTCCTCGGCGCGGGCCATCGCGCGGGCGATCGTCGCAGCGTCGGTGGTCAGGACGGTGGGCTGCAAGATGGCTTCCGGGGCACCCTTGCAGACGATCCGGACCCGGCCGTCGGGCAGGTGGTGGACCGTACTCATCCGTTTGCGGCCACTGTCGAACGGCAGTTCGGCGACGCGCGGCCACCGCGCGGTGAGGCCGGCCTGGTCGAGGCCGAACTTGCCGCCCGCCGTCAGCAACGCGGCCTCCGTCGGGTCACCTACCGCGGCCCACGCCCGGTCAGTGTCCTCGCCGCGACGTAGCGCCGCGTCGTTGCACAGCACCGCAGCGGTGAGCAGGGCGGTCACGTCGGGCGCGTCGGCCGGAGCGAGGACCTGGTCGCCGTCAAGGATCTGCCCGGTCGGGGCGTAGCCGGCTCCGTCGAGGGTTGCGTCACGGCGGGGAGTCCACAGCGCCGCCGCGTACATCGTGCCCTCGGTGAGGGTGCCGGTCTTGTCCGTGGCGATCACGGTCACCGAGCCCAAGGTCTCCACCGCGGGCAGTCGGCGGATCAGCGCGTGCCGGGCGGCCATCCGCCGCGCGCCCAGCGCGAGCGCGAGGGTGACCACGGCGGGCAGCGATTCCGGGACGGCGGCCACCACCAGGCTGATCGCGGCGATCAGCATCAACTCGACCGGCTGGCCACGCCACAGCCCCAGCGCCAGGACCGCCGCGCACAGCGCGACCGCGACCGCGGCCAGGATCCGCCCCACGCCGACCAGCCGGCGTTGCAGTGGGGTCAGCGTGGGCCCGGTCGACATCAGCGCGGCGACCCGGCCCATCGCACTACGCAGACCGGTCGCGGTCACCACCGCCCGTCCCCGGCCACGTACCACGACGGTGCCGGCCGACAGGACATCGCCGGGCCGTTCCGGGTGATCCGAGGCGACCTTCTCCACCGGCACTGACTCCCCGGTCAACGCAGCCTCATCGACCAGCAGCGCCGTGGACTCCTCCACAAGCGCGTCGGCCGGGACGATGTCGCCCTCGGCAAGCACGAGCAGGTCACCCACCACCACCTCGGCGGCCGGCACCGACCGCTGGGCGCCGTCACGCAGCACCCGCGCATCCGGCGCGGCAATCGCCGACAACGCCGTGATCGCCCGGTCCGCCTTGACCTCCTGCGCCACCCCCACCGTGGTGTTCACGACGACGACCAACGCGATGATCGCGGCATCGGCCCAGTCACCGGTTGCGACGGTCAGCACGGCGGCGGCCAACAGCACCAGCACCAGCGGATCCCGCAACTGCAGGAGCACCCGCCGCCACAGCCCCACCCGGTGACGCGCCGGAAGGACGTTCGCGCCGTCAGCGGCCAGCCGCGCCGCCGCCTGCGACGACGACAGACCCTCCGCCGCGGCCACCGTCACGCCGTACTGGTTTGTGGTCACGACCGTCCCCTCACCCGGCGTACCCGCCGCGCCGAAAGGCCGCGCCGCCGGTCAGGAGGGCCGCCATGCCTGTCCGTGATCAGTCCTCGCCGCCACAGCGGGCCCGCAAGACGGCCCGATCAGCCTCGCAACCGGCCCACGGCCCGATCAGCCTCGCAACCGGTCCACGGCCGAGGCCGCGTCGCCGGCCTGCCCGCTCACCGCGTCGACGGCGCCGGTCACGGTATCGCCCACCGCCTCGGCGTCAGGCATTTCGGGAACCTCGATACCCAACGCCTCCGCGGCCCGGGTCAACAGCGCACCGATCGACTTCCACATGCCGCACCCCCACCATCGGGTCTGCCACAGCCCATATCCACGCCACCCTGACGATGCGCCTACGGACCGTACCCCTCAACACTGCTCTCACCGGCACAGATCAGGACAGGCCGAAGGTCCCAAACCGGCCAGCCGCCTCCCCGGCGTCCCTGATTCGCGGCCCGAACTGAATCGCAGTCCTGCCATAGGCCGCGCCTCGCAGGCTCACCTGGTGCCGAGCGGTTCGTCCGGTTGGATGAACGGATCGGGGTGTCCGTCGAACGCGTAGTCGTCGTAAGCGCGGGGATCCTCGCTCGGTTCCATGTGGGTCAACACGGTGGTGTCCGGCAACGCGTGACGGATCGCCGCCTCGAGGCGTTCGAGCAGATCGTGTCCCGCCTGCACGGTCCACGCTCCTGGTACGAGCACGTGCACCGAGACGAACCGGTGCCGCCCGGACTGGCGGGTCTGCAGGCCGTGGAAGCCGACCTGCGCCGACCGGAACCCGTCCAGAGCGGCCACGACGGCCGCCGATTCCGCGGGGCCAAGGGATTGGTCCAACAGCGCCCGCACCGACTGGGCGACCAGCCTGCCGCCGGTGACCAGAATGTTGACCCCGACAATCGCGGCTACCACCGGGTCCAGGCGCTGCCAGCCGGTGACGCCGACGAGGACGACTCCGGTGAGTACGCCGACCGAGGTCCAGACGTCGGTCATCAGGTGCTTACCGTCGGCGGTGAGGGTGACCGAGCGGTCCCGGCGGCCGACGCGGATCAGCAGCAGCCCCACCACAGCGTTGATCACAGTGGCCGCCGCCGAGATCGCCACGCCGAACCCGACGCTATCCAGCGCCACCGGGTGGAGGAACCGTCCCACCGCGCTGTACAGGATCACCCCGGCGGCGACGAATATCATCAGGCCTTCGAGGCCGGCGGAGAAATACTCGGCCTTACCGTGACCGTAGTGGTGACCGGCGTCGGCAGGTCGCACCGCCACCGTCAACGCGATCAGCGCGATGATCGCCGCGACCAGGTTGACCACCGACTCCGCGGCGTCGGACAGCAGCCCCACCGAACCGGTGACCAGATACGCGAAAGACTTCAACCCGATCGTGGCGACCGCAGCCCCGATGGACAGCCATGCGTAGCGCCTCAGATCCGATACCCCACTGGCCGCCGCGTTCATAGCACCCCTACCCTCACGCCACCCCAGCCTAATCCGCCGCCGACAACCGCACGCACGTCACGCCCGACCACGCCCGGCACTGAGGACGATTTTCACGAAGCCCTCAACCCAGGCTGCCGCCACGCACGCGGGGAGGGCGCCGACGAAGAGCTCCGTCGGGGTCGGCGCCTGGTCGGCCCCGCCGGATCCGGTCGGCTGATCCACCCGTACGCGGTGACCGCGGACGGTGATCTCGTACTGCTCGTCGCTGAGGAAGTCGACGTCGAGGCGGTCCGCCGGGGTCGGGACGTCGGTGGCATTGACAACATTGGCCTGGCTGGTCATGTCTTACCTCATGTTTGTGCCTGGGCGTCGGTCTTTCCGCCTGGCTTGCCCGCGGGACCGGCTACGACTTCTACCGGATACCCCCTACGGTATTTCTCCGGCCGTGATGCAGTAGGGCCTAAGGTTCCGGCGGGCAAGGTCCCGATCGCCGGTGCCGCCTTGTTGTCGACACCCGCAGGTGGCTACAGTCAGGTATACCCCCTGGGGTATCTTGGTCGACGGGGGAGGATCGCCGCGATGAAAGCGTCAGTGCCGCTAGTCCGTCGTCATGAGGTCGTCATCGTCGGCGGTGGCACCGTCGGCATCACCGTCGCCGCTCGGCTGCGCCACGCCGGAGTAACCGATGTGGCCGTGCTCGAGCCGTCCGAGCGGCACTACTACCAGCCGTTGTGGACGTTGGTCGGCGCGGGCCTGGCCAGACCTGAACGCACGGTCCGGGGCGAGGCCGGCGTCATCCCGAAAGGCGTGACCTGGATCAGGCAGGCCGCGGCGGCCGTCGATCCGCAGACCGCCACCGTCACCCTGACCGACGGTTCGGCCCTGGAGTACGGGTTCCTGGTGATGGCGCCGGGCCTGCAGCTGAACTTCGATACCGTTCCCGGCCTGACCGAGGCGCTCGGCCGCGACGGGGTCTGCAGCAACTACCGGCTCGACCTCGCTCCCGCGACCTGGAACTTCATCCGGCAGACCCGGTCGGGAACGGCGCTCTTCACCATGCCACCCGGGCCGGTCAAGTGCGCCGGGGCCTCGCAGAAGATCGCCTACCTCGCCGCGGACTGGTGGCGGCGCCAGTGCGTACTCGCCGACATGCGCGTCATCCTGGCGCTTCCCGCGGCGGCGATGTTCAGTCAGCCAGCCTGGGGTGAGGTGCTGCGGGGCATCGCCGCCGGCTACGGCATCGAGGTCCGCCACGACACCCGCCTCGTGGAGGTGGACGGACCCCGCCCATCACGTCGTCTTGCTGGACGACACCACCGGCACCAAGGAGACCCTCGAGGTCTCGATGATGCACGCCGTGCCACCGCAGAGCGCCCCGACTGGGTCAAGGCCAGCCCGCTGGCCGATCCCGACAGCCCATTCGGCTACGTCGAGGTCGACCAGTACACCCAGAGCCGGCGCTGGCCGAACGTCTTCGCCCTCGGTGACGTAGTGAATCTGCCCACCTACAAGACCGGCGCGGCGATCCGCAAGCAGGCCCCGGTGGTCGTGACGAACTTGCTCGCGGCCCGCCGCGGCGCATCGCCGAGGGCGCGCTACGACGGCTACACCTCGTGCCCGCTGGTGACTGCCCACAACCGGATGATGCTGGCCGAATTCGACTACACCCTAATGAGACCCAGCGACCCAGCGACCCAGCTTCCCGTTGATCGACACCATGCGGCCCCGCTATGACATGTGGCTGCTCAAACGCTGCGGGCTGCCCGCTCTCTACTGGTACGCCATGCTCAAGGGCCGATTCTGACCACGCACCGGCTTCTCCATCTGCCCTTCACGCCAGCCGCACACCGCGCCCACCCGAGCGCGCCACGGTGCAGGAAGGAAGAACGAACAAGGGAGGAATCATGAAGGCCACGACAAGGCGCCGTACGATCGCGATCGTCGCCGCAGGTGCTCTCGGTCTGGGCGGCATCGCGGTCGCCGGCCCGGCTCTGGCCGGCGGCGACATGCTCACGGCCACTCGAACGGCGGCCGGCCAGCAGGGCCCGGGTATGGGCAACGGCTACGGCACGCCGATGGGCGCTGGGATGCGCGACGGCACCTGCGTCGGCGCCGGCGTGACCGCCGCCCAGGGCACCCTGAGCGACCAGCAGAAGAACACTTTGGTCGCGATGGCTCAAGAGGAGAAACTCGCCCACGACCTGTACGTAGCGTTCGCCGCCAAGTACCCGGCGCCAGTCTTCGACCGCATCGCCGCGGCGGAGACCCAACACCTGAGCGTGGTCCGCACGCTGCTCGCCCGGTACGCAGTGAGCGACCCCACCGCCGGTACGGCTGCCGGAACCTTCAGCGACCTGTCGGTGCAAGCCGCCTACCACCGGCTGCTGGCCAGCGGCACGGCCAGCCAGGCCGCCGCCCTGCAGGCGGGTCAGGAGGTGGAACGCACGGACATTGCCGATCTTGGCAAGGCGCTCGCCGGCGTGACCGCACCCGACGTCACACAGGTCTATCAGCGCCTGCTCGCGGCCTCTCAGCAGCACCTGACCGCGTTCACCACGTGGGCAACCCGATAACCGAGGCCGGGGCGGTCGCCTACGTGACCGCCCCGGCAGAGAAAGGCGATGATAGGCAATGACGTACGCGATGACGGTACGAGTAGCAGCACCGTTCACGGAGACGGTTCAACGGGTCCGTGACGCCCTCAAGGCGCAGGGCTTCGGGGTGCTCACCGAGATCGACGTGCAGGTGACGCTGCGCGAGAAGCTCGGTGAACAGATGGAGGACTACCTGATCCTCGGCGCCTGCAACCCGCCGCTGGCACACCGGGCACTCGGCATCGACCGGGAGATCGGCCTGCTGCTGCCCTGCAACGTCGTCGTCCGCGGCGACGGACCCGGCACGACGCTGGTGCAGGCCCTCGACCCGCAGACGATGGTGCAGATCACCGGCCGGCCCGAACTCAAAGCCGTGGCCGACGAAGCCACCGCCAAACTGCAGACGGCACTGGCCGCACTCGACAGCTGACAGCGGAGCGCCGGCGGCCCTGCAAGGACACCGGCGCAGAGCTGTCAGGCCAGGGACAAGAAGAGCTTCTCCAGCTGTGCCACGTCAACGCTCGGCTGCTCGCCGTTCTCCTCGGCCTTCACACATTGCCGCAGCCCACTAGCGATGATCTTGAAGCCGGCCCGGTCCAGAGCGCGGGACACGGCCGCGAGTTGGGTTACCACGTCGGCGCAGTCACGGCCGTCCTCCAGCATGGCGATCACCCCACGGATCTGTCCCTCGGCACGCCGCAGCCGCTTGATGACATCTCCGACAGCGTCCTGTTCGATCTCCACACCAGGCCTCCGCACTGTTGCCTACCTGCCCGAGGATACCCCGATGGGTATGCCGGACGGATCGGGAGAAGGGCGACGTCGGTCACGGTCGCGCGGCCGGTCCGGATGGCTGGCGAGTGGATGCGAGTGGCAGTCGGATGGTGATGACGGTTCCCGAGCCCGTGCCGGATGCGGCGGTGACCGTTCCGAGGTGAGCGCTGATCAGTTCCCGCACGATCGCCAGGCCGATCCCCGACCCGGCGACGTCTCGGGTCCGCTCACCGCGCCAGAGCCGGTCGAAGACACGCGGCAGATCCTCGGCGGCGATGCCCGGGCCGGTGTCGGCGACGGCCAGCACCGCTTCGGCCCCGTCGACGCGGCCGCTGATGGTGACCCGGTCGCCGGGGCGACAGTAGCGTGCCGCGTTGGTCAGCAGGTTGGCGACGGCTTGGTGCAGACGGTCCGGGTCGGCGTGCACCGGCAGAGCAACCGGCAGGTCGGCGCCGACTTGTAGTCCAGCCGCTTCAAGGTGGGGGCGCGCGGCGTCGAGCGCGCCGCAGGCGACTCGTGCCAGATCGGTGTCGATCGGATGCAGCGACAGCGCTGCGGACTCCGCCGCGGACAGATCCGCCAGGTCGGCGACGACGCGGCCGAGGCGCAAGGCCTGGTCGTGCAGGACACCCAGCCTTTCCGGGTCGGGGGTACGCAGGCCGTCGCGCAGCTCTTCCAGCCCGGCCTGCAATGCGGCGAGCGGGGTGCGCAGTTCGTGGGCGACATCCGCGGCGAGCCGGCGGCGCACGACGTCCGTACGGACCACCTCGTCGGCCATCGCGTCGAACGCCCGGATCACCTCACCCACCTCCCCGGGGGCGTCGACGCCGGACCGGGCGCCGCGCTCACCCGAGGTGAATCGCCGGGCCGCGGCGGCCGCTCGTGCCAGGGGCACGGTCAGTCGTCGGGCGACGAATCCGCTGACCAGCAGCGCTGTCAGAAGCGCCACCGCAGCGGCGCCGGCCACCCAGGACCAGGCGATCTGCCGGGCAGTGGCGGAACCCGCCGGGAAGCTGACGCGCACGGTTCCGACCCGGGCCCCGGAGACCTCGACCGGGGCCTGCAGGGTGTGCGCGGACATCGCCGCCTGCGTTCCTCGTCCTCCCATGCCGCGGCCCGGCCACACCATCGCACCGGTCGCGTCGAGCACGACGAGGTGAGCGCCGGCCGCGTCGGCGACGTCGGATGCATGACCGAGGGCGACTCCCGGCCATCCGCCGGCGCCGGCATATGCGGTGGCCACCGCGGTGGCCACCCGGTCGGTGATCCGCTGCTGGTCCGTGCGCAACGCGCCGGTCAGCCCGCGATCGGTGGCGACCAGGGCCGCGGCGGTGAGCACCAGCACCGAGGAGAGCGCCACGAGCAGGAAGGCGGCCAACAGCCGGCGGCCCAGCGGGCTGCGCAACACGCTCGGCTCACCCATCGCGTGACCAGCCCAGCCGGTAGCCGACGCCGAGCACGGTCTCCACGATCTGGGCTGCGTCCGGGCCGAGCTTGTGCCGCAAGTTCTTGACGTGTGAGTCGATCGTGCGTTCGTAGCCGGCGAACTCGTAGCCGCGGACTCGGTTGACCAGCTCGTACCGGGAGAACACCCGGCCAGGAGCCGAGCACAGCGCGATCAGCACACCCCACTCCGTGGGTGTCAGGTCGAGGACGGCGCCGTCGAGGCGCGCCTCGTGCCGGTCCTCGTCGACGCGCAACCGTCCGGATCCGAAGCCGGTGACGGCCGGCTCGGCCGACGTGCCTTGCGAGCGGTGCAGGACCGCTTCGACCCGTAGCACCAGCTCGGTGGGGCTGAACGGCTTGGTCACGTAGTCGTCCGCTCCGCGGCGCAGACCGTCGATGCGGTCCTCCACAGCACTGCGCGCCGTCAGCACGACCACCGGCACCTCCCGGCCATCACGGGCGGCGGCCAGCACTTCCAGCCCGTCGATGTCCGGCAGGCCGAGGTCGAGCACGAGCGCTGCCGGGTTTGTGGTGTCCAGCAGTCGCAGCGCCTCCGCGCCCGAGCCGGTGGTGTACACGGCGTGCCCGGCGCGTTCGAGATAGCGGCGCACGAGGTCGCGCAGCTCACGGTCGTCCTCGACGACCAACACCGGGCCTGCCATGACCACACCCTCGTCCGCGACGACATCCTCGGTCAGGGCCGAACGGCCCGCGGCACCGCTCAGGCCGGCTACCGGGCGGCGGAAGCCTCCCGGTCGGCGATCTTGGCCCGGACCTCGGTCATGTCGAGGGCGCGCACCGCGGTGATCACCTCGTCGAGGGCCGCGGGCGGCAGCGCCCCGGCCTGGGCGAAGACCAGCACCCCGTCGCGGAACGCCGCCAGCGTCGGGATCGAGGAGATCCCCAGGGCGCCGGCGAGTGCCTGCTCGGCCTCGGTGTCCACCTTCGCGAACACGATGTCCGGGTGATTCCCGCTTGCCCGCTCGAAGACCGGGGCGAAGCGTTTGCACGGTCCGCACCAGCCGGCCCAGAAGTCGACAAGCACGATGCCGGGCCCGCGCACCGTGTCGGTGAAGGTGTCCTTGGTCAATGTCACGGTGGCCATGTCGTCTCTCCGTCCGTTCCGCGAATCCTCTTGACTACCACTCCAACATACCCCATGGGGTATATGTTCCGAGGGGTACGACACTCGCTCGCCGGCTTGACGGATCCCTCCGAGGGGGCGCTATCGTGAGAGTCAGATACCCCTGGGGGTATATGTGTTGGAGGTTCTTTCGTGCGTCCAGAAGTAGACCTGCCCACCTTCACAGTCGCGCATCGCGGTGGTGCCTTCGTCGTCGATGTCCGCGAGCCCATGGAGTGCGCCGGTGGTCACGTGAGCGGCGCCGTGCCCATGCCGCTCGGCGACGTCGCCGCCCGTGCCGGCGAACTGCCGCGCGGCGTGCCGGTCTATGTGATCTGCGCCAGTGGCAACCGCAGCCTCGCCGCGGCCGACTACCTGACCCGCGTCGGCGTCGACGCCCGGTCGGTGGCCGGCGGCACCGCAGCCTGGCTACGCGCCGGACATCCGGTGGTCCGCGGCACCCGCACCACCGCCTGAACCGCCGCAATCCAAGGAGTCCCGGCCATGCCGTCCATCCTGCCCATCGACACCCCGTCGCTCGGCGACCGCAGCTACCTCGTCCACGACGGCCAGGTCGCGTTCGTGGTCGACCCGCAGCGCGACATCGACCGGGTCCTCGGCCTCGCCGCCGCCCACGGCGTGCGAATCACCCACGTCTTCGAGACCCACATCCACAACGACTACGTCACCGGCGGGTACGCCCTCGCCCAGCGCACCGGAGCCGCCTACCACGTCAACGCCGATGACCCGGTCACCTTCGACCGCGTCGGGGTGTCCGACGGCGACGTCATCACCGTGAGCGACTCGATGACCGTGACGGTCATCGCGACTCCCGGGCACACCCACACCCACCTGTCCTACGCCCTCGCCGACACCGGCCGCCCGGTCGCCGTCTTCTCCGGCGGGTCGCTGCTCTACGGCTCCATCGGCCGGCCCGACCTGCTCGGCCCGGCCCACACCCACGATCTGGTCCGTCACCAGTACGCCTCCGCGCACAGACTGGCCACCGCGCTGCCCGACGATGCCGGCGTCTATCCCACGCACGGCTTCGGCAGCTTCTGCTCCGCCACCCAGAGCGACGCCCACGCCTCGACCATCGCGGGGGAGAAACTGGTCAATCCCGCGCTGACCCGCGACGAGCGGAGCTTCGTCGACGACCTGCTGGCCGGCCTCGACGCCTGGCCCGCCTATTACGCCCACATGGCACCCGCCAACTCGGCCGGCCCCGGAGAACCCGACCTGTCCGCCCCGCAGCGCGCCGACGCCGAGCAGATCCGCAAACGCCTGGCCGAGGGCGAATGGGTCGTCGACCTGCGCAACCGGGTCGCGTTCGCCGCCGGGCACGTCGCCGGCACCCTGAACTTCGGTCTCGACGGCAGCTTCGCCAGCTACCTCGGCTGGCTCATCGGTTGGGGAACCCCACTCACTCTGCTCGCCGAAACCGTCGACCAGATCGCCGAGGCCCAGCGCGAACTCGTCCGCATCGGCATCGACCGGCCCGCCGCCCACGCCACCGGTTCACCCGCCGAGTGGAATGGCGACAGCGACCTCGCCAGCTATCCCCGGGCCACCTTCGCCGACCTCGCCCAGGTCCGCCACCACCGGCCCGTCGTCGTCCTCGACACCCGCCGCAACCTCGAGGCCGCCGAGGCCCGCATCGACACGGCGGTGCACATCCCGCTGCACGAGCTGCCGAACCGGCTCGATGAGGTCCCCGCCGGCGAGGTCTGGGTGCACTGCGCCGCCGGCTACCGCGCCTCCATCGCCGCGTCCCTGGTCGCCCGCGCCGGCCGCCACGTCGTGGCCGTCGACGACGACTTCGCGAAGGCCGCGGACGCCGGACTGCCCGTCGTCACCGGCGCGGCCGGCGCCGGCCACTGATCCGCGTCGGCCCGACGCGCCCCCAGACGCCGGCCCGCTTGTCCACTGCCAAAGCGTACCCGGGCGCCGCGCCCGGCCCATCCGATGAGGAGACATGACCAGTTCCCCGCCCCACGGGCCCGCCGCGATCGACACCGCAGGTCTGCGTGAGCAGCTCACCGCAGGCTCGAGTCCCCGCATCATCGACGTGCGCACCCCGGCCGAGTTCGAGACCGCCCACATCCCCGGCGCCTACAACGTGCCCCTTGACCTGCTCCGCGAACACCGCACCGAGCTACGCACACACCTCGACGAAGACGTCGTCCTGGTCTGCCGCTCCGGCGCCCGCGCCACCCAGGCTGGGCAAACCCTCGCCGACGCCGGACCGCCCAACGTCAAAGTCCTCACCGGCGGCATCCTCGCCTGGCAAGCCGCCGCCGCACCCGTCAACGCCGGCCGTCCCCGCTGGGACCTCGAACGCCAGGTCCGCCTCCTCGCCGGCACCGTCGTCCTGGCCAGCATCCTGGCGTCGATCGCGGTGCCCCCCATCAAGTGGGTCGCCGCGCTGCTCGGGGCCGGCCTGGCCGTCGCGGCTCTCACCAACACCTGTGCCATGGGCATGCTGCTCGGCAGACTCCCCTACAACCGGGGAAGCAGCTGCGACCTCGACACCATCGTCGCGCAGCTACGCGACACCACGCCGGCCGGGAAGAGGCCATGATCACGCCGGGGATCACCCGGTTCGCGCCGAAGGTTGTCCTGGCCGGCCCAGGCCGGTACGACGAGTCCTTCGGCCCTGATGCCGGCGTTCAGGAGCGCATAGCGTCAGAGGATCTGCGGGCACACGGACGCCGCGGGTGCCCGAGAGGCGCAGCATCGAGCGCCGATCTGGCGGAGGGCCAGGTGATTCGGATTCCGCACAGGTACTCGAGGGCGAGGCGGATGACCGCCGGGGCGCTCGTCGCGGGCCAGCTGGTGCTGCTCGCGGGGATCCTGTGGCTGCCCGGTGCGCGGGCGTGGACGACACCGGTATGGGTGGTTGCCGCGGCGGTGGCCGCCCTCATGCTCGCCGCCGGGGTCGCCGTCGCCGGTCTCGCCGGTCTAGGAAGGGGCCTGACCGCCTCGCCGCTGCCGGCCCCGGCGGCCCAGCTGCGCACGACGGGCGCGTACGCCTGCGTGCGGCATCCGATCTACAGTGCCCTGCTGCTCGGCGGCGCGGCCTTCGTAGTACTCGGTGGGCGGTTGAGTCGAGTCTGGGTCTGGGTGGCCCTGCTGGCTTTGCTATTGATCAAGACGCGCGTCGAAGAGGCCGCGCTGATCGACCGGTTCCCGGGATACCGGTCCTACGCCGAAGCGACCCCGCGGCTGGTGCCCGATCCCCGACGCTGCTGGGCAGCGTGGCGACGCTCGGCACAGGCGCATCACCGACCGGAGGACGACAGCATGGACAGCAGTAGCTGGGACGAACGCTACGCGGCGACGACTTCGGTCTGGGGCGGCGAACCAAACCGGTTCGTGGCCGAGGAGTTCAAGAACTGCGACCCCGGCCGGGCCCTGGACCTCGGGGCCGGGGAGGGCCGCAACGCTACCTGGCTCGCCGCGCAGGGCTGGGACGTGACCGCGGTCGACTTCTCCGCGGTCGCGGCTGACCGCGGACGCAAGGCAGCCGCCGATCGAGGGCTCGCCGTGCATTGGACCGTCGCCGACCTCCGCGACTACGTGCCGGCGCCGGCGGGGTTCGACGCGGTGATCGTCGCCTATCTGCACCTGATGCCCGCCGAGCTCACGGTGGTGTTGGGTCGTGCCGCTGCCGCGGTGACGCCGGGCGGGCGGCTGCTGGTGGTCGGCCACGACGTGACGAACCTGAGCGACGGGACCGGCGGCCCGCAGGCTGTCGAGATCCTCTACACGCCCGAGGCGATCAGCACAGCGCTGCCCGGTCTGCAGATCGTCCGGGCGGAACGCGTCAAGCGGCCGGTGACCACCGACGGCGGCACCGTCGAGGCCATCGACACCCTGGTGGTGGCGCGGCGCCGATAGGCCTCGCAGGAGCCGTTGTCCCTCGACAGGTTCGGTGCCGAGGGTCAGAGCAGCTGGCCAGGGCGGCCGCCCTTGGCCTGCAACGCACTTCCGGCGGCCACCCAGGCATGCATGCCACCGCCGAGGTTGAGCACCTGACGGCCGTTACGAGCCAGCAGCGCGGCGGCCTGCCGCGAGCGCGCCCCGGAGCGGCAGACGGTGATAACCGGCAGGTCCGTCGGCACCTCGCCCAGCCTGCCGGCGAGTTCGCCGAGAGGGATGTGCCGTGCCTTCAGGGCGTGCCCGGCCCGCCACTCTGGCGCCTCTCGCACGTCGAGCAGTAGGCCATCGGCATCGATCAGCGCGGCCGCCTCCTGCGGACCGACCGTGCGTTAAGGCTTGCGGAACACCTGGTTGAGCAGTGCGACTGCGTTCATGGAACGTCCTCGGCATTGTCGTGGAGGGAGGCTTTGCGCGGCCGCGCCAGGGCATTCGGCTGTCCTCCGATCTCAATTTATACCCCCATGGGTATGCGAGCGACGATAGCCGCCCTCCCATGAGATTCGACCGTGGCGCTGGATGACCTGAACTACGACCTGATCGCATACCCCCAGGGGTATGCTTGGCTGGTGTGGAGGCACCAATGATCACAGAGGGCCACCCGGGCTGCCGCCGCCCTGACGCCGAAACAACGTCGAGCAGACGGTCGCAGGGGGGGTCTGCCGATGGAGGTTTGGGCCATGTGGTGCGGCTAGTGCCGCAGCTTCACGAGGTTCGTCGAGCGTGCTTGCCGGGATGGCATAGGAAGGCCGGACGGTGCAGCTCGCCGATAACCGCTACGCGAATGCACACCCATCAACCGAGAGCAGCCATCAGAATGATTCTCAACGGCAGTGCTACACGATTGTGTGGTCAACGCTTGAACATAAGCGCCCGGGCCGGGACATCTGCTGGTCAGCGCGGATGGCGTCGATGTCGGCTGCCACTACGGGGCGGTACAGACCTCGATGCCGTCTCCGTCACCGAACGTGCGGGGGCCGTAATGCCGGACATCGCACAGCGCCCACGCCGGCAGCGACCGGCGACCGGTGGGCGAGCATGATCGCCGCCATCGGTTTCGGCGCGGTCATCGGGATCCTGCTCGGCCTGCTCGGCGGCGGCGGCTCCATCCTCGCCGTGCCCGCCCTCGTCTACGGCACCGGACTACCTTTGGCCGCCGCCGTGCCCACGTCCCTGCTGGTCGTCGGAATCTCCTCGGCAACCGCCGTGCTCCCACGGCTACGTGCCCGGCAGATCCAATGGCGCCTCGCCGCCGTCGTCGGCGGCGCCGGCGCCATGGCGGCGTTCGCCGGCGCCGCCGTCAACCGCCTCCTCGACCCCCGCATCGTCCTGGTCGGCTTCGCCGTCCTCATGGTCGCCGCCGGGATCCGCATGCTGCGCGACCAGAACGAAGCCGGCGGCGACTGCGCGCTACCCGGCGGCGGCATCAACTGGCGCGGCTGCCTACCCAAATCCATCGCCGTGGGACTCGCCGTCGGCTTCCTCACCGGCCTGTTCGGCGTTGGCGGCGGCTTCCTGATCATCCCCGCCCTCGTCCTGCTCCTCGGCCTGCCCATGCCCCTGGCCGTCGGCACCTCCCTGGCCATCATCGTCATCAACTCCGCGGCCGGCTTCGCCGCCCACGCCGGCGACGCCCCCATCGACTACCGCATCGCCGCCGCTTTCACCGCCGCGGCCATCATCGGCTCGCTCGCCGCCGGCCGGCTTGCTCGTCGCCTGCCCGCCCGGCGACTCCAGCGGGCCTTCGCCTACCTCGTCTTCGCCGTCGCCGCATTCGTCGTCATCCAAGCGGTCGCCAACCCGCCAGGGGCATGACGGCGGGCTCCGGTCGACCGAACTGGCGGTGAACCGGGGTCCTCGGAGCGAACGACGGCATCGCCTCGTCGGCGCGTCTCATCGCTCAGGTGAGCCGCACGCGGTGCAGCGCTGGCCCGTAGAGGTCGACGCGAGCCGCTGGCCATATTGCAGCGGGCACCAACCTGTGCACCGCCGACGCGCCGACTTTCAAGGCCATCGGGCTGACTATTCCAGGCCAAGACAGTGCTCACCGAACGCGATGAGCGCAGGACCACCTCCAACCGGGGCACGTCACAGAAACTGGGCACTGCCCACGGCCACGCTCGTCATGCAAGCCACGTACCCGTTGCCGCTGCCCCGAACCCGGCGATGATCGTGAGCAAAAGCGGTGTGTCGCGCGGCCGAAGCGCACCAGTCACCACCATCGTCTCCGAAATTCGACCAAATCAACTGCGCGGCTGACGCCAGTCGCTCGGCCCGGGCGCGCGGGTCGGGCGGCGCGGACGCGTCGACGGCTACCACGACGAGCATCCGATCGAGTTCGGCGGCAAGGCTGGTCATCGCAGCGGTGATCCGCTCGGCATGGGCGTCGTCTGCGGTGTAGAGCTCGCAACTGAGGCGGGCGCCCGCTGGCCAAGCGCGAGGCCGGCGGCAGCCGGTCCATGGTGGACAACCGGGCGACCGCTGCGACGGCCGTGGTCGTGGGGTCGGCGTTATGACCGGGCGTCACCGCGGGTATCCGGGCGTGCGGTGCGCTGGTCTCCTGGCTCCGGGGGTGTCATGCGGTACTGGGCTCGTCACGCATGAGCGCTGCCGGACGGTTGCTGTGGGGCACGCGCGGCGAGCAGGTCCGCGAGCTGTTCGACCTGTGGTACGCGTCCGGTCAGCAGCACCTGCTCGTCGACGACCAGGGCGGGGGTGCTCATCACGCCGTAGCCGGCGATGGTGGCGTAGTCGGTGACGTGTTCGACGGTGGCTTGCCAGCCGAGTTGGGCGAGGGCCGTGTGGGTGGCGTGCTCCAGGGCGGCGCAGTTGGCGCAGCCGGGGCCGAGGATTTTGATCAACATGATGGTCCCACCTCCGTGGTGGTTACAGGATGGCGTTGAACAGGTAGCCGGTGGCCAGGATCGCGGCGGCGACCACGGCGGTGAAGATGGCCAGCAGCGGGGGTTTGAGGACACGGCGCAGCAGGATCATCTCGGGCAGGCTCAGCGCGACGGTGCTCATCATGAACGCCAGCAGGGTGCCGGTGGCCAGGCCCTTGGCGTGCAGGGCCTCGATCAGGGGCAGGATGCCGGCGGCGTTGGAGTACAGCGGTACCCCGATGGCGACGGCGACCAGCGGTGCGAACGGGTTGTCGGATCCGGCGTAGCGCACGAAGAACGCCTCGGGCATCCAGCCGTGGATGATCGCGCCGAGGGTGATCCCGGCGAGCAGGAACGGCCAGATCTTGCGCAGGATGGTGGCGACTTCTTCGCCGCCTAGCCGCATCCGGTCGCCGAAGGACAACACGGTGCCGGACGGTACGGGCTGGCCGCGCAGCGTGGTGGTGAAGACGAAGCCTTCCACGTAGCGTTCCAGGCGCATCCGGCCCAGCAGCCACCCGGCGCCGATCGCGATGATCAGGCCGGACGTGACGTACAGGGCGGCGATCTTGAAGCCGAACAGGCCGTAGAGCAGGACCACGGCGACTTCGTTGACCAGTGGGCTGGCGATCAGGAACGACAGGGTCACCCCGAGCGGTACCCCGGCGGCGACGAACCCGATGAACGCAGGCACTGCGGAACACGAGCAGAACGGTGTCGCCACGCCGAGGCCGGCGGCCATCACGTTGCCGACGCCTTCGCGGCGTCCGCCGAGCAGCGCCCGGGTGCGTTCCAGGGTGATGAAGCTGCGCAGCACGGTGACCGCGAAGATGATCCCGATCAGCAGCAGGGTGATCTTCACGGTGTCGGCGAGGAAGAAATGCACCGCCGAGCCCAGCCGGGTCGCCGCGGACAGCCCGGCCCACTGGTAGACCACCCGGTCCCACACCGGTTCGTTGACCAGCAGCGCACCCGCCCACCCAAGTGCTGCCAGGCCGAGCACTACGCCCCGGCGGACCCAACCGGCCGGGGCGTCCGGCGGTTGAAGGCCGGACGCCACTGTGTCCCGGGTTGTCATCGCATGCCCCCCGCGACACCGAAGGATCCGCCGCCGGCGTAGGCCGCATCCAGCGGCAGCGCCGCCCGCAGCCGGTCCGCGGCGTCGCCGGTCAGCCTGTAGTCGATCCAGCGGCCTCGCCGGGTCGCGGTCACCAGGCCCGCCGCGCGTAGCACCTTGAGGTGATGCGACAGCGCCGGAGCGGTCACCGCCGCGATCGGCTGCAGTTCGCACACGCACAGCGTTCCTGCGGCCAGGGCCGACAGCAGTCGCCAGCGCACCGGGTCCGCCACCACGGAGAGCAGCGCACACCCCGACAGGCCGGACAGTTCAACCTCGGTGGAAGTGTTCACGTGCCCATCGTCGGCGCGGACCCGCCGCACGTTCAGGGCCGAACGTCCCGACCTGAACAGGCCGCCGCCCAGGGATGTGCATCGCGTCGGCGGGTGCGCGGCGTACATCGCGTCGGGTCGGGAGCGGCACCGACGATCTCCTTCGGGACGGCGAGGCCCCTTCTCAACGATCATCGCGGATCCAAGAGCCGGATCGCACGCGGGCCAAAGCAGGGGCCGAGAGGCGACGTGTCGGTCGGTTGCCGGCGGACTGGTGCTGTCAGGCCGTGTCTGCGAGTTGATCGATCGCGACGGCGAGGGCGTCGAGGGCGGGGATGGCTTTGGTCAAGACCGAGCGTTGGGCGGCGGTGAGTGTGGACAGGGCCAGGTTGAGGACGGCGTTGTTGGTGGCCTGCCAGGCGTGCACGGCGTGGCGGCCGGTGTCCGTGACGGTCAGGGCGATCGCCCGGCCGTCACCGCTAGCGGCGGCGCGGTCGATCATGTCTTGGGGGGTGAGGGCGTTGACCAGTGTCGTGACGGTGTTCGGGCGCAGGTTGAGGAGCTTCGCGAGGTGGCTGGGGCGGATGCCGGGGTGGTCGGCGACGCAGGCGAGCAGCTCGAGTTGGGCGACGGCGAGGGCATTGGCCGGGTCGGCGACCCGGGCGCCGCGGCGCATCGCCCGGCGTAGCCGGGCGACGGTGTCGGCGAGTCCGGTGGGGGTCGGCATCGGGTTAACCGGATCCTCCGCGCGGGGTGCTCGGGTGTTCATTGCCGAAGGTTGCCACATCGTGGAAGCCGCGGTTCCTCGGGTCGTCGGTGTCCGCGGGGTTGTGGTCCCGGCCGTGAGTGCGGTGGTGGCGCCATCGGCTTTCCAGCCAGGCGGTGGCGAGCATGGTTACGACGGCGTAGCCGATGCCGGTGAGGGTGTCGACGATCCAGTGTTCGCCGCTGTAGACGAGGCTGAACATCATGGCGAGTGGGTAGCTGGCCGGTAGCGGCCGCCATCGTGTTTTCACTCGGGGGAAGAGGAATCCGGCGCACAGTGTGGCGAAGGCGGTGTGCAGGCTGGGCATGGCCGCGATCGGGTTCGCGGCGTCGAGTTAGGCGGCTTTGAGCATGTTCCCGGCGCCGTGCAGGCCGATCGTGGCCCAGCCGCGGGTGGAGATCCGGGCGATGGGTTCGATGAGGCCGTGGACGGACGCCCACCAGGGTGGGGCGGCTGGGTACAGGAAGTAGGTGGCCAGCCCGGCGGCGAACAGGGCGACCCAGCGGCGCATGAACGCCGCCGATGCCCTGCGATTGCGCAGCCACAGGACGACACCGATGGTGGGTGCGGTGACGAAGTGGGAGAAGTAGACGGTGCTGACCGCCAGGTCCCACCAGTGCACGTGGTTCGGGTCGTAGAGGTGGTGTTGCAGCCACACGGTGGGTGCGATGCCGCCGGTGGCCCTGCCCCACATGGTGGTGTCGGCGTCGATCATTTCGTGGATGTGGGCGACGGCGCTGTTGTCGGCGTAGCCGCGGTAGCGCCAGGGGCTGGTGGATGTTCCAGGCGATCGTGGCCAGCCACAGACATCCGAACGCGTATGCCGGATCGGTGGGCAGGCCGAGCAGGAAACATCCCGCGGTGAACAGCAGCGCCCATAGGGTCATCGCGGCGATCCGCTGGTGGCGCGGTGCGGCGATCATGTCGTCGACGTGTGGTGCGGTGCCGGTGTCGTCGGGGACCGGTGGTGCCTGCAGCGTGGAGCGGGGCATCAGGCCGGCTCCGAGTTGCTGGGAGTGGACACAGTGGCCAGGTCGGTGTCCGGTGGCGGCGGTTCGGGCCGGTTCCTGGTCCGCCAGAGGTAGACGGCGGCACCGGTGAACACGATCAGGCAGGTCCAGTCGTTGAGGCGCAGGCCGAGGAGGTGGTTGGCGGTGTCGATACGCAGGTCCTCGATCCAGAACCGGCCGACGACGTAGGCCATCACGTACAGCGCGAAGGCCCGGCCGTGCCGGAACCGGTAGCGGCGGTCGACGGCCCAGACCAGTACGGCGACGCCGAGGTCCCACAGGACTTCGTACAGGAAGGTGGGGTGGAAGGTGGCGTACTGGCCATAACCGTTGGGTCGGTGAGCGGGGTCGATCAGCAGGCCCCACGGCAGCGTGGTCGGGCGGCCGAAGAGTTCCTGATTGAAGTAGTTCCCGAACCGGCCCAACGCCTGCGCCACCGGCAGAGCGGGGGCGAGGGCGTCGGCCATCACAGACAGCGGCAGCCCCGTCTTGCGGCAGCCGATCCACGCCCCGACCGCACCGCCGGCGACGGCACCCCAGATCCCGAGACCGCCGTTCCAGATCGCGAACGCAGCCCACGGGTTGTGGCCGGCGGTGAAATACAGCTCCGGATCGGTCGCGAGATGGTAGAGGCGCGCGCCGATGATCCCCGCCGGGACCGCCCAGACCGTGACGTCCACGACCGCACCCGGCGGGTAGCCGCGCCGGCGCACCCGCCGGTCGGTGATGATCGCCGCAACGACGATCCCGGTGACGATGCACAGGGCGTAGGCGCGGATCGGCAGCGGCCCGACGTGCCACACCCCGATCGACGGGCTGGGTATAGACGCGAGAATCACCGCAACATCACTTTCCTCGAAGGACTTCGATCAGCGCCGGACGGCAACAACAGCAGCGACGGACAGGACGGCTGCGCCGACGACGAGCCCGGCAACACTAGCCGCGACGGACGCCGTCACGGGTCGGGCACGGCCGCCCTGTACCGCGGCGAGCAACGCAACCACGGCCAGCAGGACGGCGCCGATCGCGGCCGACGCCGAGCAGTAGGAGGCAGCCAACATCGCGGCGACGGCAGCGCAGGCCGCGGTCAGCCACCACGACCGCGCGTCAGGGCTGCCCGGATCCGGCGGCCGGTCGCCGAGCGGCGGGCAGTTCACCGCGAACCCCTCCGTACGGGACGAGTAGGATGGGTTGCAGTCGACGCGGACCGGCTCGCCCACACCGCAGCCAGGGCCGCGCAGGTCAGCACACCCATTCCTACGGCAACCCGGACGTCGGCACCGCCTCCGAACGCTTCGGCGATGTGTAGCGCGACGGCGACGGCGGTCACCCCGACGGCGGTGCCGAGACCCCGGGCCATATTGAGCATCCCGCCGGCGGTCGCGGCCATCCGGGTCGGGATCTCCGCCATGATCGTGGCGTTGTTCACCGGGATGTAGACGCCCAGCCCGACCCCGAGCAGCGCCAGCAGCAACACCCGCACTGTCGCCGTGGCCGGCAGCATCAACGCGGCAGCGGCCACGGTGGCCAGGCCGGCGCCGGCGGTACACCGGCGCCGGTCCGACCAGACGGCCGGCAGGATCCGGTCCGCCGCGACCGCCGCCAGCCCGAATCCCGCAGGCAGGGCGGTGAGCATCAATCCGGCCGCGAGCACGCCACGTCCGCCGGCAACGATCTGTGGGAAGAGAACGAGGGGTCCGAACAGCACCAGGTATGCCAGCAGTGCACCGGTCAGTCCGATCCCGACCCTCGACCCGGACCACACAGCCCGGTCCAGCAGCGGCTGTGCGGCGCGACGTTCCCACCAGATCAAGCCCGCTACGCCGGTACCGGCGATGGCGAGCAGGCCCACGATCTCCGGAACGCCGATCGGCATCCCGGCCGCCGACGACAACACCAGCAGCGATGCCGTACTCGCCACCGCCACCAGCGTCAACCCGCCGCCGTCGAGGCCGCGGCGGGCGGCACGGTGTCGAGTACGGGGAAGCAGGAACCAGCCCGCGGTGACCGCGAGGAACCCGATCGGCACGTTGATCCAGAAGATCCACCGCCAGCTGACCGCGGCGATCAGCAGACCACCGATCGTCGGACCCAGCGCCAGCCCGATCGCCTGTGCACCGGCCTGCACGCCCAACGCCGCCCGCCGCCGCCCCGGCGGGACGCTGGTGGTGACCAGGGCGACACTGTTGGCCTGCAACATCGCCGCGCCCACCGCCTGCACCAGCCGCAGCCCGACGAGCATCGCCATCGACGTCGCGAACCCGCACGCCGCCGAGGCCGCAGTAAACACGGCGAACCCGTACAGGTAGATCAGCTTGCGTCCGGCCCGGTCCGACCAACCGCCCGCCGGGATTAACAGCGCCACCAGAACCAGCAGATACCCGAGCGACACCCACTGCGCCGCCGCGAGCGGCACCCCGAACTCATGCTGCAACGCGGGGAACGCCAAGGTCACGATCGAGGCGTCGAGCTGGCCCATGAAAGCACCGAAACACACCGTCGTGACCGCGAACCACGGCGCCCACCGGTGCTCACGAACCGCAGCCGGACGAGGCGACTCCTCCAGCAACACCGTCACCACGCCACCCGAACTCCCCGGCACCGATCACAACGGTCCCCGCCGCGCACCGCGATCACCTCACCACCATTACCTCTGCCACAGAACTAATATAGTTCTAGCACAGAACGATACGGCTCGCCCGGTCGGCCCCGCTGTGACGCGCACGAACGCGCGGGCCGCTCATCGTGAGCTCGGCCGCGGCCCGGTCCTGATCATCCGGTGAGGGCGAAGGCGTCAGCGCATTGTCGCGTCCGCCGGATCGCGGACCGGCCTGCTCGCGGTCGCATCGACCTCCAACACGTAGGCGAAGCCCCGTTGCTCAAGGCCGAGCCGAAACTCGGTGGCGTCGCCGTAGCCGGAGTCACCGACCACCGGCGGCTTCGGCAGCCCCCACACATCGCTCATCTGATCGAGCATGTCCAGGGCCAGGCGCCACTTCTCCCGGTGCCGGACCTGTTCGGGGACACCGGCGCGGGTCCGCCGTTGCCGCACCGCCTGCGCGGCCTGCTCGTCGGCGATGAGGGTGTCGTCTCATGAGGCATGGCAGAACAGTCGCCAGTTCGCCGCGAGCGACGCCCGGTGGGTGGCCATCTGGATGCTGACACCGATCTGGCAGTTACCGGTCTTGCCCAGCGTCCCGGAGTACTGCCGGGCCACACACGGGCGACGCGGTGCCGTCCTTCGGGAAACCTGAATCGTCGACCACGTACACCGCCGGGCCGATCGTCTGCACCGCCCACCGTGCCACGTTGGCCCGGACCGCCTCGTGATCTCACGTCGAGGACGTCACGAACTGACCGTCTCGCACCTTCACCACGATGGCGTCGATGAACACCGCGACGTACATGGCGTCGAGAGGGCGCGACGACCATTCGGTCATCTCGGCGACCACTTTGTCGGTGATCCGCGAGATGGTTTCCTTCGAGATCGACGCATTATAGATTTCCGCGAAATGCGCCGAGATCTCGCCGGTAGTCAATCCTTTCGAATACAGCGACAAAACCATTTCGTCGAGGCGTTGCCGCTTCTTGACGATCTTCGGTTCAAATGTTCCCTCACGGTCGCGGGGAACATCAATGGAAACTTCACCGGCCGCGTCCGACACCACCGTCTTCGACCGGGCGCCGTTGCGCACATTGGTCGACTCGCGGCCCTCGGCGGCCTGGTTCTTCTCATGACCGAGGTGCTCGGTCATCTCTTCGTTTAACGCCGTCTCGAGAACATTCTTGGTGAACAGTTTCAACAGCCCGTCCGGGCCGGTCAGCACCAGCCCTCGCTGCCGGGCCTCGGCCACCATCGTCGCTGCCGCGGCCTGCTCAGGCGACAGCACGCGGCCCTTGACGCCGTGTTCTTCCGTGGACTCACGATCTCTGTGGTCATTACTCACAGTGCCCATCCCGCCGAACCAAAATCCGGCGAATCGGGCCAGAAACACCGTTCGTGGCACAGTCCCGGACCGAGGGGGTCGGTGACGGTTGAATCCGCGGCGCGAGGGACGAGAGCGTGACTCGCGGTGAGGATCCGTGCTGGTGGGAGTCCGTCGGTCCTGGGGTGGTCAGCTTGGTCGGCGGTAGCCGGCGATGGGTCCGACGTTGTCGATGTTTGCCATGCGGACGAAATCGCCGGTGTGTGGGGCGTGTACGACGGTGTCGTTGCCGACGTAGATGCCCATGTGGTGCAGGTCGCTGTACCAGAACACCAGGTCGCCGGGTTTCAGGTTGGCGCGGGTGACGGGTGTGGCGTCGGCCCACTGCCACTGGGTGTAGTGGCGCAGGGTCACTCCGGCGGTTGCCCAGGCGGCGAGGGTGAGTCCGGAGCAGTCGTATCCGGCGGGTCCGGCGTCCGCGAAGATGTAGGGCTTGCCGATCAGGCTGCAGGCCTTGGCGGCGGCTTTTCCGCCGGCGTCGTTGGTGTATTCGGCGGGGCACGGTCCGGTGCGCAGGGCGCCGACGGAGCCGCCGCTGGCCCCGTACGCTTGGATCCGCAGTTTTTGCAGGGCGTTGATCTTCTGCTGGATGTCTTTTTTCTTCGCGGCGAGGTCGGCGTCGCGGGTGGCGAGGCCGGCGGTGACCGCGTCGAGGTCGCGTTTGTCGGCGGCGTATTTGTCGCGGAGGTCGATGACGTCGCTGACCTTGTCCCGTTGCGAGCGGGCCATGAAGTCGAGGTAGGTCAGTTTTTCGGTCAGATCGGTCGGCGAGCCGGAGACGAGCATGCTGCTCAGCCCGGTCGCGCCGCCTTGCATGTAGGCGCGTGC
>Ga0307508_10000650_pt1 | contig 41770 bp, 41 predicted proteins | sample 9_EM_MG_FD_203089 | JGI IMG/M metagenome (GOLD analysis project Ga0307508, IMG submission 203089) | Populus trichocarpa ectomycorrhiza microbial communities from riparian zone in the Pacific Northwest, United States - 9_EM | ecosystem: Host-associated > Plants > Roots > Unclassified | place... | reverse complement strand
CGGGGTTTCGAGCGCGCGGTGCGGCGCGGCGACCGTCCGGCGCTGCTGGTCGCGGCCGACGCCACCGATCCGGTGGCTGCGGGCTCGGCGCTCGGTGCGCTCGGCACCGTGGTGCAGACCGCGCTCGCGCATGATCTCTTCACCGGCGATCCGCCTTCCATGCCGTTCGAGATCCGCGCGCACGCGCGATATAATCCCGCGGCAGAGTCGCGGTTGAACATCGTGCCCGGCCTGGTCGGTACCATCCTCACCATGACCATGCTGATCTTTACCGCGCTGTCGGTGACGCGCGAGATCGAGCGCGGCACCATGGAGAGTCTGCTGTCGATGCCGATCAAGCCGGTCGAGGTGATGTTCGGCAAGATCATTCCTTACGTGATCGTCGGCTTCATCCAGGCTTCCCTGATCGTCGGCATCGGGGTCCTGCTGTTCGGCGTGCCTATACTCGGCAGCGTGGTGCTGCTGGCGCTGTTGTCGACGCTGTTCATCACCACCAACCTGTCGATCGGCTACACGTTCTCGACCATTGCCCAGAACCAGCTGCAGGCGATGCAGCTGTCGATGATGTTCTTCCTCCCCAGTATTCTGTTGTCCGGTTTCATGTTTCCGTTCGCCGGCATGCCGGTCTGGGCCCAATATCTCGGCGAGGGACTGCCGCTGACCCATTATATTCGCATCGTCCGCGCCATCATGCTGAAGGGCGCCGGCCTTCCGAATTTGCAATACGACACCATTGCCCTGTTCGGGCTGATGCTGCTGGCCATGACGATCGCGGTGACCCGCTTCCGTCGCACGCTCGATTGAGGCACAATGGCTCCGGGAGGCGGAACGATGCCGGGGCCAGGGTGGGACAAGAGAGGCGAGCAGGGCGCGGCAGTGTCGGCCGACTTCACGCAGGCCCTGGCGCAGCAGGTGCTGCGCACCGAGCTCATTCGGATCGAGGCGATACTGGTTACCCTTGTGGTGCTGTTGGCGACCCTGACGTTGGTGTTTGTGGTCTCGCCGGCGAGCATCGAGTCTATCTGGCACGATCGTTTCCCGCTCGTACCTCTCTGTGGTGCCTTTCTTCTGTTCGGCCTTTTCGAGCTTTCGGTCATGCGGCAGGTCAGGCAACGGCTGGCGCAGGGCCGCGATGTACCGTATGCCCGCCGCTATCTCGGCGCGCTGATCGAGACCAGCCTGCCGACCGTCGCGCTCTATCTGCAAATCAACGCGATGGGACCGACGCAGGCGCTGGGCTTCGTGGTCCCGCTGGTCTATTGCCTGTTCATCATTCTTTCGACGCTGCGGCTTGACTTCTGGCTCTCGACCTTCACCGGTCTCGTCGCCGCCGCCGAATTGTTCGGCATGGCGATGTTCTACCATCCGGCGCAATTCGCCGACGAGGTCACGCCTGGCCTCGGATTTCACATCGTCCGCAGCGTCGTCATTCTGGTCTGCGGAATGCTCGCGGGAGCTGTGGCGACGCAGATGCGTCGGCAATTCGAGGCCAGCATCTTGGCGGCCACCGCGCGCGACCGCATCACCAACCTGTTCGGCCAGCATGTGTCGCCGCAGGTGGTCGAGCGCTTGATGACGGAACACGCCACCGCCGACAGCGAACTCCGCCGGGTCGCGGTGATGTTCGTCGATTTCCGCAGCTTTACCGCGGCCGCCAGCACACGCTCGCCGCGGGAAGTCGTGGATCGCCTGGACGGAGCGTTTGCGGTGCTGGTCGATATCCTGGATCGTCACGGCGGCATCGTGAACAAGTTCCTGGGCGACGGCTTCCTGGCGCTGTTCGGCGCGCCGCTGGAGGCGAGGGACGCCGTGCATCGCGCGGTCGCAGCTGCCCGCGAAATGCTTGTCGCGATGAAGGGGATCAACGAGGACAGCAACTGGCCGCTGCGCATCGGCATCGGCGTCCATTTCGGCGAGGTGGTCGCCGGCAATATCGGCTCGCCGCGGCGCAAGGAGTATACCGTGATCGGCGATACCGTGAACTTCGCCTCGCGGCTGGAGGCCCTGAACAAGGAGTTCGGCTCGCAGCTCCTGATCTCGGCCGCCGTGTGCGAGGCGCTGGGTGAGGAGTGCAGCGATGCCGTCCCGCTTGGCGAAGTCCCCATCAGAGGCTACGAGCAGCCGCTGACGGTGTGGCAATTGGGATGATTGCACCGAGGTCATTGTTTCGCTTCTAGCGGCCGTCGGCGCCGTGTTAATGCTGCATGCCAAACGACCTCATCGAAACAAACGAGGCCACCATGCGGCGACGCTACATCACTGTCGACGTTTTCACAGATCGTGCGTTCGGCGGCAATCCGCTCGCCGTGGTGCTCGACGCCGGCGGACTTTCGACCGCGCAAATGCAGGCCATCGCGAAGGAGTTCAACTACTCCGAGACGACCTTCGTGCTGCCGCCGCGCGAGGCCGCCCATGACGCAGAGGTGCGCATTTTCACCGTGAATTCCGAAATCCCCTTTGCCGGCCATCCCAATGTCGGCACCGCCTTCGTGCTGGCGAGCCGGGCCGACGAGCCGAAGGCGCGGCTCAGCTTCGAGGAAAAGGCAGGTCTGGTGCCGGTCGAGATCCTGCGCGAGAACGGCAAGGTCCTCGGCGCCGAATTGACCGCGCCGCAGGTGCTGCAGCGGATGACGGCGTTCAGCACGGAACAGGCGGCAGCCTGTCTGTCGTTGTCGGCGGGCGACATCAGGACAGACCGCCATCCGCCGCACATCATCTCGGTGGGCTTGCCGTTTCTCGTGGTCGAGCTCGCCTCGCGCGAGGCATTGCGGCGGGCAAGGCCGAGTGCGGAGGCCTTCGCCCGCACCTTTCCCTGCGACGGCAGCGATGCGGTCTATTTCTACACGCGCGATCTGCCGCCTGCTGAAAAGCCCCTGGATCTGCAGGCGCGGATGTTCCATCCCGGCGCCAGCGGTCTTTCCGAGGATCCCGCGACCGGCAGCGCGACGGTCGCGGCCGCGGCGCTGCTGGCCGACCTCGATGGGCTGCAGGACGGCGAGCTGTCGCTTCGGATCGGGCAGGGCGTCGACATGGGCCGGCCGAGCCTGCTGCTGACGCGCGTCCGCAAGACGCGCGATGCCGTGATATCGGCGCATGTCGGGGGTCAATGCGTGCCCATCATGGAGGGGACGTTCGATCTCACGGGCGAGAGCTGAAGACCTGTCGCTGCGCGTGACGCGATCGAATGTCGGCATCGCGTCCGGTGCAATCGAACGACTGCCAAACGAATGACAAGAGCAGGGAGGCACGTGGTGGATAGGAAAAGCGCAATCAGCGTTCGCATGATCGTTGTCGGATTGGCGTCGATGACGATTTCTCAAGCCGCGCGCGCCGAAGACGGCTGCACCAAAGTCACCGCGGCAGAGCTGCATGTGCCGGGCCTGAACCTGCTCGGATCGAAGATCCAGGACGCCGGCGAAGGCCTGCCGCGCCACTGCATTCTCACCGGCAAGGTCAACGAGCGGGTCGGCGTCGACGGCCACGACTACGCCATTCAGTTCGAATTGCGCTTGCCGGAGAGTTGGAACGGACGCTTCCTGCATCAGGTCAATGGCGGCAATGACGGTGCCGTGGTGCCGGCGCTGGGCGACCGGGCCGAAGGTCTCGTCGGCGGTGGCGTGACGCCGCTGGCGCGCGGTTTTGCGGTGCTGTCGTCGGACTCGGGCCATTCGGGCGTCGATCCCGCCAACAAGCCGCTCGGGCTTGCCGCAGGCGCCGCATTCGGCCTCGATCCGCAGGCGCGCCGCGACTATGGCTATGCTGCGGACATGACGCTCGCGCCGATCGCGAAGGCGATCATAACAACGCATTACGGCCGCAAGCCGGATCATTCCTATATCGCCGGCTGCTCCAACGGCGGACGTCACACCATGGTCGCCGCCGACCGGATGCCCGAAGAGTATGACGGCTTCCTGGTCGGCAACCCCGGCTTCAATCTGCCGCGTGCCGCGATCCAGCACGCCTGGGACACCCAGGCGTTCGCCAAGGCCGACCCCGATACCCGCAAGTCGATCACACGCGAGGATGCGGCGGTGATCTCCGCCAGAATCACCGAGGCCTGCGATGCGCTCGATGGCGTGAAGGACGGCCTGACCTCCAATCTGCACGCCTGCCAGAAGGCGTTCAGTTTCGACAGCCTGCGTTGCACGGCCGGGACGACGGACCGCTGCCTGCCGGACGCCAAGGTCGATGCGCTGAAGACGAGCTTCGCCGGTCCTCGCAATTCCAAGGGCGAGGCGCTGTATTCGGATTGGCCGGTCGACGGCGGCATCGGAACCGGCAATTGGCGGACATGGAAGGTGGAAAGTCCGATCCCGTCCTGGAACAACTATCCGATCATTGCGACCATGGGCGCGGCCTCGCTCGAATATATCTTCTCGACGCCGCCGGTCGCGGTCGAGGGCAGCAGCGGCAGGCTGGTCGACGCGCTCATGTCCTATGACTTCGACCAGGACGCGCCAAAAATCTACGCGCGGCAGGCGCCGTTTACGGAAGCCGCGATGGATTTCATGGCGCCGCCGTCGGTCGACGATCCGAAGCTGCCGGCGTTTCGGAACGGTTCGCGCAAGATGATCATCTATCATGGCCAGTCCGACCCGGTATTCTCGATCAACGACACCATCCGCTGGTACGAGAGACTGAACCAGAACGCACAAGGCGGCGCGGGAGCCTTCGCGCGACTGTTCGCCATTCCCGGTGGCACCCATTGCGGCGGCGGCATCGCGCTGGAAAAGTTCGATGCGCTGGGGGCGTTGATGGATTGGGTGGAAGCCGGCAAGGCACCGGACCAGATTGTCGCTTCCGTGAACAAGGCCAACAAGGAGATTCCCGCGGCCTGGAGTCCGGAGCGCACGCGGCCGCTGTGCCCGTGGCCGAAATACGCGAAATATGCCGGCGGCGAGGTGGAGGCGGCGGCGTCGTTCACATGTGCGGCGCCGGATGCGGAGTAGAGCGGGTTGTTGAGTCTTCAAAGCGCGCCCCACAAGCGGCTGTCGTACCCCGCGCATGCGGGGTACCCAGTACGCCGCGGCCTCTCGGATCATCGGCGTCTCTGGAATACTGGATCGTCCGGTCATAGGCGAGCGGAAGCGACGCCGTCCTTCGGACGGCTATGCCGGACGATGACAGTTGAGGACGTAGCGCCGTCCCGCGTCGTTGCAGACATGCTGTCGCCTTCTCGCAGCGTGTTGCGCCCGAGGGTTTGTCAGAAACTTTCGCCCTTCAAAGAAGGTCGCGCTCGTAGCAGAGGATGCACACCGGTCCTGCGGTCCTGACCAGCGCCGACAATTCGTCGAGCTCTTCCTTGGCCAGTAGTGTCTTGAGGTGCCTCGCATAGATCCTGTGCAGCGCCGCGACATCGCCGCTGCGTGCGGCCAGGCGCCCGTCTTCCGGAGGGCGCCGAGTCCGCGCAGATGCAGGTATGAAATGCTGGGCTCCTCGAGGCGGCCAACCGGTTCTTGGAGAAACCCGGCCGGCGCGATGGCGAAGGAGGAGCAGGCAGGAGCACGTGGCGTTGTCGTTGATGAGAACGCAAGTTATGTTCATTCGCATCTTGCCGAATCCATCAGCAGGTTCGCGCCATCTGAGAGTCCGACCACAAAATCGACACCGTGAAATCGTTGCATGTGCAACGATGACGGCGGAGATCGATCGCACTCTTGCTCGAGTGCCTTTGTGAGGCCGCGGGATTCAACTTTTGTTCCAAATCAAAAGATGTTCGGTCGTCGCGCAGGCGATGATCGATCCGAGTTGAGTATGCAGCGTTGGTAGGCATCGCAAGTCTTCTGAAGAGACCGAGCCCCGGCGGTGAGTCACCTGCCGCCCAGGGGACGACGGCGGATTATTTCATCGTGCTGTCGCGCGCGGTCGAAGGCCTGCCAAGCTCGACCGCGGAAAGCCGCGCCGAAATCTATCAATCCGCCCGCAATGCCCTGCTTTCGCAATTGAAGGCGACGAAGCCTCCGGTGCCGAAGGCGCGCATTGCCGCCGAGCAACGTGCGCTCGATGATGCTGTCGAATCTATCGAAGCGCGTGCCGCTGCGGGGGACGCGGAACCTGTTGCATCGGAACCAGATGAGCAGTCCGCATCATCAGCCTCGCCAAATTCCGCTTCAGTCAGTGAGGATGAACCAATGAGCAAGAGTCAATTTCAATCCATGTTTGCACCGCGCGTCGTCGAGGAGAAGCCAATGTCGAGACTCGATGAACTCAATCGGGTTCTGCGAAAGCTGCAAAGCGATTCCTTCGGAGTTGAGGCTTGCGCCCTGATCTCCGAGGATGGCTTGATGATCGCCAGCGTCCTCGCCGCGAACATGGAGGAGTCGCGGGTTGCCGGAATGACCGCGACGCTGCTGAGCCTTGGCGGGCGGGCCGCCATGGAACTCGGTCGCGGCGGTCTGGAGGAGGTCATCGTTCGTGGCGATGACGGTTACGCCGTTCTCGTCAGTGCCGGTCGTGGCGCGCTGCTTCTGGCGTTGACCAATCAGAGCAGCAAGCTCGGACTGGTGTTCTTCGACATGCGCGAGGCGGTTCGCGCGTTGCAGAAGGTGCTGTAGGGCCTCACCTCATCATCACACCATCAATGCGGACGGCGTATGCTCCCGTGGCAGCGCCCGCAGGAGTCATTATCCATGGCCAATACCGTCCTTTACGATGACGGCGTTCACAAGAACATCCTGCTGGAAGATTTCAGTGCGGGAGATTTTGCGGTTCAAGCCAATCAGCATCTGATCATTCACGACGGCGTCGGCATGGTGCTGGATCCCGGCGGCCACAAGGTCTACGCCAGGGTCCTGGCGGAGACCTTCAGCGAGCTCGCGGGCGGAAAGCTGAAATATCTCTTTCTGTCGCATCAGGATCCGGACATTGTCGCCGCGATCAACGGCTGGCTGATGACCACCGATGCGGATGCCTATATTTCCTCGCTCTGGACCCGATTTGTCACGCATTTCTGCTTCGACCATATGGTCACTGAGCGGCTGAAACCGATTCCCGACGAGGGCATGGTGTTCGATCTCGCGGGTGCGAAGCTGTTTGCGCTTCCGGCCCATTTCCTGCACAGCGAAGGTAATTTCCAGCTCTACGATCCGATCTCGAAGATCCTCTATAGCGGGGACCTCGGCGCTTCGATCGGGGCCAACTACATGGTCGTTCGCGACTTCAACGCGCATCTTCGCCACATGGAGGGATTCCATCGGCGCTACATGGTCTCCAACCGCGTGATGAGGGCGTGGGCGGACATGGTCCGGCCGCTCGACATCGAGATCATCGCTCCGCAGCACGGCGCGCTCTTTCCAGACCTGCAGATGTGTCGACAATTCATCGAGTGGTGTGCGCGTCTCGAGTGCGGAATCGATCTGATCACGCCGGTCTTCAAAGTTCCGGTTGGCTGATATGCTGGCTCGCAATCCAGATGCGCCAAGTCCGGCACCGTTCAGTCCGGTGGACAGCGGGTCCATTCGCGACGACGCGGCACGGGGGAGCGATCCATGTCGTGTCGCTGGAGAGGATGCTCCCGTTTGGCTCGCCGCAGGTTTCGCCATCATTGGCACGATGATCGCGGTCGCCTCGGCGTCTGCCTGGCAGCAAAGCGTACTTCCTTCCACCCAGCCGTCTCCGCCAACGGCGGCTGCCCTGGTCGGCGAACCTCCTCGTCAGAACCAGGATGAATTGTCCGCAGGGCCACCGGCCTTGGTGCGGGAGGCCGTGATCCCGTCGCAGCCGCAACCGACACCGGACATTCCGCCGCCGCCACTGTCCACCGCGGCCAGCGCAGCGCCGCCTCCCATCGTCTCAAATGCCACGCCCGCCGCCGCAACCGTCGGCACAGGGATGTCGGAGGTCCCTGACCGGAGCGCGACGGCGGGCGACTGCTTCCACCCCGTGTCCATTCCGTTCGTCCGCAACAGCGCCCAGCCGAACACGGACGATGTGCGCAAGTCGGTCGCGCCTCTGCGGCAATGGCTTTTGACGCATGGCGATGCGATCGTATTGATCGAGGGTCATTCCGACACGACTGGGACGGAGGATTACAACGTCCTGCTCAGCTATTCTCGCGCCAAGGCCGTCGCCGGCCTGCTCAAGCGCGAGGGAATTCCGCCCCAGCGAATGACGATCAGGGCCGCCGGATCCAGTGAGGCCGTGGGTGGAGCGAGGGGGCTTGCCAACGACCGAAGCGCGCTCCTTCGCATCGCCGGTGTCGAGGATTGCGGCGGCGCCGAAACTGCCACGAAGGAACAATGACGATTTTTGCCATCATCACCGGCCTTGGAGCCGCCATTCTCCTATTGACGTCGGGATATCTGTTCGGCGCCCGCAAGGGGGCGCTGGCGCGCGAGCGGCTTCGCCAGCAGGCTCAGTCGCACGCTGCGGACCTTGAGCAGCTGAGGGAGCAGAACCGGCAGCGAAACACCGACCAGGAGAAGAGCCTGAGACGGACGATTCAGCACGTTCTTGCTCCGCTCGTCGAGCGTGAGCGAATCTCGCTGGATCTGGCGCAGTTCACAGGCAGCGCTGGTCAGCGTCGTGACCTCGTGCCGCTGCTCGACAAGATCGCTGCGGTCGGGCGATTCAAGACGGTTCTCCTCGCCAACGAGGAGGGATTGCCGCTTGCCGCCAACTCCGCGGCGGTCCATCTTGAGCGGCTCGCCGCCGCCTCGACGCGATTGGCGCTCGTTGCGGATCAGATCGCGGGCGAGCACGGGGTCGCCCCGCTCTCGGTCATGCTGCGCGATGCGTCTGATGCCGCGACATTGTGCCGGATGTTTCGCGTGCAGGATCAGAAACTGACGCTCACTGCCGTATCGAACGATTCGCGGCTCGCCTCGGTGGCGCTCGACCCGGCGCTGGCGAAGATCGAAGTGGCGCTGTGGACACCGGCCTGAATGGGCTGGACCTCAGGAGAGACGACAGCTGCGCTTTGTTTGAAGGGTCCTGGAGGGGGAGGGCGAAGACCACCCGCTCGGTGGTCCCAACGTTTCCGATTTCTCTCGCGGCTCTCGGCCGGATTTCACATCTGCGGCGCGACCAGGTTCTCGATCCCGACCCCTTCGCGATCCTCGATGATCTCCGCGATCCACTTGCGATGGCATTGGGTGTGGTCGCGCTCGTAGCAGAGGATGCACACCGGTCCTGCGGTCCTGACCAGCGCCGACAATTCGTCGATCTCTTCCTTGGCCAGTGGTGTCTTGAGGTGCCTCGCATAGATCCTGTGCAGCGCCGCGATATTGCCGCTGCGCGCGGCCAGGCGTCCATCTTTCGGGGTGCCCAGTCCGCGCAAGTGCAGGTATGAAATGCCGCGTTGCTCCAGGCCCGCGGCCAATTGGTTCTTGGAGAAACCCGGCCGTCGCGACGAGGCGACGGCGCGCACGTCGACCAAAAGCTTGACGCCGGCCTGCTCCAGTTCGTCCAGCACGGCCTTTGACGGCGTCTGTTCATAGCCGATGGTGAACAGCTTGTTTGCGTTGGCCATGGCCGACGGCCCTTTCTCCTGACGCGTTTTCTTGCACAGCGAACCGGCACCCACCCCGGATCAAGTCCGGGGCCGGCCCCGGATCAAGTCCGGAGCAGGCTTTCGCTCCAAAACGCTTTGGTTACGCGACGCGCTTGATCAGTTCCATCGCACCCGCAGGCGCGCGCACCTTGCCTTCATGGATGACGTAGGCGAACACATCGCGCGGGAGTTTCTTGGCGCTCACCGGATCCGCGCGCGGCAAATCCTCGGGCTCGCCGCCGGCGGCCCAGAGTTGCAGGCGACTGGCCCAGGCATCGAGCTGCTTCGGCGGGTAGCAGGTGGCGAGTTCGTCATCGCCCTTCTGCAGGCGGGCATAGACGAAATCGCCAACCACATCCGCAATCGCCGGATACTTGCCATGCTCCGCGTACACCACCGGCGTCTCGAATTTGCGCAGCAGCGCGATGAACCCAGGCACACTGAAGCTGTCGTGCCGCACCTCGACCACGTGGCGCAGGCGGCGCCCGTCGAGTTCGCGCGGCAGCAACTCGAGGAACTTGCCGAAATCGGCCTCGTCGAATTTCTTGGTCGGCGCGAATTGCCAGAGCACGGGCCCAAGCCGGTCGCCGAGTTCGAGCACGCCGGTGCCGTAGAAGCGCTTGATGGAATCGCCGGCCTCCGCCAGCACCCGGCGGTTGGTCGCGAAACGCGGCCCCTTCAGCGCGAACACGAAGCCGTCGGGCACCTCGCGCGCCCATTTGCGAAAGCTCTCGGGCTTCTGCGAGCCGTAATAGGTGCCGTTGATCTCGATCGAGGTCAGTTGCGAGGCGGCGTATTCCAGCTCCCGCGCCTGCGGCAGCTTGTCGGGATAGAACACCCCGCGCCACGGCGCGAAGGTCCAGCCGCCGACGCCGATATAGATGTGGCCTGATTTTGCGGAGGCGGTCTTCGCAGGCTTGCTCACCGGACGGTCTCTTCGCGAAAGGGACAAAACGCTATCCGATAGAGATTAATCAAACCGATCGTGCTTGGCCAGTTCGCTCGGTCTCTCAGCGTCATTCCGGGCCGCACCTTCAGTCGGCAATAGCCGACTGAAGGTGCGGCCCGGATTCCATAACCCCGATTGGTGGTTATGGATTCGCTGATGTGCATTGCACATCAAAGCTCGCGCAAGAGCCGTCGCGGAATGACGGCAGAGGAGATGTCTCAATCCGATAGCCGCAAGCGAGGAGGGGGAGCGCGCCTCCCGTGCGGCGGTAGATCAGCCGATCTCGTCTAGCTCTAGCGCGCGACCTGGGTCACCTTCGCCACCAAGCCCTCCAACCGCTTCAACGGTTGCAGGGCCAGTTCGTTGTGGAGTTCGCGAAGCTTGCGTGTCTCCGCAAAGAATGTCTCGCAGGCCTGTTTCGCGAATTCGGTCTGGATCTCGACGACCTTGTGCAACGAGCGGACGCCTGTGAGCTGGTCGAAATAGGACTGGGTCTGTTCGAACGATTTCCTGGTGAAGTCGCCATAGGCATTGGCGATGGTTTGCAGGCTGACCGGGGCCGGGGTCGAGGCTGGGGCCGGGTCCGGCAATGGGGCCGTGCCGACCGGGGCGAGGTCTGTCGACGCGGTCACCGGGGAGATTTCAGGCGACGTGGTCAGTGTGTCGATCAGCTCCTTGGCGGCCTTGGTGCCGATTGGAGAGGCTGCAGTCGTTGCGACCGCTGTGCTGATCTCTTTCTCGACCTCTTGGGCGTCGCCCGGGACGGCCTCCACTGGCGCGAGCGTCGTGCCGGCCGGCTCCGTGACCTCTGCCGCGTCCTGCTCGATTGAGGTGACGCCGATCTGCTCCTGGACGTCTTGCGCCTCGATCGCCACGACCTCGGTCATGGCCTCGGTTGAGACGGCGGTCGCGAGGATTGGCGCGTTCTGCTCCTGAATCTCCTGGGCCACGATCGGGGAAGCCGGCCCGATCAAGGCGTCGATCTGCTCCTTGACGGCCTGCAACTGATCCGGCTTCTGATCCGGCTTCGGGCTGTTGCGTTGGTCGGACTTCCGGTTCCGCTTTTCCGCCTTCCGGTTCCGCTGTGCGGGCTTGCCGATGGGTTTTTTCTCGTCTGTATCCGGCACTACTGGATCTCCGCTGTTCCAATATTGAAATCAAGGTTCAAGTTGCTGCCACGGTTGCGCTCGAATCGCGGTTCCTGCGTGGCGCACATGTGTCGACATTTGGAATTCGGTTGCCGATTCTGAGAAAGCAACCGGGGCGCGCAGCCCCATGCATCGTCCAGGCCAGCCCATGCATCCTCTAGGCCAGCTTACGTAACTCGCCCGTTAAAGTTAGGATAGCAAAAAAGGGAAGAAAACAATGCGAATCATGATCGTGGCCGCTTTGGCGATGACCGCGTCGACCGCGTCTGCCGAGGACGTCGAAGACGCGCACCGTCAGGCGCTGCAGGGGCGGGACAGCTACTGGAACTGCCTGGCCCGCGAATACGCGCGCGACCACGCCAGGGCCATGTCGGCGCAGGATTTCACCGTCGATATCGCGGGTGCCTGCGCCTCCGAGCGGCAGAATTTCCGGGTGACGTTATTGGACTACCTGTCGCAGCAATTCCCGAACGCCGATCAGGACGCCCATCTGACAACCGCCAACAGGGCCATCGAAATGGCGCAGAAGGACATCGTCACGGCCTTCCTCAAGCACAAGGCGGCGAATTGATACAATCTTACTGCGTCATAACCGACTTTATCCCCTCGTCCTGAGGAGCATCGCGTGACGCTATGCGTCTCGAAGGACGCGGCCCGGAGATGGGGGGCTCATGGTTCGAGACGGCGCAAGAGCGCCTCCTCACCACGAGGATCTAATGGCTCAGCAAGAAATCGATCCGAGGCTCCTGCACCGGCCGGGCCTTCAGGATTTGATGACGCCGGGTTCCGTGCTATCCAAGGCGCTCGGGGGCGGCAGGCAAGACGAGTAGCGAGTATGACGTCCGAGTCCTTTGCAGGTATTCTGGGTGCGGCGGTGGCAGCCGCGGTGCTGCTTGTGGCCTTCGCCTACGGGCCGGTCGGCCAATTCGGCAGACCCGCGAGGCCAGCCAGAGTTGAACAGCCGGCACAGGCGGTGCCGGCGGCGCCGCCGGTCCGAGGGCCGGTGATCAGGGAAGTCCCCAATTGACGCAAGTTGGTTCCTTGCGCAATCGCTCTGGCGCTCCTATCTAGCTGTTAACGGCGACGTTGATGCTTGATAGCTCCGGCGCTGGGACGACCACGAAATAGCTCGGCTGCGCCGGATGTACGCGCGCCCGTTGTTCGTGGTCGTTGGCATTTTGGGGGGTGTTTTCAGACCAAGCAGCAATAGGTTTGGGCCGCGGCGAGGGCGGTTCACCCTCTCTGTAAGCTAAGCGCAAGACCAGGGATGACCCGGGAGCCGGCGCTTGGCACGACCTGATGCGGCGGCTATACGCTTGCCCTCATGAATGAAGCCATCAGGCCGGCTGCCGGAACTCCCCAGCAAAGTGCGGATTTCCCGGCGCTTTCGGTCGTCGTCCCCACCTTCAACGAGCGCGACAACGTCACCAGGCTGTATCAGAAGCTGGAGGCTGTGCTGCGCGGCGTGGCCTGGGAGGTTATCTTCGTCGACGACAATTCGCCTGACGGCACCTGGGACGTGGTGCGCGGCCTGGCGCGGCAGGATGCCCGCGTCCGCTGCATCAGGCGAATCGGGCGGCGGGGCCTGTCGGGCGCCTGCATCGAGGGAATTCTGGCTTCGAGTGCGCCGTTTGCGGCGGTGATGGACGCCGACCTGCAGCACGACGAGACCCAATTGCCGAAGATGCTGGCGCTGCTCGAGAGCGGCGCGGCGGAGCTCGTGGTTGGCAGCCGCTACATCGAAGGCGGCAGCGCCGACAGTTTCGATCGCAGCCGCGCCGGCGCCAGTGCACTCGCCACCGAGGTGGCCAAGCGTGCGCTCGGAGTGGGTATCGCCGATCCGATGAGCGGCTTCTTCATGATCCGGCGCGATCGCTTCGAGGAACTGGCGCCAAAACTCTCCACCCAGGGCTTCAAGATCCTGCTCGACATCGTCGCCACCGCCCACGGCCAACTGAAGACGGTGGAAATCCCCTTCAGCTTCGGCACCCGGCTGCACGGCGAGAGCAAGCTCGACTCCATGGTGGCGCTGGATTTCCTGGGGCTGGTGCTGGCGAAGCTGACCAACGACGTGGTGTCGCTGCGCTTCCTGCTGTTCGCGATGGTCGGCTCGATCGGACTTGGCGTGCATCTCGCGACGCTGTTCGTCGCGCTGTCGCTGTTCGACGTGCCGTTTCCCGAGGCGCAGGCCGCGGGCGCCTTCGTCGCCATGACCAGCAACTTCATCCTGAACAATTTCCTCACCTATCGCGACCAGCGCCTGAAGGGGTTGTCGATCCTGGGTGGCCTTTTGGCATTCTACCTGGTCTGCAGTGTCGGGCTGTTTGCCAATGTCGGCGTGGCGTTTTCGGTCTACGACCAGGAGCCGATCTGGTGGCTGGCGGGCGCCGCCGGCGCGCTGATGGGCGTGGTGTGGAACTACGCGATGTCCGGACTGTTCGTCTGGCGCAAGCGATGACCGTCCAATGAATGCCAGCGAGCTGCGGCTCGTCCGCAACACGTCGGTCCTGATCGTAGCGCTGGTGGTGTTGCGGCTGCTCGCCGCCGCCTGGACGCCGCTGACCTTCGACGAAGCCTATTACTGGATGTGGTCGAAGCATCTCGCCACAGGCTATTACGACCATCCGCCGATGGTCGCGTTCGTGATCCGTCTCGGAACCATGGTCGCCGGCGACACCGAGCTCGGCGTGCGGCTGGTCTCGATCCTGCTGGCGCTGCCGATGAGTTTTGCGGTGTTTCGCGCTGGCGTGATCCTGTTCGGCGGCATGCGGGTCGCCGCCACCGCGACCATCCTGTTCAACGTCACGCTGATGGCGGCGGTCGGCACGCTGATCGTGACGCCGGATTCGCCGCTCTTGGTCGCCTCCAGCTTCGTTCTGTTGTTTTGCGCCAAGGTGCTGGAGAGAGGGCGCGGGGTGTGGTGGCTCGCCGTTGGCCTCGCCGTCGGCGCGGCACTCCTATCCAAATACACGGCCTTGTTCTTCGGCCCGGCGATCCTGATCTGGCTCTTGAGCGTTGCGAAAATGCGGCGCTGGTTGGCTTCGCCCTGGCCCTATTTCGGCGGCCTGGTCGCGCTCGCGGTGTTTGCCCCGGTGATCCTGTGGAACAGAGATCACCAATGGGTCTCCTTCATCAAGCAGATCGGCCGCGCCCGGATCGAGGATTTCAGCCCGGCGTTCATCGCCGAGTTGATCCCGACCCAGGTCGCCTTTGCAACGCCGCTGGTCTTCATTCTCGGCGTCATGGGCCTCGCGGCACTCTCGAGCAGCAAAACCGGCGCGACCGCTGCGCGGGCGCTGATCCTGTCGATGTTCTGGACCATCGTCGCCTACTTCATCTGGCATTCGCTGCACGCGCGCGTGGAGGCCAACTGGTTCGCGCCGGTCTATCCGGCATTTGCGATCGCCGCTGCGGTCGCCGCCCTCCGGACGTCATGGGGCCAGCGCGAGCAGCGTGTCGTCGATTTTTGCCGGCGCTGGGCTTCGCCTGCCGGTATCCTGATGTTCGTGCTGCTCGTGGTACAGGCCAACACCGGCGTGCTCTCCGGCTTTCGGCGCGACGCGACCGTGCGCAGCGTCGGCGTCGGCTGGCGCGTACTGGCGCAACAAATCGAGGCCGAACGCGTTGGCGTCGGTGCAACCTGCGTGCTGGCGCCGGATTACGGCACCACCGGCTGGCTTGCCTTCTACCTGCCGCCGGGCACCTGCGTCACCCAGCAGTCGCAACGGATTCGCTGGGTCAACATGCCCGAACCCGATCCGCTCGCACTCAAAGGTCCGCTGCTTTTTGTCGACGATGCGCGGCCGGACGGCGCGCCGGCCTATCTGCGGGCGATGTTCGAAACGGTCGAGCGGGTCGGCGAGCTGCCGCGCAAGCGCGGGCGGCTGGTGATCGAAACCTATGCGCTCGATCTGGTCGAGGGCGCGCGGGGCGATGTGCTCGACCGCACGCCGCCGCCGGAGTTGCAGTAACGGCCGAAGCAGACCGCTACACCGTCGAACCGGATGGCGTGGCCGCGCGTGGTGCCAGCTCTGGTTCGCCGCGCCAGAGCCAGACGTTGAGCGAGCCGGACCTGCCGCGGATCCGGGTCTCGACGGGGCCTGTCAGGCTGCCGGTCTTCAGCCCCCCGCCGCCGCGTTCCGCCGCGATGCGGAACGTATCGCTCAGCGCCAACCTGACATCGTGATGGGCCGCAACTTCCATCAGGCGGCTGGCCACGTTCACGGTGTCTCCGGTCGCGGTGATGTGCTGATGGCTTCTGCCGCCCAGTCTGGAAGCGACGATGGGTCCGAAATGTGCCCCGATCTTGAATCCGATCCGCTCAGGGATCGGTGGGGCCAAGGCCCTGATCCAGCGCTCGGTCTTGGCGCAGAGACCAAGCGCACACTCGGCCGCGCGTAACGCATCATCGGCTGCCGGCTGCGGCAGGCCGAACAGAATCATGGCGCCATCGCCGAGGAAGCTCGTGATCACGCCGCCCCACCTGACCGCCTCCCTGTCGACCAGGCCATGAAATTCCTTCAGAAATTCGCGAATCGCATCCGGCTCGAGCCTTTCGCTGAGCGAGGTGAAACCGGAGAGATCGACGAACACGATGGCGGCGTCCTGGCGGACGGGTTCGAGCAGGAAGTTGGGATCCCGGCCTAGCCATTCCGTGACGTCCGGCGACTGGAATTGCTCCAGCAGGCGGCTTTTCAGGTCAAAATACTGGGCGGTGCGCCGCCCCGACCACAGTTGCACCGCGCCGAAGAGTATGGCCGGTGGGACGGCGGCGGCCATGGTGGTCGCGGCGTTGAACCAAATTCCATGCGTGAACGCGAACGCGTTCGCCATCGCCCATGCGACGATCACCGCGGTCGCCGTCAACAGTCCAATCGCGTTTCGTCGCCAAGCCAAAAGGCCAACGAGCACGACGGGGAGCAGGAACGCCACCGCGGCATCGACGAGGCGGACCGATCGATCAAGCTGGACGCCGTCGCCTGCCACCAGATGCGTGATGGCGGTCGAAATGACCTCCACGCCCGGCAGCAATGAATCGAACGGGGTGGGAAAGAAATCGCCTTCGCCGGTCACGGTCGCGCCCAGGATGACGATCCGGTCCGCGATGGCCTCCCGATCGAGCTCGCCGTCGATCGCGCTTTCCGCGCTGACGGTTCGGATCGTTCGGCGTGGACCGTAATACGTGATGGGAAGCTCATAATCGGAATCGGTCGAAATCGACCGATCACCGAATTTGAGGCGGTTCGGCTCTATCGTGAGCGGTTTTCCGATCGCGACCGCGGCAACGCGAAGTGCGAGCGACAGTTCGATCTTGTCGCGCGTCCGAAACAGCATCGGCACCGCATGTGGGGTTCCGCTCTGGGCCGTCGCGACATTGGCGATGCCGACTTCCGCGTGATCCGCAAATAGCTGGAGAGGCAGCAGGAAACGGTCGGCCCTGGGCAAGCGGACGAACGGTTCGTCGCTGCCCGCCTCGACCGGCTGGCTGGTTTCCGGAAATACCGCTGCCGCGGCGAGCACGGTCGGACGGGCGGCGAACGATTTGGCCAAGGCCGCGTTGCCGTCCGCAGTGCCGCGATCTACGAGCAGGAGATCGACCGCGATGACCTTCGGTCCCAGTCGCGCGATCGCATCAATGATGTTGGCGAGATCGGCGCGGGCGAGGGGATAGCTGCTGCCGTGCTTCACCATGCCGTCGTCGATCGCGACAATGGTGACGATATCCGGCGGCGCCTTGACGCCGCGGATCAGCGTTCGCAAATCGGTCAAGGTCGATTCGACGCGATCCAGAAACTGCAGATAGCCGCTGGCGTGGCCGCTCCAGATGCCGGCTCCCCATATCCCCGCCAGCACCAGCGCGACCAGTGTCTGCAGCCGTCGATTCATTTCGCTGCTATTGTCCAAGCCGGGCCAGGAGGGCCGCGGCGCGGGCAGGGGCCCAGCGCTTCACCACCAGGGCGCCCGTCGCCTCGACATCGACGCCTTCGCCCGGTCCCAGCACCACCCGACTGCCGCCGGCGGGGCGCGCGACCCTCACACGCCCATTGACGACAAAGACAGAGGTCTTGCCTTCGGCGGCATCCACCGCCCATTTTGTGCCGCGCACAGCGGCAATCGCCTGCGGGGTCACGACGTCGAAGCGATTGCCGCCGGGCTTTTTCGGGACTTCGACCAGCAAGGCCTTGCTGCTCAGTTCAGCGGAATCGACATGGCCATCGCGGTTGCGGTCCTTGAACTCGAACTTCGCACCGTTCTCGGCAACGATCGTAATTCCGTTGTCGCAATGGAAGGTCAGCGCTGCGCCGGACGACTGCCCAGAACCGCAGCCGAAATTGTTCGACTGCGCGGCAGCATTCTCAACGAACAGAAAAAAGCATGCATAAACAGTACAAGCGGCTCGCGTCGGCGTTCTCATGACACCCTCCAGGAGGGGACTCGGACATAAATCTCAAGAGGTAATACGGTAGCGTATCAAGCGACAAATTCCTCACCAAGCCAATGATGGACCGGAATGTGTCGAGATTATACACACTGGCTGACTTGATCGCGTGGACGCCAATATTTTGATGTCACAACTGAATTTCATCACCTTGTCGCTGTGACGACGTTGGGGTCGGCTGGACGGATCGACTGTCATCTCGACTTTGAGGCCGGCGACCGACGCGAGGAGCGTGGAAACTGCCGCGCAAGTTTCGGCCGCTCATGACCGAATCAGTGCGCGAGGGCGATGCCCTCGACCGCATGCCGTGCTTCAATTGCAACCCTGAGAGGTAAGATGCCGTCGAGGGTATCGCGATGCCAGTTGCAACCCGGGATTGCTACGGTATGACGGGAGAACGTTAATTATGCCCAATTTTAGCCACGTTCTGCCAGTGACTTAGCCAAAATTGTTAACACGCCTTTGATCTGCCGCGACTTAATCCGCATTTAACGAAAAGTCGCCTTAATGACGCTCTGCGCCTCTGCGAGATGCTGGGCGGTGATCCGAATCCGTGCGGTAGTCGAGGGAAAACATGGAACCATCCTGGTGGGCGCTAGTGGATGAGTGCGAGTAGTGGGGACGCGTAAAGTGGGGAAAGTGGGGACGGCGGCACCGAGCCGCAGGACATCTTCCCGGAAAGCCAGTTCTCGAAATCTCTTCGGCGGCGCCGCGGTCGCCTGCCTCGTGCTGGGCTCCTGCTACGCGGTCTACAGCAACATCCTGGCCGCGAGCGTCTATCCGACCCTCGGTGAGTCGGGCTTCGACGAGCCTGTGATCAAACCGCGTCCCGAGCTTATCACGCGCACCACCGCGCAGGCGATCGGGGACGTATTCGCGGCCCTGCCCGCGCCCATCTCCAGGCCGGCCACGACGACGGCAGCGATATCCCCCACCATGTTTAACGAGAGGTTTGCGGCCGCCGCGGCGGACGGTGTGGCTTCGCGCGCCGCCGAGGCTGCGCCGCCCCCCGCCGCGCCGAAGCTCGCGGAACTGCCAAAGCGCAAGGCGCCGGCCGTGCAGATGGCGCTCAACACGCCGGCGCCGCGCACGGACGAGGCGAAGCCTGAGAAGCCGCTGACCGGATCCTTCCGCGATTTGGCGCAGCGCGCCAAGGCGACGATGATGTCGATCGCGGCCAACGACAAGCAGAGCGTATTTGAAAAGCTCTGGGGCAAGCAGTCGGGCTCGCATGGCCTGTTGGCCTATGCCTCCGCCGACGCCAGCGTCACCGCGAGCATTGCGCCGGAGCAAAATCCTGCGCTCGGCGGTACCGCGCCTTACGATCGCTCGACGGCGGTCTACGATATCTCCGCGAAGGCGGTCTATCTGCCCGACGGCACCACGCTGGAAGCGCATTCCGGGCTTGGCAACAAGCTCGACGATCCGAGCTCGGCACGGGTGCGGATGCTCGGCGTGACGCCGCCTCACATCTACGAACTGAAGCCCCGCGAGGCGCTGTTCCACGGCGTGCCGGCGCTGCGTCTCACCCCGATCGGCGGGGAAGAGGCGATCTACGGCCGCAGCGGCCTGCTGGCGCACACCTACATGCTCGGGCCCAACGGCGATTCCAACGGCTGCGTCTCGTTCAAGGACTATTACGCGTTCCTCGACGCCTACAAGAACAAGGGTATCAAGAAGCTCGCGGTGGTCACCAGGATCGAGTGACGGAGACGGCGTCGCCTGGAGTCCAGGGGCCATGGTTCTCCGGCCGGCTCCGTCAGATGGACAATGTTTCGGTTCCGGTGCCAACCGGCCCCTTCTCGTTCGTCAACCAGCCTGCCTCGCGCACCGTGGCGACGGCCGAACGGGCGACCGGGGCCGTGATCCCGTTGACGAGGTTCAGTCGCAAGTTGCGGCCCTCGGTAATGGCGCGCACAACCGCTTTTCTCGCGACCCACCAGGACCGATGCACCTGCAGGCCGTCAGCGTTGCCGAGGGCCGTCATCGCCTGATTGAGGGTTGCCAGCACCAACCGCGAGCTGTCAGCGGTATGGACGCGGACATAATGATCTTCCATCTGCAGGCAAAGCACCGCAAAGGGTGGTGCACCGAGCAGCCCGAAAGGGGTTGGCGGCGCTTCGCCGGCTTCCTTGGCCTGTTGCCGCCGGTGTAACCGGGCCTGCATCCAAAGGGTGAAACCCAGCACCACCGGCAAGGCCGTGATCAGTCCCTGCAGGTACCAATCGAGCGGTCGCAGGCGGCTCAGGAAAGGCCATATCGCTACGCCGATCGACGCGACCCAGAGCTGGAATGGCGCGTTCAGGATGACGACACCGAGCACGATTGCCGTCCACGTCATCGCCGGCCGGAGCCGGAACCGCAGCACCACCCGGATCAGGGAGCCATAGAGCAGGATCCCCAGCCAGAAGCAGGCGAGTTGAAATGCGATGCGCTGCCACGCCGGTCCGTTCAGATAGCTGCCGAACGGCCCGATCAGGCCCAGGAAGATGGCGCAGGCGGTCGCGATCGCCAGGTCGATGGCCCAATCCAGCAGAAAATCACGCCGCCGCATGTCGCTCATGACGTACTCATCATCGCAGTTCGCCCGCCGGCGAACCCGTTCGCCCGTTGGCGAACAATCGCTGGCGCGAGGCGCGCCGCCGTTTGCAGGATCCCTGGGCCGTTCCAACCCGCCAGGAGGTTCCATGCGCATCATTGCACAGGTTTTCGCCGCATTCATCGCCGCCGCCGGCCCCGCGCACGCTGCGATCGGTTTCCAGCATGTCAGCATCAACGATCCGCTGGGCGCGCCGATCGAGGTCGGTGTTTGGTATCCCACCGGTGCCGCGCCGAAGCTGGAGGCGATCGAGGCCGATCAACAGCTGGTCGCCCGCGACGCCGCGGTCGAGGGCGCCGGTCTGCCGCTGGTGGTCATATCGCACGGTCACGGCGGCTCCTACGCCGGGCATCTCGACACCGCTACCGCGCTGGCCAATGCCGGTTTCGTCGTCGCCGCGCTCTCGCATAATGGCGATAGCTGGCGCGACCCCGGCAATCCCACCGCGATCTGGGAACGGCCACGCCAGTTGAAGCTGCTGACCGACTACATGCTGGGCGCGTGGCGCGACCACGGGCGCATCGATGCCAATCGCGTCGGCGCGTTCGGCTTCTCGGCCGGCGGCTTGACCGTGCTGGCGGAGGCCGGCGGCGAGCCGGACCTGAAGACCTTTCCGGATCACTGCAAGGCGCATCCCGCTTTCGAAGATTGCCAAGTCGTGAAACAGTACCCGTCGCCGCTGGATACCGACATCGTCTGGACCCACGATCCGCGCATCAAGGCGGTGGTCGCCGCCGCGCCCGCCCTCGGTTTTGCCTTCGGCAGCAAGGGTCTGGCCGCGGTCCGTCAGCCGGTGCAGCTGTGGCGGGCCGAGGATGACCAGGTCCTGCCACACCCCTATTATGCGGAAGCGGTCCGAATCGCTTTGCCGAATCCACCCGAGACCCACGTCGTGGCTGACGCCGGACACTACGACTTTCTGAAACCGTGCCCCACGGAGCTGGCGACGCGCGTGCCCGCGATCTGCACCAGCAAGCCGGGTTTCGACCGCGCTGCGTTTCACGAGCGCTTCGATCGCGACATCGTCGCCTTCTTCAAACGGACACTGGGATAGCAGCTCAGGTTCGGTCGGCAGCGATGGCCGTATTGGATTATAGCGGCGACCAAATGGCGATTTGGTTTGGGTCCGCTCAGTGCATGCGCGGGCCCAACGGCGACTGCAACGGCTGCGTCCCGTTCAAGGACTATTGCGCGTTCATCGACGCCTGCAAGAACAAGCGCATCAGGAAGCTCGCGGTAGGTCACCAGGATCGATTGGGCGCGGGCTTCGCCGCACCAGTCGGTAGCTTCCGCCAAATTGATATGGGGGTCGTTTGAAGCTCCACGCTGTCTGGGCTCCCAACGGGGATCGGAATCCTTTGGACCAGGCGTACTCAAAAAAATCGAGATTGATTAGTGCGGCTTGGTCGACGTTCGAGGTCCGCCGTGCTCCGATAGCGACCGAGTTTTGCGTTGCAGAAAAATTTCGTGATGTGCCGAAGGCGGACGTGATTGCCTATCAATCCATTCGCAGTCGATAACAATCGAACTCCGTCCCATAAGCCTTCCTACGACCATCCAGCAGGAAACCGAGTTTGTTCGCGATCCGTATGGACTTGAGGTTTTCGGGGTTGATGCAGGCGATGATTTCCTTCAACCCGACCTCATCTCTCGCGTACTGAACTATGCGGAAGGCAGCCTCTGCAGCATAACCGTTACCCCATGCGCTCCTTGGCAGTCGCCAGCCAATCTCAATTTCGGGGCCCTCCAACGCCAGTGGAATAAGCAGGGCCATCCCCAAGAACATTTTGGCGTCGATACGGCTACGGAGCGTCCACCACCCAAGTCCGTGCCCCGGGTCAACAGCGACGCGCTCTCGTAGCGAGTGTTCGTACCTCGTGAGGTCAAAGTTGTCCCGAAACTCGGGCGTAATGAAGCGCCGAACTTCGATGTCGTTGTCCATGGCAACGCAGGCGTCGACATCGGCAGCGGTCCGAGGTCGCATGCAAAGACGTGATGTTTCAAGCATCGGCACCATGAAGGCAATGCTATAGTAAGCGGCCGGGCAGAGTACAATGTCTCTTGTGGGTCATTCGCGACTGGGTCGAGACAGACGGCCTGTCAAGCCATTTCCGCTGTGCCTCGATTGCGACCGAATTTTGCGATGCAATCAAGAATCGTGAAGTGCCGCAAGCGGACACGGCTAACTTTGTGGTAGGATTTCAGTTTGCAGTCTTCCTTCACGAACGTGCAAAGTCCTTATAGCGTCGCCTCGCCGATCGAGGAGCGCCCAATTGGGATCGCCTTCGGCTGTCATGAATGAAGACACGAAGTGGTCTTCTGTCAGAGCTACGACGACTTCGGGTAGTCTTCCTACTACAGATAGATCGGTAACCGCTCGATTACGGATCAGATCGAATGTCGGTTCCCACAGGCGCTCGTCACTCCAGCTTCCACACAGGATGGACGTTGTGCTTTCAATCCGCCAGCTCCACTCGATCATTAGGCTAAATTCACCGCGTGGGTTCTGAGGTGTTCCGTCGGGGCGGGTACGTGTACTAGGTGTGAGCTGCCCGAACTCGAGAACAATAGCCGAGCCGTATCCTCGCCAGAGATAGGACAAAGGCTGATCTATCAGCGCATTGCGAAACGTCTGCAAGATGCCAATGTCATCACTGCTCAATCTGGGCTCCCCTGGGGTGCGGTTAAGCACCATTTCACGTGACAGAAATGTCTAGTCCAGCAGGATCGCGGTTGACAAACAAACGGGTTCGATCGCCATCGGCAAACTCGATTGCAATCTCATCGGCGCGATGACGCCAAACAATTCGGACCGTTTTCCCTTTCAAAAGCTCCGTTAATTCTCAGCCTCTTGCTCTAACTCTGTCATGAGAATTCTCAGCTGTTCCTGCACGCTTTACCTACGCATGTAGGTAAGCATCCTTTCGCTCTGATAAGGAATTGGGCTCAAATTGTATCGATTGTTGGAGGCAAAGTCCGTTCAGAGTCATTCGCGACTGGGTCGAGCCGACAGAAGGTCGAGCCATGTGCGCGATACCCCGACAGCGGAAGTTTCCAGAGCACCAGCCGCTCCGCGAGACGCGAAAGAGGATTTCGAGCCCTTCGTCTTAGCTGAAGCGGGCGACTACGCCTTCATCGTTTTCGACACCTGCATCTCTGCGGCGATGGCCGCCTTGACCTGCGGCCTGGCCTGCATGCGTGCGAGATAGTCGACCAGCGGTGGCCACCGCGCCACGTCAACCCCGCCGCGAATGCGGCCGCCGATCCTGCTCGCTGTCAAAACGCGGGAAGCTAACGCCAAAGTCGCTTCACGAGCGGCTGAAGGATGCGACGAGTTCGTCGACTTCTTTCTGATCCGGACCCTTGCAGCGGGCGTTGACGCGCGGACCGGTGGCGTAACCGATCCACAGTACGATCTCGTGGGGCCGCGGCGCGTCGTGGATCAGCACCGGGGTCGAATCAAAGGCATCGAGATCCCAACCCTCGTCGAGCGGCCCATAGATCAGATCGACGGTCGTGCCCGGCGGGCCTACCTTGGCGTGGCCCGGAATGATAACGCGGCCGCGCTTGATCGCGCGGCGCATCGCCATGCCGAGTCTCGGATGTATCATCGCAGCGCCATGCTCGAGGTCCCCTCCGATGCCGACCAGCGCCGCCTTGGTGTAAGCGCGCAGCTGCGACGGGCTCGCGCCAAGCGTCGCCAGCGCCGTCTTGGTGAGCGAAGCCCCGAGTTCGAGCGAATATTCGATCAGAGGTTTGAGGTCGGCGCCGGCCGCCTTGCCGGCGAGCGGGTTCTCGAACACCGCGGCAATCGCGACGCGTCGCAGCGGCGGGGTGGCGGGTGCGCCGTACTCGCTGTTGATCTCCTCGACGAGCGTGACGGTCTTGCGGATGGTCATGATGTGCTTGCTCCTCTGGTGTCAGTGTCCAGCAGATACTATCGGTTCAAGTCAGTTGGGCGAAGGGTCGATGCCATGGACGTCCGGGTCGGGTCAGTCGCTAACCGAAACGGCCGCCCGCGCGTTATGTCCGCCTTTCCCTTGATCGCGACCGAGTTGCAGACATCGCAGGTGGTCTGGCTCGTGCCATAAACGGTCGTGTTTATGAACTCGACGAGGAGCGCCCCCAGTCAAAGCCGAAAACCAGAAGGCCGGCGCATAGCTCCAAACTTGTGTGAGCACGATCTTGACGAACTGCCGGATCACTTGCACACAACACGCGCCGCATGGGAGCGTTAGACGCCGAGCGACCTCCTGCGGCTCGGACCTCATCGCATTCTCCGGTCTACCCCGATGAACTGAACACAGTCAGATCGGCTCGCCCCGTCTCAAACGTGCCAATTACCGACGTCAGACGCGAAGCTTTGCACCTGATATTGCTTTTTCGTGAGACCAGCTCCGGTCGGTAACTCGGCGAAATCCAATCGCCTCCCAAAACTGACCGGCTTCATCACTACCTGCATGAACCGTCACCATTCGTACCTTCTCCACAGCTTCTTGCAGCAAGGCGAAAGCAATGGTGCGCGCAACCTTCCGCCGTCGAAATTTACGATGCACGTAGAGCCGCCTCATCCGCCACGTCGCTTGCGAAGTTCGCTCCGGTTCATCGGTAATCGCGCCGATGCCGGCCAATTCGCCGTCGAGGTAGCATACGAACATTGCGTGAAACATGGTGCGGTCTTTGGCGAACTCGGTGGACAAGCGGGTCAGGTGTCCGTATCCATCAGCTTTCGCATCCGCTTCCAACTGGATGAAGCCGGCCGGCAATCTGTCGGTCGTACGCTCAATCGAAACGGGCATCACTTCTCCGGGGCAACAGCAGCTTGGGTCATCGACGGCTCGCACAGAGTATACCGCTGAACACCGCAAATTTCTGCTCCGGGTCAAGGGCGGCTGCGGCCGGCAGGCTCTTGGCATGGCCGGTCTGCCCCCAGCTCCCGAATACCCCGTGCGTGCCGGCACTTTCGCTTCGTGCCACCTACCGACATTGGCGCGGAAATTCTTCACCAACGGAGCATAATAATCTGCGTCAGCCCATGATAGGATACGCGCGTGGGTTACGAGCTGGTGAAAGTGACAACGGAGAGCGATTGGCGAGAATATCACTCGCTGCGTCGCCATGTCTTGTGGGAAGCGCGAGGCCAAAGCGGCTACGATGCTACGAGACCAGCCGAGCACAGCCCCACCAATACTCCATTGCTTTTAAAACTAAATGGCCGGCCGATCGGAACCACTCGACTGGACAATCTAGGAGGTCACAAAGGAGTCGTAAGGCTGGTCGCAATTGCGGCCGACGTTCAGCGACAGGGGCATGGTCGAATCCTGTCGGAGCTAGTCGAAGACTATGCGCGTCGTTTGGGGTTGAATACTCTGTTCGTCAACGCTGATCCAGATGCGGTCGGCTACTATGAAAAATTGGGCTGGGAAACGTATATCTGGGACCGGGCAGAGCTGACGGGCATCGCGTCAAATTGTACGCAAATGAGGAAGGCTGTTTTACACAGGTCTTGAGTTTCATATTGGAGCAAGGCGGAGGTCAATATTTTGATGGGGTTGCCCTCGTCATGTCCGGGTTACCCCCGATCGCGAGGCCATCCTAGATCGGCGGCTTCGTGCCATAAACAGACTTACGCCGCCCGTTCAAGTCGCGCATCGATCTCCTGGCGCAACAGATCAAAGTCGATCGGCTTGGTCCCCTTGGGCCCCGTCGCCTCGTCACTCCGCCGCGTCTGCGGAGGGCGCAGACAACGGCGGCTCCTTGCGCAGCTCAGGTTCAATCAGCGTCTGATAGCGCGACGGCTCGGCGCGTTCGATTGCGGCGATATCGGGCGCGCCGCCATTGCGCCAGCCAGCATAGGCGTCGCTGGCTTCGAGACCCATTGCTTCGGCAACGAGCTGAACCCAGTTCCTGACCCTGATGTTGTCGCGACCGTCGAGCGCTGCGATTTCGCGATGGCACGGGTGAAAGATCGTGCACACGGTGTCGGCGCGACTTGCAATCGCCGCCGCCCAGGTCCCGCCGATCACCGCCTTCAGTGCGCCTGGCACGGTAGCAAGGCCACTGCACATGTGGCCGGGATGTGCAGGTCCTTCGATCAGTTCGAGCCCTGGTATTCGCGACAGCACGCTGGTGACACGATCGTTGATCGGCACGTGGGTTGAGAAACCGAGATGCCGGTGCAGCAGCACGCGGCGCGGCACTGCAACAGTCAACAAGGGTGCCAGCCGATCGATTGATGCGACGAGCAATTCGGAAATGTGCGTGATATCGAACGCAACCGTATTGCCCGGCGCCATGATGTCGGACATGTGCATGTGGCACGAGGGACACCAGGTCACGACAGTGCCGCGACCATCCTTCGTGGCGGCTTCATTGAAGCGGCTGACGGTTCGGCCCGCCATGTTGCTCGCTCCCTGCGGTTGATGGTCGTGGCTGGTGCCGCAGCAGTAGGCCGGGCCGCCGGCGGCGCTGACATCGTAGCCTGCACGCTCCAGCAGCATGATCGACAGCCGGATCATTTCGGCGTGGCGGAGCATGTTGCAGCCGAACCAGAACGTGACGCGATTGTCGCTCACAGCCATTTCTCAAGTTCCTCATCGCTGAGCTGCAGTCGTGCGAAGGTCTTGATGCGCGGGAAATACGAAGGATCCTGCTTGGCCGGCAACTGTCGCGTTTCGTTGGTCGCGCGTTGCTTGGCGATCCGGACCAGCAGCATGGCATCAAGCCCCACGGCCTTTTGCGGGCACGCATCGACGCACTGGCCGGACTTGGTGCAGGCGCCGACCCAGGCCACCGTCTCTTCCGGCGCGGCCTCACCGCTCGCCAGCCGGCGCAATCCACCGGTGACGATCTTGGGATCGGCGCCGCGCAGATTGACGTAGTCGACCATCGGACAGGCGTTGAAGCAGGCGCCGCATTCCGTGCACAACGCGGCAAGCTCCGGGCCGGATTGCATCAGGAAAGCTTCGGTGGTTTCGGCGCGCGCTGGGGGAAGCCTGGTCATGGCAAGGGCAAAATGCGGTCTCGTGGCCTTTTAGTCAAGGTTGTGCACGATACGATCAATTGTAGATATCGCCAGTTGGCGCAGGCGAGCCGGCGAGGCGGCCGACGACCCACGGACTTCCACCTTGGGTCAATCGCGTCATTTTGGCCGTCAGCCGACCCATTCCAATGTCCCCCGATCAACGGACATTCTTGGTTCGACGGCTTGTCTCAAAGGTGCCATGAAGAGACCTTACGTCCGTTGCTGCAAGAGGGCCCCCTTCCAACGACCTGGCCGACTTTTTAGACTTGCTCGCTCATCCATGCGCCAAGCGCCGCTTGGGCGCACATCACGGTCACCCTCACGATGTTCATCGACCTTCGCAAACTCCGTGAGCCGGTCACGGTCTGGGTCCGCGACTCGCTGATCACCTTTTCAACCGCGTATCCGAACACCCAGGTGTGCACAGTTGGGCTTTGGGGGGACGGCTTTCACGGAACGGCGGCGCTGCATTTGGACACGCCGGAGAATTCAGCGGAGCATGTCAAAGAGTGGCTCAAGGAGGGGCCCGGCTGGTATGGTGAGGACGATAATGGGCGCTATTGCGATAGCTGTTGGGATTTCGAGCACTTTCTCGGCGATTACTCCTTCCCCGGTTATCCTAATCTCTATCAGACAGAGGTCGATGCTCCGGTTGATTACATCACGCTTGATGGGACGAAAGAACGCGCCGAAGCAGACCAAGGCGACCAGGGAATGCATCGCATCATCTTTCCGTTTCTCAAAGCGGTTCTTCTCTCCGATCTGCCCTTTGCTCGGCTGGCGCGGACCCCTCCGTTCCGACTCTGTGTGCAAATGAGAGAAAGACTATTCGAAGAGTTTTGGACGGTGGACATCTGAAGGCACGGTATAGAACCCGGAGTGCCGGACCCCACATCGTGATGTCCGGGTCGGTTCTGCACGGACCAACCATTTGGAATTATTTGACCGAGATTTCTCTTGCAGAATTCTTGACTTTTGCTCCCTCTCCCGGGTGCACGCAATCATGGTATTCCTGCGTATGCCATCCAATTCGGTGACGACTTGCCGCATAGAGAAGGATTTCGAGGCTCATCGATCGTCGTGGATGAGGCTGCGTCGCTCGCTGTGGCCGCATCATTCGGAAGATGATCATGCAGAGGAGATGACCAAGATCGTCAGCGAACCAACCCGCAACGCGGCATTCCTCGTGTATCTGCCTAATGGACAATGCGTTGCTTTTGCGGAAACGGCAATCCGCCACGATTATGTAAACGGATGTACGTCTACACCGGTCGCCTTTCTCGAAAGTATCTTTGTCGAGCCAACTCACCGAAGAAAGGGGATCGCTCGTGCGCTCTGCGCCGCGGTCGAAGACTGGGCGGTTTTGCAAGGGTGCTCGGAATTTGCCTCAGATGCCGATCTCAGGAACACGACGAGTCATCAGATGCACGGTGCGCTAGGCTTCACTGAAACGGAGCGGGTAGTTTTTTTCCGAAAGTCTTTGTCACGAAATTCTTGATTTGCTCTCCTAAACCAAAGCGGCGCGGAATCCGGTTCGGGTCAATGCGTCACCTTGACCATCGGCCGATCACCTGCGGTCTACCCCAATAAACAGACATTTTCAGAGTCCGTCGGCATCTCTCGAGACTGCCAAGACGCAGACAACGCAACGGCTTGTAACGGTGGCTGCGAAACAAGCTTCAAATCCGGCAACGAGCCTTGGGTTGGATGCAGCGAGGCGGCTGGGCTTTTTCATACTTTCTCAGCAACGTGCAGAGACACACTGACCTACAAGACCTACGTGGAGTGCAAGGAAACCAAAATGTTCTTGGGCTTGGACCGAAATAAAGCCTGGTGGTTTTGTACCAGCCTGCTCGCCGGGGGAAAGCTTACCGAGGAGGTTGGCGGGGAGAAGTACAAGGTCGCCGAACTCAAGCGATTAAGAGGTCCGCGCTAGTCCCACCCTCCCGCAGGCTCTCTGTTCGAGTTGAACTTGGTTCCAGTTGAACTTGGGCCCTGATGTCGGCCCACGCTTGCCGCAGGTAGCCGAGCCTCGCCCGCCGGTTGTTGCGCGTGTGCGGCCACATCGCCACCGCCGCGCCCGGCGTGATGAACTCTGGTCGGACAGGATTTCGAGTTGCTTCGGATTAGCTGAAGCGGGGGACTACGCCTTCATCGCTTTCCGCAGCTGCATTTCGGTGTCGACGGCCGCTTTCACCTGCGGTCTTGCCTGCATGCGCGCGAGATAGTCGAGCAGCGGCGGCCACTGCGCCACATCGACGCCGCCACGCCCCAGCAACATCAGCGCCCAGGCCAGATAGGCATCCGCCACCGTGAAGCGCCCGCCGACGAGAAACGGCCGGCTCGCGAGATGTTCGGCCGCGATCGCGACGCTGCCGCCGATTCGTTCGCGCGCGGCTGCCTTGGCGGCATCGTCCTTGTACCAGAAGGTCGGAAACAGGAACGCCTTGTGGATCTCGGTGCCGACGAACGAAAGCCATTCCTGCAGCCGGTAACGATCGGGGTGGCCGGCCGGCGGCGCCAGCCCCTTTTCCGGCCTGAGATCGGCGATGTATTGCAGCACCGCGGCGTTCTCGGTGAGCCGCTCGCCATTGTCGAGGACCAGCACCGGCACCGCGCCCTTCGGCGACACGCTGCGGAAGTCACTGTCATCGGCCATGACCTTCTTGGTCCACAGATGCACCGGATGGTAGCGCGCCTCGATGCCGGCCTCCATCAGCGCGATGCGGCTTGAGAGCGAGCAGGCCATCGGCGAGAAATAAAGCTGCAGCATGGTTGTCTCCCTTTGCGGTCGGACCGGTGGGCGCCAGACCTAGCGCAACGCGGGCCTGCTTTCGCGCAGGACTCCTGCAGCCTACGGCTGCGATATTGCAGGGCGCGGCCGCTCTGTGATAACCGCTTGGCATGAACTGGGACGATCTGCGCATCGTCGCCGCGGTCAGGGACGCCGGCACCTACGCCGGCGCCGGCGCCCGCCTGCACGTCGACGAGACCACGGTGGGACGGCGGCTGGCGCGCATCGAGCGCGCGCTCGGCATCCGCTTGTTCGAGGCGGTCGACGGCGCGCGCAAACCGACGCAGGCCTGCGAGGTCGTGCTCGGACACGTCCAGGCGATGGCCGGCCACGTCGCCGAGATCGGCAAGGTCGGCGACAACCTGCCGGGACTGAGCGGGCATTTCCGGATCGCCTCCACCAACACGGTGGCGGAGGAGTTGCTGTCGCCGCGCGCGGCGACGTTCCTGGTGCGAAACCCGGGGCTCTCCCTGCAATTCCTCACCTCCAGCGCCAACGTCAAATTCTCGCGCTGGGCGGCGGATTTCGCCATCCGCCTGCGCAAGCCGGACAAGGGCGATTTCACCATCTCGAAATTGGCCGAGGTGCGGCTCTATTTCATCGAGCCGGCCGCCGCGCCCGATTCCGATCCGGTGGTCTGCGGTTATCCCGACGATCTCGGTGCGATTCCGGAATCGCAGTTCATGCAGGCGAGGGGACTGCGGCAACGCGCGCGCTGCGTCACCGACAATATCCGCGTCATCAGACAGCTGATCCGCTCCCATCAGGCGGTCGGCATCCTGCCCGAATATTCCTGCGCAGATTTGCTTGCCGACCGCCGGCTTCGCGCCACGCTGTTGCCGCGGCGGCGCGACGTCTGGCTCCTGGTGCAGAACCATCTCAAGCGCGATCCGGCGGCGCGTGCCGTGATCGCGTGGCTGCGCGATTGCTTTCAGGATGTTGCGAAGATTGCGACATGAAGACGATGTGTCTTGCGCGGCGTCGCGCTCGCTCCCGAACACCGCCGGGCTAATGGAGGAGAACCCGCTGCTGCTGCGGCTCGAGGGACTGGCAGGCTGGAGTGGCTGGTCGAGAAGGTCGGCCGCATCGACTGCTCATCCCTGCGGCGAGGACACCAGCAGCCAGGCGCCCGCGGCCACACATGCAATGCCGGCAGCACGCGCGATCCATCGTCCGACCGGCGTCAATTTCTCCAGAAGGACAAGCAGTGTCAAAAAGGTAATCCAAAGCACATTCATCACCCCGCCGACGAACAAGAGCGCCATCAAGACCCAGCAGCAGCCGACACAATAGCCGCCGTGCCGAAGCCCCAGCAGCAGGCAGCCTCGCGGGTCGTCGCGAAAGCCGCCGTGGCGCATCAGGAACAGAAACGGCGACTGGCATTGGGCGAGACAGACGTCCTTGAGCGGTGTCCATTGATAGAGTCCCGCCGCGATCAGCACGATTGCGCCGGACAGTTGGCTTCCGATCGCCATCCGGGAATCCAGCAGCGCCGCCCGCTCGATCAACCATTGCAGAAAGGTTGCGACAAGCGAAAAGCCGCTCCAGGCGAGCAGATAGCCGGCCGCAAACCAGCCGGTCGCAGCGAACGGCTTGCCCTGCGCCTTCCCGCGTCGACCCACGCTGGCGTACATGAGGATCATGGGCGCTGCCGAGGGCGCCATCATTCCGACCATCATCACCGCCCACATCAGGAACACATAGGCGAACTCGATCGCTCGCCATGGCTCGCCCGCCGGCATCATGATTCCGATCCCGGCCGGGATCATGCGGAACCCGGTCATGTCCATGCCGCCCATGTCCATGTCGTTGGCGAGCCAGAGCACGTAGCCCCATGCCAGCGCGACAATGATCGCGATCGCGCCGGCGACGACCCAGCGATCGCGCCGCAGCACGGTTTCCAGGGTGCTGTCGTTCATTTGCGATTGACGTTGCCGGCCTTGTCGCAGGGCCGTACCAGGCGCTGCATCACGCCTGGTTCGACCAGTTGATCGGCGCATAGAGACCGTTCTTGCCGGAATTATCCCAGCGCATGCCGTGATCGGTGAAAATATTGCCTGTTGCGCCGACCGCCATCACCATCCTGTCGGGGCTGACCGGATGGCCGATGTTCGCCCACATTTCCCCGCTCGGATGCATGGTCGGCAACGGATCGACGGACATGTGCAGAATGCCTGGGATTTCCGCGGACCGCGTCTTGCCGTCGATCCGGAATGTGATTGGGACCTTGCGCACCCCCAGGTTCTTGCTGATCAGCGGCGTGAACGCCGCCATAGGACCACCGGCGGCGCCGCTGAAGATCGTAGCTATGGCCTCGGTCTGCGCATCGTCGGCGCGCTGATCGATATAGGTGGCCACCGACCAGTCTCCGTCTGCCATGACGCCAGGTGCGTGGAGGATCACGAAGACATTGAGTCCATCGAGCGCGACGTCGCCATAGCGGCCGCTTTCGATGTGGAAGACCAGCGGCACGTTGCAGAAGCCCTCGGTCGGTCGCGCGGTCAACGGGGCGGCCGCTGACACGAGGCACGGACACACGATGCTGCAACTGCAATTCTCGAAATAGTCACCGGAAAGATGCCATGCGACCTGGTCTGCCATCGGTCTCTCCCGCTAGGTCAAACCCGATAGATTGCTTTCGAACGAGCTAACTACCTGGAAGGGAAAGTTACGCTGCGCAGGAAAGAACCGCAAGGGTCGATGCAGCAGGTGCGGCGGCCACGGCGGAGGTGGAATCTCTCGTCAACGCTGTCACGGTGGAGACACAGCCCTCCGCGGACTTGAAAAAAATCTCAGCGCTCCACTTGCAACCTCGCAGCGTTTGCTTTATCAGCGCGCTCCTTCGCTAGGCCTTGGGTTCGGGCTGTTGTCCCGACTGGCGCGTGCCGGTGTCCGGTGTCGTGTTCCGCCTGACGAAGACAATGCGATTGTAGCTCATGGAGAGCACCGGGGTGAAACCCGGAGGCATCGGTTCGATTCCGGTCTGTTGCCCACACAAGGATAGCTCAGTGGTAGAGCAGGTGACTTCTAATCATCGGGTCGCGGGTTCAAATCCCGCTCCAGCGCTCCGTTTCAGCCTTTCACGCTGATTCCTCTGAAGGGGACCGGACGCGCGCTTCAGTCGCGGTCCGGCCGTTACGCCGCAAGGCTTTTCGTCCGAACTCGAGACACTGCAAGACCGGCTTTGCGCCGCGGTGGATACCGCTTGCGCTGATGCCGGGTGGCAGCTCGTGATCGCTCGACACGCGTCGAGCGATTGCGCCTGTGCGCCCGTCATCGCGCGAGCTGAAACCCCGGCCCGCCGTTCTCAGCAGGAAGCCGCGTTCGCGTCCTCGATATCCTTATCGAACGAAACCCGCGTTGCGGCCGAATGGCCGCAAGCGCCAACGAAGGTGAGTATCATGACCCGGCATTTCCTGTCGGCGCTGGTGACTGTGAAGGATGGCGAGCGCGCATTCGTGATGCGCAACGGTCGGCTGGAGCGCGTGCTCGAGCCGGGCCGTCACCGGCTGTTCGATCCGCGGCGTGAGCTGACGGTCGAAATCTTCAACGTGGTCAAGACCGAGATCACCGCCGATCGCTACGCGGTGCTGAAGGCGGCGCGGCCCGATCTCGCGGCCGAGCTGTTCGAGGCGGTCGAGACCAGGGCGAACGAGATCGCCATCGTCAGCCTCGACGGCCGCCCGGTGCATCTGATGACGCCCTGGCAGGTGCGCGTCTACTGGAAGGTCGCGACGTCAGTCGATGTCGAGCGCATCGACGTGACCAGCGACGCCAGAGTCAGCGCGCGCCACCTCGCGATGATCGAGCGCAACCGCCCGACCATCGTGACGGAAACAGTGGTCGAGAACCACGAGGCGGGCTTGCTGTTCGTCGAGGGCCGGCTCACCGAGCGGCTCGCGCCGGGCCGGCACGCCTTCTGGGTCGCCGGCCGCAAGATCGAGGTCAAGCGCCTCGATCTGCGCCCCTCGGCGGTCGAGATCACCGCGCAGGAGATGCTGACCAAGGATCGCATCGCGCTGCGCGTGACCTTGACGGCGTTCCGCCGGATCGTCGATCCGGAGCGCGTGGTTGCGACCGTGCCGGACGTGGATGCGTGGCTGTACCGGCTGGTGCAGTTCGCGATTCGCGAGGCGGTGGCCGGCCGCACCCTCGACGAGGTGCTGTCAGCCAAGGCGGTGCTCGATGCGGAGCTTCGCAGCTATGTTCGCGACCGTGTCGCGGACTCCGGTGTCGAAGTGACGGAGCTCGGCGTCAAGGACGTGATCCTGCCCGGCGAGATCCGCGAGCTCGTCAACAAGGTGGTGGAGGCGGAAAGGGTGGCGAAGGCCAACCAGATCCGCCGCCAGGAGGAGACGGCAGCGACGCGTTCGCTCCTCAACACCGCGAAGCTGATGGAGGACAACCCGCTGCTGCTGCGGCTCAAGGAGCTGGAGTCGCTGGAGCGGCTGGTCGAGAAGGTCGGCCGCATCGACCTGCACGCCGGCGACGGCGAGGGCCTCGATGCGCTGCTGACCAGGCTGGTCCGCTTTCGGCCCGCGGAAACCGCGTGACGAGAAGGGTCGCCCACGGGCGGCCCTTCAGTTCTGAAATATTGGAGTGAAGATGGCTGGAGGTTGCCATGGCCGAGATGATCTGGAGAGCGAACAACATCGGAACAATGGCCGACTTTCTCTCAGCGGCCGAATGCGATGATTACATCCGGCTCGGCGAATCCAGGGGATTCGAAGACGCACCCGTGACCACCGCACAGGGCATGGTCATCATGAAGGATGTCCGCAACAACGATCGGGTCATGTTCGACGATCCCGAGCGGGCGCAGGCGCTCTACGCAAGGCTCTCGGTTTATCTGTCACCGCTTTTCCAGAAGAAGTGGACGCCGGTTGGGCTGAACGAGCGGCTTCGCCTGTACCGCTACGATGTCGGCCAGCTGTTCGATTGGCACTATGATGGCCACTTCTCTAGATCGAACGGAGAACGCAGCATGTTCACCTTCATGGTCTATCTCAATGACGACTTTGCAGGTGGAGCGACGTCGTTCAGTCAGGTTGGAGACTGGGTGCCGTCGATCGGCGACATGATCCGCATCACGCCGGCCAAGGGAATGGCGCTGCTGTTTCATCACCCGATCCTGCATCGCGGCGATGCCGTTACTGCCGGACGCAAATACGTCCTGCGGACCGACGTCATGTATCGCCGCTTGTCTTGATGAGCGTGCGGCGCGCGTGACCCGCGCAGTCGCGTCCGGGCGGTGTCGCGTCCGCGGAGTTGTCGCTTGAGCGGCGGTACCCTATAACGGAACGATCAGAGACGTTGTCGGCCGCGCGATGCAGCTCATGGTTGTCTCGTCGGGTCAACCCGCACTGTCAGTGATCACGATCGAGATTGCCTGATGTCCTTCCCGTTTTTTCCCCTGTTGCTCCTGGCACTTGTGGTCAGGACGGTGCCCGTTCAGCCGTTCCTGATTGCGTCGGCATCGATGGCGCCGACATTACAGGAGGGCGACAAGGCCTTTGTCGCGAAATATCCTGCCGGCGACAGCAGCCATTCGACGCCAGGGGGTGCCGCCACACCTGCGCGGGGCGACGTCGTCGCCTTCATTCCTCCGAAGGGGCCTTCGCTCGTTTTCTTCAAGCGGGTGGTCGGGCTTCCGGGCGAGCGCATCCAGATGAAGCAGGGGCAGCTCTATATCGATGACAAGCCCGTGAGCCATGAAAGCGTGCAGGATTTCGCCGGACCAGGCGCTTGCGGAACGGAGCCGATCGCACGGGTGAAGCGCTGGCGCGAGACGTTGCCGAACGGGGTGAGCTACGAGACGCTCGATTGCGTCGACAATGGCTTCTACGACAATACCAATGTCTACACGGTGCCAAGCGGCTCGTTCTTCATGCTCGGCGACAATCGCGACAATTCAACCGACAGCCGCATGCTGTCGGAAATGGGTTATGTGCCGCTGGACAGCATCATCGGTCGTCTCGACCGGATCGTGCCCGGTCCGGGCCGCGCCATGTAGCGATGCGTGAAGTGCCGCATGCGCGGCCTCGCTCCGCTTCTAAAACCATTCACAGTTTGCACCGACGCCGGCTGCGTCTCCGACTACGACATCACGCCTGCGATGTTGGACGGCATGCGATCGCGCCAAGCCTTGATTGTTCAAGCGATCGATGCCTCAGGAAAGCCGCTGACGGTCGGATTGCGACTTGGCGATTTCTGGAGGTCTCATCACGCCTGGCAAGTCTTCGCTGTGAAAATACCGGAGGAGCGGCCCAAGCCGTAGCACGACGACCGGGCATGGCCGGACCCGTTGTGACGAGCACGCCGAGAAAGACCGTTCGGCCGTTGCCTAAATCCGGCGCCAGGACAGTTCCGATTGCGCCGGCTGATGGTTGGCTTGGCCCGAGGCTATTTACAATCTGCAAAATTGCTGTATGTCCACGCCCACATTTCTGCGGACTTTCCGCCTGTGAGAGACTGATGCGACACCTGCACGCACGACCGACGCTGCAAGCAGCCCTGCTGGCCCTCCGGCAAGGCGGCACACACGCGTGCGCGTCGAATGCGGTGTCGATGAATATCGGCGCCGAAAGGTGCGGTCCAGCAGCGTGATACGGCAGCGGGTTTTCCCTCTGCCCTGGGCAGAGAGAAAATCCGCAAGTGGTCCTTTCGGGCCAAATTGCGTCCCCCCAAAAATTCTCCCTGCCAGAGCGAAACCGGCTTCCTCGACGTCTTGAGGAGGCCGTTGTCTGGAACCGCCCATGGTGGGCCTCCAGGTCGAAGCGACTGAAGCAAGAGGAGGATCCGATGCGATCCGATCCCTATCAAGAGCGCGCGCGGGCCTTGGCTGTCGAAGCCGGGCTCGATCCCGACGCGAAGATCGACCGTCCCGGCCAGCGTCCGATGCCGGTGTGGTGCACGTTCCGCGATGCGGCGCGCAAGGAGCGGCTGGCGCGCGATGCGGAGAATGTCGCGGCCGATATCGCAAGCCGGCCGCAGGCGCCGCAATATCAGAACAGCCCGCTCAAGGTGTTCGGCCGGCATGACGAGGCAACGATTGCGCAGATGAAGAATTGCATGGCGGTCGGCAACGCGGTGGCCGGCGTGATCTGCGCCGACGGTCATCTCGGCTATGCGCAGCCGGTTGGCGGCGTGATCGCCTATGAGAAGCAGATCAGCATCTCCGGCGTCGGCTTCGATATCGGCTGCGGCAACATGGCGGCGCGGCTCGACACGCGTTTCGACGCGATCGAAGGCCGGATCGGCACCATCATCCGGGACGTGTTCAAGGTGATCTCGTTCGGCATCGGGCGGGTCAACGACGAGCGCGTCGAGCATGCGCTGTTCGACGACGGCGACGCCTGGCGCGAATCCGATATGGCGGCATACCGGCAGAAGGCGGTCAACCAGCTCGGCACCGTCGGCTCCGGCAACCACTATGTCGACCTGATGCGTGATGAGAGCGGCTTCGTCTGGATCGGCGTGCACTTCGGCAGCCGTGGTCTTGGCCACACCAGCGCGACGCGCTATCTCAAGGCCGCCGGCGGCAAGGACGGGATGAACGTCCCGCCCGCTGTCATCGACGAGGACAGCGAGATCGGGCGGCGCTACATCGCGGCGATGCAATTGGCCGGGCGTTATGCCTATGCCGGGCGGGAGTGGGTGATCGAGCGGGTGCGCAAGATCATCGGCGGCACCGTGACCGACATGGTTCATAACCACCACAACTACGCCTGGCGTGAGAACCACGGCGGCAGGGACCTGTGGGTCGTTCGCAAAGGCGCGACGCCGGCATTTCCGGGCCAGCGCGGTTTCGTCGGCGGATCGATGGGCGATGACGCCGTCATCGTGGAAGGTGTGGAGTCGGAGGAAGCCAAGGCCTCGCTTTATTCGACCATCCATGGCGCGGGGCGGCTGTTCGGGCGCAAGGAGGCCAAGCGCAGGTTCACCCGCGCCGAGATGGACACGTGGCTGCAGTCGCGCGGCGTCACCCTGATCGGCGCCGACCTCGACGAAAGCCCGATGGCCTATCGTCGCCTGCCGGAGGTTCTGGCCGAACATGCCGGTTCAGTGAAGGTGGTCCACACCTTGCGTCCGTTCGCGGTCGCCATGGCCGGAGAGAACGAGTTCGATCCGTTCAAGGATTGACGGGTTCCGCTCGCGGCCGCAGCGCAGGAAGGGCCGCCCAGGGGCGGCCTTTCGCTTTTTTGAACGTGCGGGCGGGTTGCCTCATCAGCCGCAACGACGCTATGAGGTTTGGCAACGGTGTGAGCGAACGATGTCCGATCCCGACTTTCAGCCGACCCTGACCGGCCCGACCGTGATCGTCAGGCCGATCGCGGCCGCCGACTGGGCGGAGCTGTTCAAGGCCGGTTCCGATCCCGAGATCTGGAAGGGGCACCCGGCGCCGGAACGCTATACCGAGCCGGAGTTCAGGACATTTTTCGACGCGGCGGTGAACTCGAAGATGGGCTTTGTGTTCGTCGATCGCGCCACGGGTTCCCTGATCGGCTCCAGCCGTTATCATGGCTATGAGCCGGCGTTCAGCGAGATCGAGATCGGCTGGACCTTCCTGGTCCGCAGCCATTGGGGCGGGCCGACCAATCGCGAAGTCAAGCGGCTGATGCTCGATCACGCCTTCACCTTCGTCGATACCGTGGCGTTCCGGGTCGGCCAGACCAACTTGCGCTCGCAGGGCGCGTTGACCAAGATCGGCGGCGTCAAGCGCGCCGGGCTGTTTACCCGCGGGCAGACCGGCACCGACAAGCCGCACTTCATCTTCGAAATCACCAAGAGCCGATACGAGCAGGGCGGCCGCGCGCTGCTGGGCTGAGACTTCGGCGGCGAGTGGACGGGCTCTCGATGACAAAAATCCTGCATACGACAAACCTCAGCAACACCTTCATTCGCGTTGCCGAGGACTGCCCGGCAAGCTCGGGGCAGATTCCGACCGAGCGATCCGGCAAGCCGACCGTCGCGGTCCTGCAATACGCGATGATCAAGAATCATCCGTATGCGTACACATCCGACGACGTGGTTTTTGCGACGTCCGCGGCAGGGCGCGCTTTGGGTGCTGAATCCAAGCAGGCTGAGCGGCAAAAGGCGCGAGAACAGTTCTTCTCCAGGGGACAAGCCTGTCTGCGCGCATCGCCCTTGGGCAAGACGTTCGGATGGGGTGTCCATTCCGATACGCAAGGGCGCGTGGCCATCTTCGCAGTCGACAGTTCCGGATATCGCCAGCTGGCCGCCGATCCCGGCATCAAACAGGTCAAGGCGATGCGTTCGAAGCGTGGTTGAAAAGGTGACACCTTTCAAGTCGTCAACCTGACGATGGCGCGCCGATCGATCCCTTGCTAGATGTGCGTGCCGCAAGCGGCCGCGCCAAGCGAATGGAGTCTGCGTGATGTCTGGGGTGCCGTCCGACGCGGAGCCGAGGCGAGCATCGCCTCTGATCTCGGTTTGGCTGAGGCCCCGGCAGACCATCGAGCGCATTGTCGCCGAACGGCCTCGCCATCTGGTTCTGCCCTTGGCGGCCCTCGGCGGCGCGGCCGGAGCGGCTACGGCCCTGGTCACTCTGGGGATCGGACGCGATCTGGTGGGGTGGCGCGCCTTGCTTGCCTGCATCTTCGGCGGCACCTTTCTCGGCATTTTCAATCTCTATATTTTCGCTGTTGTCGCGGGCTGGGTCGGACGGATGATAGGTGGCCGGGCTTCAATGACCGCAGTGCGTGCAGCCTACGCCTGGAGCACGCCGCCGGCGGTGCTCGGGTTTGTCATCGTGCTGGCCGTTCTTGGTGGGCTGCATGTGTTCGGAGATGGCGGGATCACTGCGCCGCCGTCGCTGTCGCCAATGCTTCGGTTCGTTCAGGGCATCTTTGGTCTATGGTCGGTCGTTGTCACCCTGCTGATGCTTGCGCGTGTGGAGGGGTTTGGTTTTTGGCGGACGATTCTGATCTATTCGGTTGGGTCATTGTTGCTCCCTGCGGGGCTGGCGCTCGCCATCCGGACATTCCTGTTTCAGCCGTTCAACATTCCGGCGACGTCGATGGCGCCGACGTTGCTGGTGGGCGACTATCTCTTTGTCTCGAAATATCCCTATGGCTACAGCCGTTATGCGTTCCCCTTTTCATTCCCAACGTTTTCAGGACGCGTCTTCAGCGCTGAACCGGCGCGCGGCGACGTCGTCGTGTTCCGTTTGCCGAAGGATGGCGCAACCGACTACGTCAAGCGGGTGGTCGGACTGCCCGGCGACCGCATCCAGATGAAAGACGGGGCGCTCTACATCAACGGCGCGCCGGTCGTCCGCGAACGGCTGGCGGATTTCACGGATGCCGATGTCTGCGGATCTGGCACCGGCAGCGTCAAGCGCTGGCGCGAAACCCTGCCCAACGGGGTAAGCTACGAGACGCTCGATTGTGTCGACAACGGTTTTTACGACAATACCAATGTCTACACGGTGCCGGGCGGCTCCTTTTTCATGCTCGGCGACAATCGCGACAATTCGACCGACAGCCGGGTGCTTTCGGCCGTCGGCTACATTCCGCTGCAGAACATCGTTGGTCGCGCCGGCATGATCTTCTTTTCCCGCGCGGATGGTTCGCCAACGCCCGTTCGCTACGAGCGGATCGGCGCGATGGTGCGGTAGGCCAGGGCGGAAGGCTGTCGTCCCGGAATGACGACAACAAAAACCCCGGCATCGCTGCCGGGGTTTTGCATTCTTGTCTGTTCGCCAGAGGCGAGGTGCACGGACCTTAGAAATCCATGCCGCCCATGCCGCCGCCCGGGGGCATGCCGCCGCCGCCGGCGCCCTGGTTCTTCTTCGGCAGCTCGGCGACCATGGCTTCGGTGGTGATCAGGAGAGCCGCGACCGAGGCCGCGTTCTGGATCGCCGCACGAACCACCTTGGTCGGGTCGATGATGCCCTTGGAGACGAGGTTGCCGTACTCGCCGGTCTGCGAGTCGAAGCCGTAGGCATACTGGTCCTTCTCGAGGATCTTGCCGACGATGACGGAACCGTCCTCGCCCGCGTTGATCGCGATCTGGCGGGCCGGCGCCGACAGCGCCTTGCGCACGATCTCGACGCCGGTCTTCTGGTCGTCGTTCTTGGTGCGGATGCCCTTGAGCTGCTCGGAGGCACGCAGCAGAGCGACGCCGCCGCCCGGCACGATGCCTTCCTCGACCGCCGCGCGGGTCGCATGCATCGCGTCATCAACGCGATCCTTGCGCTCCTTGACCTCGACCTCGGTCGCGCCGCCGACGCGGATCACCGCGACGCCGCCCGCGAGCTTGGCCAGACGCTCCTGCAGCTTCTCACGGTCGTAGTCCGAGGTGGT
>Ga0307508_10000648_pt1 | contig 41815 bp, 49 predicted proteins | sample 9_EM_MG_FD_203089 | JGI IMG/M metagenome (GOLD analysis project Ga0307508, IMG submission 203089) | Populus trichocarpa ectomycorrhiza microbial communities from riparian zone in the Pacific Northwest, United States - 9_EM | ecosystem: Host-associated > Plants > Roots > Unclassified | place... | reverse complement strand
GACAACATTTCTTTTCCATCTGGTATTTAGTAACTTTTCGCTACCTAATGTAACTGCACTATATACACAATATTTCTCACTGCATTCATCTCAGTGCTTCGAACGTGATACGGACGACTTGTTTTGTAGTTGTGGTTGTGGTATTGCCGGTTTGCTTGAAGCGGCTAGACCAGTGAATCAGCGTGCTCTGATTCACTTCTATATAGGTCTGGTTCACTACCTGCGCTACTACGTTAGCCTCGGAGTCAATAGAGTTTCACCAATGCATCACACCGCGCTAAACCCTTTTCGAAAAGAGGATTCTTATCCGAGATAAGACGGTATTCTGCGCCAGCGCCCCTCCCCTCGCCTGATTGGTGGATCATGAGATATTATTCGTCAATATGGGGGTTAGAAAATACAAATTTTCAGAGGCATTGGTCGAGTTCACAAAAAAAGGGTAACTACCGGAACAAATATGTAGCTGGAAAATATATACGCTGAAAACAATAGACCCTAAGATGCGAACTTCTGAGACATTTCAAGCGCCATTAGCCGCGCACCAGCCGCGCGCTAACTCGTATATAGACTAGCGCGATTTCTTTATGCGGCTGTGCACCAGAAAAGGTTTTTCATGAATTTTCCTTTAAGCCCATCTTTCTACCAGTGAAAGTCGTACTCAATACCAAAATCCTCACTGTCCCAGAATCAGTGATAGCAGAGAGAGGAGCATAGTTACGCTCAGTTTTCTTCCTAGTACTTCTCCTGAGCACCAGTACCACCACTTCCGATCCCACCCGAGATGCGATGAAACTCGCTCCGTGAAGAATCGCGACATGAAAGCTTTGATGAGTATAGCCTGAGCATATTCCCCTTTCTTAATTTAAAGCCAGCACGAGTGACGCCTTCAGACTGAGAGTGTCAAGAGCATAGCTACATGAATTAGCAAGTGGATTAGAAGCGGAGAAACACCTAAATACATAGTGACGCCTTCCAGGGGTCTCAATAGTTTGGCCGGGCAAGCGAGGGAGATCTCATGATCCACTAGCGTCTTGCTATATCTTGGGCGGGGAGTGGGTTTTTAGGTTTTGGAAGCTTTCGGCCACCACAACAACAATAGACGTGGAATCATTCACGCCCGGAAGAGCACTGGAAAGGTAAGGCGAAAAATATTATCTAAAAATTCCGTTAATCGGAGAAGAGGTGGTGGAGCTGTAAGCGAAATACGGTGGGCATTTCTTCGGTTGTGAGTGGGTTCAGGGTTGTGGGCAAGCGGATGTGAGCTGATCGCAGATCCGCATTCTGGTCGACGAAGTGCGAGAGAAGAAGATGTCTGATTGCTTTTTTCGTTAAACAGACTCTACTATAAAGGCTATTACTGTACGGATATTTAGACCTGCGTCGCAAGCTTCTACACATCAACACCGGCTAGAAAAGACTTACATCCCTTACATCACTACCCCATCCCCCTCCCTCCGTGTATACCCTTCCTCAATTAATCGGATGCCACAAAGCTCCCCCTATTGCGGCTTGGAGCAGAAGCTGTCAAATCCCCAAACGAGGGTTCCATCGCGGATGTAATATCGGTCAGTCGACCGCCTTCACCCAAAACATTCACCTCTAGCTCGGGGAAGGAGCAGCTGCTGGGAGGCAGAATCATCTGAGAAAAGTGTAATGCAGTCAGGGAACTCAGGTGGTGCGTAATCGTTGCCGGGCGTCGTGGATGACAAACCCGCTGCTTACCTACTGTGTGAACGGTTGACTTGCGGTTCTCGGGGAGCCGATGGTTCTTCTTCTTCTCCTTCTCTACTCTTACACATAACAAGAAATCGAGAGCCGTTTACTCGCCCTGTGTCTATTTGTCTCGTACAAACTTCGACTTGACAAGCTCCTCAAAGAAAACCCTGAACTCCGAACGACTCCTATCACCAGTGTGTTCCCTGAGCGCTGACAGAGCTCGCTCAATAGACTCCACTGGCTTTCTTTCAACTGTAGATCCCCCGAAGGTGCAAGTCCCCCACTAAGGCCAATACGCCAGCAATGTCTTGATTTTCGATGTGGTGGAACTTTGTGCAGAAATGGCCCTCGGGTCTTTTGAAGGTTGGGAGGTTTGTTTCGCCGCTTCTGCCGGTGTTCACGCCGCCGTGGGTTATTATATACCGTCCGTTCCTGTCCTCCATCAGTCCCGACCTCGGCCAGACGGCAAGCGCCGGCACCCCCTGCCCCCACCTGGCCTGTCTCGATACAGAGGAAAGAAAAAACTGCTTTTGCCTAGGACCGACCATTTTTTCGTTCCCCAAGGGACCGCCGGATACCTATGCACCAGCGGAAGGCGGACGGGCATTCGAGCGGGTTGACGCCCACATGGTCGGCTCACTGCTGGCCAAGGCGGCCAACACATCAGCACTAGGGGATGACAGGATATCGGCGGACATCTTGAAAATCTTCTGGCAGTGGGACAGACAGCGGATCACTCAACTGGTACGAGCATGTATCCGGACTGGCTACCACCCGAAGATATGGAAGACGGCCAAGGGGGTAGTCATCCCGAAGCCCGGGAAGCCGGACTATGCCAAGGTGAGAGCATACAGAGTCATCTCACTCCTGGACGTCATCGGCAAGCTGGTGGAGCGAACGGCAGCCCACCTGATTGCCGACCACCTAGAACGCAAGCGCGCCCTCCACGAGGGTCAGTACGGGTGCCGCAAGCGGCGATCCTGTGTGGATGCAGTGGCAATCTTGATGAACCGCTCCCAGCAGGCGTGGGCAGCGAAGAAGGTGGCAGGTGCACTGTTCATGGATGTCAAGGCAGCGTTCAACAATGTCAACAAAACGCACTTGGGCAAGCGCATGCAGGCACTGGGGATTGAGCCAGACCTCATCCGATGAACCAGCAGCTTCATGTCCGACCGCCAGGTGAAACTGGTACTCGACGGAAAGACCGGGAAGGCAAATCCAGTGGACACGGGAATCCCCCAAGGGTCCCCGGTGGCGCCAATCCTCTTCACTACCTATCTGTCAGGAATCTTCGACAAGGTGGAGGCAGCGGTACCAAGCATTCGGGGCCTATCCTTTGTAGACGACATCAGCTGGTGGGCGGACGGCGCAGACAGCAGCGCAGTGGCAGCGAAGCTCTCGGCGGCGGCTGCAGCCTCGATTGACTGGGCGGCTGCGAACGGGGTAGCCTTCGACTATGGCAAGACGGAAGCAGCACTGTTCCACAAGAAACGAACTGCACCCACGGCAACAGTGGCAGTTGGCACCAGCGAGGTTCCGTTCAACAAGGGGGCGACCCGATGGCTGGGAATCTGGCTCGATGCCCAGCTCTCACTCAAGGAACACCATGCCACCCGGATGAAGGAAGGCAGCAAGGCAATGACTAGGCTACGGCGGCTCACAGAGCAGATGGGACTATCGCTGGCCAACTCTAGAAAAGTTATGACGGCGTGTGTTCAGTCAATCACCATGTTCGGGGCAGAGCTGTGGTGGAAAGGGGACTACACCATGGAAACCCAAGGACGGGCGGAGGAGATCCAGCGGCTGGCCAACCAGGAGGCCCGAGCAACAACAGGCTGCTTCCGAACAACCAACCTGGGAGCTCTCTCGATGGAGTCCGGCATCAGAGTAGCAGCGGCTCAGCTAGAGAACAGACAGCGGCGCTTTGGACTGAGACTGCTTAGCCTACCGCAGGGAGACCAGGCACGGGAGGTGGTGGGAGCCCCAACACAAATCGGGTGCCGGCTCACAAATGCTCTCGCACACAGTGGGCAAACAGAGGGCACGGTGTTGCTAGAGGAGGCGGAGGCCTTTGACGCGGAACTGCTGCAAGAGGAGGAAGCCGAGGCGAAGGCCGAGGCAGAGAGGGCCCGGCCTGGACTGACAATGTTCACCGATGGGTCACGGATGGAGGATGGGGCTACCGGATACGCGGTGGTGTGGAAGAACGGACAGACCTGAGAGGGAATCAAGTGCCACATGGGCCACAACCAGGAAGCCTACGATGCGGAGTGCGCCGCTCTTGCCCGCGCGCTGGAATCGGTATCAGGAGGATATGTCCCGGACCGGGTGACAATCTTCACGGATGCGCAAGCGGCCATCAGACGCATGGCATCGGAGGAACCTGGCCCTGGACAGCAATACGCAATCCAGGCGCGGAAACACATCGCCGTGCTGCGCAGGGCCAGGCCGGGCGTCACCATTGAGATCCGGTGGTGCCCGGCTCACAAGGGCATAGCCGGCAACGAGAAGGCCGACGAATGGGCGAAGATTGCAGCGTAGAAGCCCAGCACTCGCGGGGTGGAGAACCCAGGGCCGCTCTCACGATCCCTGGCAAGCCTCAAGCGGGAAATCTCAGAGGAGAAGTGGGCTGAGGCGCGGTCATGGGCCGGGGGGCGCATCTCCAAGGCAAAGTACCGCATGGCGAAGAGCCAGAAGCCCGATAGCGTGGTAGCCGATAGCACCAAGAGGCTCGCCTTAAGGTTCTACCAGCTGAAGACGGGCCACGCCCGGATCGGACAGTACCTACACTGGGCTAAGGTCCGCCCCGATGCCCAGTGCTGGTGGTGCAAGTGCCCCTCGCAAACGAGAGACCACCTCTTCAAGGTGTGCCCGGAATGGAAGTTGCAGCAAAAGGTGCTGTGGGCGGAGGTGCAGAAGGAGACGGGAAGGTGGAAGAGCCGGTGGAAGATCCGGGACCTACTTGCCGACAAGAGGTGCGGAAAGGCAGTGCTGGACTTCCTCACCGCAACGGATGTGGGAAGACGGGTGCCACCTGTGGAAGAAGACGGAGCCGGCAGCCAGACGTCAGAATGGGAGCTCCGGGAGCTCCGGGAGCGGGAAGAGGAACAAGAGGCGGAGGCGGAGGAGCTGGGTGCTGCGGGAGGCTCGGGCGCTGGGGAGGAACTACCGCTGTACTTGCCCACGCCCTCCTTCATGGCATCGGCAGGCGAGGAGTAGGGGGACGGGGTGCGCTTTCCTTTGTTTCTTCCCTTTGTTAATTTCCTTGGACGCGTCTACTCTTTCTTGGGACAGGCCTGGGCGGAGGGCAAAAGGGGAGCTTGCAACGAGCCGCCACTGCGCGGACTGCGGACAGGAAAACCGGGCAAAATGTACGCCGCCATGATCTATATAGGTCGAATGCGAGTATGATTAAACAAAATAAAATCATTTTTTCGTTGTCTAGAATAGCCCACTTTTCTCGAGTGACAGCTAGCAACACCCACCCACGCCGCCGCCAGCAGCACCCAAAATTCGACACTCCCTCCGTACACATCAACGTATTCAATAACTATGCCTTCTACCGGCGGAAATTCTCCAACCCCGACGGCGAATGAGATATCCGAGGCACCTCAGTTGGCCATGGCACCGGATTTCGTGCGCCACAACTTTCTGAGGTCATACTAGTGGGACGCCATTTTCCATGCTTCTAGGACTTTAAGAAACAGATTCTCCGTTAGGCTGTGCAGGTTGGATTCAAGACTCGCTACTTAAAGCAGATAAACGGGAAGGCCTGCAACTTCAAGGTACGGGCGCACTGGAAAAAGGTTCCGAACATGTGGAGATCACAATCGCCAATTCGAACCATACAGCGTATATCAGTATGGTGGTAAAGAAGTGGGAGACCCAGAGCTGCCAAGGGTTTCTCCTCTATGTGGTTCCTAAGCAGGGGTCCCAACAGTCCGTCCGGGCCAGTCCTGACCTCGGACTGGACTGGCCTGGAGTGGGTCAGCCGACGGGCGGAGTAAACGAGCGAGTATTTATGACTCCATAGAGTCCTAGTTACCCAGCATATCCCAATTGAGAGTGGGTTACGGGTTTTAGACTGCAACTAGCCATTACTAAAAGCTTTCGGCGACCACCACAATAACAGGCAGAGGAGCAGGCACAGGAGAGCATCGGAAAGAGAAGGGGAACAAGATTATCCAAAAATTCTGTTGGTCGGAGAAGAGATGGCGGAGCTGTAAGCGAACTCAGATGGGAATTTCTTGGTTTCCGGTTTTTGAGTAAGCGGAATCGGGTGGCGCATAAGGATCATGCCTAGTGGCATCACGGGTACGTAGTTGACTGCTTGTTATGTGTAAGCGGGCTCGATGTTTGGCTACTGTGCGGGTGGTAGCTTGCGATTTTCGGAGGAATCGATGATTGGTTGGCTGTGTCGGCGGTTGACTTGCGGTTCTTCACGGAGTCGCTCGATGAAATTTTATTCCACTAGTACAAGCATTGTCCCGCGGGCGCCCGGCCTGCGTCAACGCAGTCCGGCCACTGGACCCACCCGGCCGGACTGGGTCATCAGAAAGCCCGGCCCGAACTGGCCGGTCTCAAAAACCCGCGGGTAGCCCGCTGGCCAGCTGGACTATCGGGAACCCTGCTACGAACTGCGGTACGGAACCTAGACTAAGTACTCCATTCCACCCATAGACAGACGGAGCCATGGAAAACTCCAAACAAAAGTCAACGCAATATAGCCCTTCCTTCACGAACTTAGACTACTCACCATACGCTCCCACAGACATGGCCATTAGCGCAATCCAGAAAGGGTCGGCCCGCGCCTTGTCAGGTGGCCATTTGGCCGAACGAATGCAGAGCATTCTCCATACTTCCCGACTGAGACTCAACAGGCACAGGACAGTCGGCCCAGCTTCGCGGACGAGAAGAGAAGGGGGGTGGAGGTGGAAGCAGGTTTTTGTATGGCTGAGCACAGAACATCTGCCAAACTTCTATGCGGGAGTATGCCGGGGAGGCACCGCGGAGCTGCGCCACCGGTGGCCGGGGCCGCGGGGAGCCACTGAGGCTGCGGGATCCGGCGTCGTCCAGCCAGAAATGCCCCGACCCCTTGGAACCGAGCCAGCACAGAATTTAAGCTCGATCAAAGAATGTCACGAAGACGAACATGATCGGATCCAGGCGGCCCCTTTACTCTACGACAAGTTCAGGGCACTGATGGGGCCTATCACGGAAGTTGGCCGAATCGTCGATCACACCGAGTCAGGAACCGACCGGCGTAGTGTAAGTACCTTGTCCGATTCTTAGGACTCGCTGACAGCGAAAGACAAATGGTTATCACTCCGAGAACTCAACTACGCCCGAGACTTACCGTCAAAGCCGAGGACTACCACCACCGGAGTAGATACCAGTGACTATTACCAACCTGCCGCAACCTAGGCCACCAGCAGTGACGAGCATGGTGTCCAACTTACCCCGACGATCCGGACGGCAAAAGCGAGAGACCGAGGAACCGCGTTAGCAAGAAGTAGAGGGTTAATTGGAAAGGAGGTGATGTAGGAGTTAATGAAGGAGTACTTACTAAGAGGCACGTGTACCGTGTACGGGTAGGCTGGATGGATATGAGGTGATGGCTTAGTCAAGGGCCGATAGTAGTTAGCTGAGAGAGTTTATGGTACCAGGGGGATGAAAGGATTAGATCATCCTTACACTTCACAACGAGTCCTACAACCCCTATGACTTTATAGGTCCCTTAAAGTTTCGGCCTGGAGACCTACCGTGACACTTGCTTTGAGACCGATTAACGTTAGCGCTATCGAACTATTGTCATTTTTGGAGATGTGTCTGGCGCCCTTGGGGCTGCCCAAAGGAAACGTATGAGGAAAGGAGAGCGGAAATGATAGGGGGTACCATGCGTAGGACGATTGCCAAGGAGCATTGCCAGATGTTCCAGACAACGCTCTGCAGCGCTGTCTGCAGTGTAACCGAATTGGTCACAATTGCCAGACCTGTACAGAGTTCGTACGCTTTGCTGGTGATGGATTGTAGCCATAGGATGTTGATGTTCGGGTATTATTCTAACGATCTGGTGGCTGGTATCTATCAGCCGCCAGCCGGCCGCCTGAAAACTATGTTTGCCATAGTTTTTAATTTTTGCTGTGGCGAAGCTGTTGTCCGAGTTCAGCTAGTAGGTGCGAGCACGCGATCCCGCATTGGACTCGCACGCCATCATAAGATCACCAATTCCAGCGCCCCGCTGGTCAGCCAGTTCAAGAAGTAAAAATAGCCGGCCGGTCGATTCGACTCCATAAGCAGTCAGCAAGTCAGCCCCGCCCGCCTTGCCTCGCTAGCTCTGTCCCCCGCATGCGAAGAGTTGCGCGTTAAAACACGTATGTATCTAGTTTACGTACGTATATATGTATTCGACATGGTGCATTTAAATCTGAAGCATGCACAGCAAGTCTCTGTCGCTCCAGCTCGGGCTCGCGAGGTTTGTACGACACAAGCTTTTCGTTAACGGCTGGCGTCCAAGATAGCAAACATAACCAGCTAACTACCGCCGAGAATCCGCAGTGTGAGTCTGAGGGCGGAGAGCGATCCCGCGGTTCGCACTGCTCTCGAAATGCCATCCGAAGCCAAGCTGGTGGTTCCCGGGCAGAAGACACACGCATGCAGAGCTGATTCCTGAAGGCGTGCGTGTAGCAATGCCCAGGGACACGCCCGGCGTGATTGGACGGATCGGGAAGAAAGCTCTTGTCTTGTTCCGAAGAAAACGAAATCGGGAAAGAGAAGAGAGAAAACGCGCAGCACCGCGGAACCCAGGCGGGGCAGGGTTGGAAACTATTGTACTCGTGTACTCTGATCCCTGGAGGAGTGGACGTCTTGGACATCGAAAACGAGCGGCACTACACTACATATAAGGGCAGAGCCCACTCCTCGTTGCGCGGCCTTTCAACTTTTATTTTTTCTCCCACTCCCCCCCCGGGAGATCCGTACGTTGCTCACATCCACTCTCCCGCCAACTCACACGCCCAAGACATCGACTTACAAGTGGCCCGCTGTTGCTCTTCTTTCGCACAGCAAGGTGATTACCCTACCTAGGCCGTCGATGACCGGAGCTGCAGCTGCTATGGTGCTGACTTGGGCCGCAGGAAATCAGAAACAAACATCTCTCCCGCCTCGTCCCTTCCAAACCACTCCCGAAAAAACAAACAAGAATGGGATTCAATTGGATCAATCCGTTGCGGATCTTCCAGGGGGTGTTGTCACTGGCGGTCTTGATTTCGGCGGCCGTGTTCGTGACGGACGACCAAGGCGGCGCCGGCGAGGGAGCATTCATGATCTTTGTCGTGCGCACTCTCCCCTCCACCACCCCCTCCGCCATCCATCTTCCGCTGACACAGCACCCGCACAGCCGCTCTTCACCTTCATCGCACTGGCCTACCTCGTCGGCGCCCCGTACTTCTTCCCCGCAATCCACAATTCGTGGGCCGCGCTCGGTATCGAAGCGCTCACCTGGGTCCTCTGGTGCATATCTACCCGTTCACCCCCCCTACACCCTGCCCCCATGCTGACACAGACACGTCCAGGCTTGCTGGCTTTGCCGCGCTTGCTGCCTTGATCCCGGGTTACTCGTGCGTGAGCAACGGTACGAAGTTGTGCAGCAGCTTGAATGGCGCCCGCGCCGCCACCGTACTCGGCGCCTTCGTCTGGCTCGCGTTCTGCGTCTCGCTCGGATACTACGTCTATCAGCTCATCCAGGCGCGGCGCGGCGATGCAAGTGGCAACGGTACGTTTTTCTCCAGGAGAGCAGGGAGGTGAAGGCTGACTCATGGTGAATAAGCAGGAATCCAGGGGAATACCCCGACTGGACCGTACGATCAGGCCGTCAGCATGGAACAGCAGCCGCATTATCCGCAGCAACAGCAGTACGCCCCACAGCAGCAGCAGCAGCAATATCCTCCCCAGCAGCAGCAGTATCCCCCCCAGCAGCAGTACGCCCCGCACCAGCAGCAGTACTGAGCGGAGCTATTTCTGTAATACAGTCCACGGATGGTAGGAAGCGGAGGCACGGAAGATATCACTTACTCCGTTATTACAGAGTGGGGGGTGGTGGATTGAATTGACTTTTTTATTGTTTACTTCTAGTTCCCTAAGTACCTAGGGGCTAGGAAGGCTCGGGTTGCGACAACGCGTGGTGGGGTAGTCTTCTGTTTGCTTCCATGCACGTATCTGTCGAAAGCAACGTTATTTCGCAACTCGGATGTCTTAGCCCGCGAAGTGCTCGTACTTGCTGCTTTGCTGCCTTGTGGCTTGCGGTGTTTACGTACGTACAGTCGATTTACTCCACCCATATACATCGATCTCGAGTGGAGTAGAGGGGAGATATATCGTGGCTGTCACCATCGTCAACGCTCTGCTTTGAATACGGGGTAGAAATTCTTCCTGTCAAGCCAAACTATGTACTTACGTGTCTGGTCTGGCGTGAATAACGTAGAGCTTTACCAGAGAGCATTAAGTGTGAGTGTATCCACCAAGAGCTAGTTATGCGTATGGCTATATATATATATATAGTGTGTGAGCAGCGTAGCCTTATTCATTCGCCAAATGAAAACCACATTGCCCCCAATAAAGAGACAAGAGAAGGTGTTTCTTTGGTATCCAGAGTGCCTCGCCAGAACCTGTGTTCACCCCCGCCGAATGTCCCCCCCCCCCCCCCCCCCCCCCCCCGCGGGGGGGGGGGGGGGAGGGGGGGTTGCTCGAACGGCGGGGGATGAAGATTGGCAGTGCATCCTCACCACTGTAGCACATGTGACTCTCTACCTGTAGCCGACAGTGAGTGATTCGACGACTGGTCCTCCGACCATGTAGTGGCCTGACGAACGATCCGTCGGCCACCGCGGTGTCACGTAGTACTCACGCTGTTCCGGCTGGAGTAAACTGTTTCGGTACATGTCGAGATCTGATTCTGTGAGTCTTGTAGGTTGATTAGGCTGGGGCGGTGTTGATGGATGGTTATATGATGGTGGTTAGGGTTATGTACAGTCTGGTATCTAGCGAAAATTCGAGAAATAGGCGGCTTGGGGTAACACCAAAATTGGGCGAGGATTTAATCCAGACTAATAGTTAATTACTGGGGAGTGCCGCTGTAGGCAGGACCTCCTTCGGCCAAAGTATATGTGTTTATATATAGTACAATTGCGCCAGGTATAACTAGCGCTGGGTGCCGCCCCAGTAGCGCACTATCTAGTTCAGCTCGTAATGGAACTTTGGATAGAATAGGACAAAGTGCCCTGCTTTCTCAATCACATCTTCGAGGCGGCACTTCTGAGCTGCAAAGTCCAGTAACGATAAAAGAATCACTCTTATACAGCACTGTCGACTGTCTATAGGGCGGGTATCTTAGACACGCTTCGTCTTCGCGCCAGCCTTGGGATTGTCAATTCTGCATTGCACTTGATCGATCGCAGTCTGTCGGTGCCAGGCTTGGTCCATTTCGCTCATAGATATTCTGTCTCGGGATCGAAGTTTCTTTCTAAGCCGTATTCAGTCTTGCTTGAGTTTCGGTGTATTCGTGACTCATGCCTGGCATCTTCATGGGACGGATACTGTGGTTCTTCTTCTGCCTCCGTACTCTCCACGCTGCCCATCTGGAGGCTCAACCACGAGGACCAATCGCTGACGGAGTCGCCGGCCCCACTACGGGACATCCAAGATTCAGGGAAGCCTGTCTTGCTGGGTGACTGAGCAGGGTCTCGTCGGGACTGGGGACCGGCATCGCCGCTTCTTCTGCTTTTGCTAGCCTGACACGGGTGCAGTTATTCAATCGCTGCTCCTTGGCTCTCGATCGGCGTCCCATTGTTATGTTGGTTGGTGGCAATGTATGATACTAATAATTACCCATTGGCCCACCATGGCACTTCTTTTGAACTTTAAATTGCGCAGAAGAAACCAGAAAGCCACGGAAACAAGCCGTTTTCCCTTGGAGCAAATACCGAAGGTGTAGACGAAGCCCATGACAGCAGGAAAGAAATCGTGACATATCTTGCAAAGAAATTACGAAGACAGCAACACTATGTCTCCCGAGAAATAGATATGCATGGGGAATGTGTTGATTTTCGAGGAAAAAAAATCCGGCTTCCGAAAAACAGTACCACGCCCCAATCTCACCCGAGGCGAGATTTAAGAGCCTCTACGGGCTGCCAGGAACCCCCCACGCTATCACGGGCACACAGAGGACCCGCCAAAACGTCCATGTCATCCAGGTACGTGAGATGAGCAGGAAAAGGTTGCCTCTTGCGATGTCCACACGTACTCTTTCCAGTGTTCGCCATAGAAGTAATGGGTAGTGTCGGCCGCCCATCCTCTGTCGACGAGAGCTTCCATAATGCCAACATCCACGTATCTCATCCTTCCGAGCGTAAACTGACAGTATTGACGGGCAACTACGTGCAGCTTGGTGCAGTAGAGACCCCCGTTTGGCGGGAAAAGTTGCGGGTGGCATGCTGAGGAACATGGCCATGCTTCTCTCTGGCGACACACAATCTGGCCGTGGTTCTTAATTCCGAAAGTGAGGGCTGCTGTCTGTGAGACCAACGCTTAGTGCACAAACAAACGACATTAGGAGAAGGCTTAAACCTCCACTGACTTTAACTGACTTTGTTGGCGGTGGTTATTGTGTCGACATCTCGTCCGTCTCCACATTTGTCCCATGCCGCAATTTCCCCGAGAGCCGTGCTGCCCCACACACGTGTCTGCGTCCCTACGTCGATCCGGGCCCGGCGACCAGGACAGAATCCGGATTGAGTGTGCAGATGGGCCCCCAATGCCTGCCGCTCAGGCACGGGTGAGTACATGTGTTTGTGTCTGTGTGTATGAAATACGATATACCGTATGCGGATTCGCATTCCGTCGTGATGTTTAAAAGACACTCCATGCCACCCCCGTCCGCGCTGCCACCGCTCCTGAGCCACAGCGGCATTCCTGCGGGCCACCGCCAGCAGACGATTGAGACTCGCGCCCATCTGTACTTAACCGCACGCTGCCCGCGTCCGCGCCGCGGTCCCAGGAGACCCCCCGTGCACCAACCCGACGTCGACAGAAACACTCCCAACCGCGCCGACACTCCGCAACTTCGGCGACGGTGGCGTCTTCACGGCAGCGTCGTGGTCGGCGCAAGAAACAAGGTGCTCAAGAGCGACGGCGAGCCAGCATCTGCATGGTCGAGCCCAGTGATAACAGTTCGCCCGCGAACTGGCCGAGCACTTGCGGTCGGCGACTGCGGCTGGACTTTCCACGGGACAGCGGATGGCGCGGAGACGACGCGATCCAGCGCGAGTCCGGCCACCAGACCTGTCGCCGGATCTGCGCGGGCTGCGCAAGCTCGACTGGCTCGACTAGGTGCAGAACGCGGCGCACACGTTATTCCCGATAAATCGCGTCTGCAGATTGGCCGTGGTGGGCGCGTTCCCCTTCCTCGCCTCCGAGATCTCAGACCCACGTCCTCCGAACCCCTTCGGCCAGATGCCCGCACTCCCGGCGCCAGGATGCCGTCTGGATCGTGCGTGTCCTTGGGCGTGTCCGCCGGAATCGCCGGTGCGAGCGAGACACGCTGTAGCCCTCGTTGGCGGCGGCGGCGGCGATCAAGCCGTGCATGAGGCCGTTGACGCGGTGCTTGGCGTCGATCTTTCGCTGCTGGCGACGCACTAGGTCGGGAAGCTGTCGAAGCCCCAGCGATGGTGCAAGTCGGTGACGAGCTCGCGGACGATGCGGGCGTCGCGGCCGCGCGTGGGCGTCACCGGCGTGGGAAACAATCGGGCTTTTTTTTTTCTCGCGTCGAAAGTGCGAGTACGGGTGGTGTCTTGTTACGCGGTACTACGGTATCAAACTCTACTATCCATGCGTCTATCAGTCTACAATGACAAAAAAAAAGAGAACAGCCTCAAACCCCAGCGGCGAACATAGAGTACTTTATATATTCACTCTCTCGGGCCCACTGAACGCATACCACACGACGCCGACCGATATCACGGTGGCGACGGCCACCGCGACGACGCCGACGGCGCGGCCCTCGCTGACGGCCCGCTTGAGGATCGCCGCATGCTCGCGCACCTGCTCGGGGCCGAGCTTGTACCAGACTAGGCCGGCGAGCGCGATGGTGTACCCGATGAACTGCAGCAGCGTGACCTCCGTCTGCCAGATCATGATGCTGAGGATCACCAGGAGGATATCCTTCAGCACGCCGCAGAGCGTCAGGACGAGCGAGGATGTGCGGCCGATCTACGCTGCGTTTTTAGCCGGGACTGATCGACGAGATGGCAGGGGAGGGAGCGTACGAGGAATACGACCGACACGTTCAGTCCGAACGCTACACACGCGTTCATCAGCAGCATTAGCAGGCCCACTTTTCCCATCACATCCGCGAACCAGTCTAGCTCCCGCGCCTCGATGGCCAGGAAGAAGACGCCGTTGATGACCGCGCAGACGGGCGCGAAGTAGTACAGCGACACGAGCGGATCCATCTTGTACTCGTTCGCGGAGAGCAGGCGCTGGACCATGACGAGTCTTGTCGCTTCGAAACAGATGCCGAGGGCTTGGTAGACCACGCCGGTGGCGTCGAAGGAGATCTCGCCCCACGAGGCGATCACGACCCCGACGACGATGAAGGCGACATTCGCCAGCGTGCGCAGCGACGGCGTCGACAGGGACAGTGCCCAGGACGCCACGAGCACCGCTACCGGCGTTGTAGCCTGTCACTTTGTCTCAGCCGTCGAACGAAGAAAGACGGGGTGGCTGGGCACCTTCAGCATCTGGATGAACGCAACGCTGAGGTAGAGGTACGCATTGTTGCTGCAAATCAGTGAGAGCGAGAAGAACAATCCGATCGGCGTGATCGCGCGGAGATAGATCCGCCCAGTCATTTTGACCCGGTGTCGTCCATCCAGCAGATCCGTCGTCCGCGCGAGAGTCTGGGTCGCGGCCGTTGCGAAGACCAAGTGCCATGTCGTCAGGAATATAGCTGCGGCACCTCTCCCGTCAGGGCCGACGAGCTATCGATTACGGAGGGGAGGGTGGAGGGCTCACGGAAAGCTGGCGGCGGCGGTGGCGTGTCAGTGCAATGCAACCGCAAAGTGGCCAGATGGACGTACGGAATTCGCAAGTGGAGAGGATCCACTTGTTGAACAATATCGTCGCCGACGACAGTGTGATCCAAAATCTGCCCTCTGCTTAGCTCCCCCCTCCTCCCCCCCGTAGGCAGGACAGCCGAACGAACCCGACGTAGACCGCAGCGTGGAAATTGAGGCCCCGCCGAGCAGATAGTGGTGCGGGCGGCGGCGGCGGCACGGGAGGATGAGGATTGCGCAGGGATGGAAGCTCCATCAGACGCTCGTCGGCGCCGTCGGGTTCGCGCGCCGACGACATGCCGCCGGACAGCGTGTACGGGCGCCAGCTCCGCCGCGACGGTGCGGATTGAGAAATCGTGGCCGCTGACGTGCGTTGCTGGCTGTGGTGCTGGATTGTGGTGGAGTCGCGGCGATGGGTGCCTTCGAGTAGCTACTTGGAATGCGAGGTAAAATAAGGATAGGATGTAGTGCCGGAGCTCTATTCCTCAGCTCCGTAATTTTTGGCATGGCAGCACGTAACACACACTCACGTTGGTACTATGTACATAGACTCTTGAGAGAGGTCCAATTCACAAAACGCAAGGGTTCGTTCAGCAAATAAGCAATAAATACCCAGATAGCACACACCAAAAAATAAATAGAAACGCTCCATGTTAACCCGCTCGGGGTTTCGCCTCATGCTTGCACACTTCCTGCTCGCTCCACTCCCACAGTCTTAGAGCTAAGTCGTCGTCGAGAGCCAGCTTCCCGGGCCGGTACATATACCATGCATCGACAGCCTTGGTCCCGACGGGGGTGTAATACGTTCCGCTGTCCTCTGGGTTCACTGGACCCGTGGCACAGAACAGCTGATTCAACGCGCCGTCGGGAACACTCGTGGCCACCATCTGCATAGCCCTGAACCCCGCCTTCAGGAGCGGATTGCTGCCGATCATGGTGTCATACAGCCCGCTCATGACGACGCCGGGGTGGGCGGACACGCTGACGATCTTCGGATTCCGACGGGCGAGTTCGCGCGCGTGAAGGATATTCGCGAGCTTCGCGATGCCGTAGCGCTCGATCAAGGTGGCGTTCTTGAGGTGGGCCGGGAGGTCGTCGAGCTTGACGCCGCGGAATGCGGCGTTGTGGCCGACGCTGGACAGGTTCACGATGCGCACGGCGCCGGCGGGGGCGCTCTCCGCGGCAGCCTCGAGCGCCGGCAACAGCAGCCGCGTCAGCAAGAAGTGGCCCACGTAATTCGTGCCGAACTGGATCTCGTAGCCCTCCGCCGTCTCCCTGTACGGCAGCGCCATCACGCCCGCGTTGTTGAGCAGCACGTGCAGACGCGACTCTCGTGAGCGGAAGGTGGCCGCGCACGCGCGAATCGACGCGAACGACGTCAGGTCCAGCGGGATGTAGTGTATGTCCGCAGACGGAACCGTCCGCTTGATGTCTTCGATCGCGCCGAGCTGTACAGGGGAGCGGACAAGTCAGTAGCTGGAGCATACCAGCGGCACAGAAAAGGGGAGGGCCTCACAGCTTTCGACTCGGTGCGCGATGCCATGTAGAGCGTCGCATTCTTCTTCGCGAGCTGGAGAATCGATTCCTTCCCGAGTCCCGAGTTGCCACCCGTAACGAGGATCACCCGTCCGGTCTGGTCCGGGATATCTGCGGCCGTGAAGTTGGGTTTGCCGAACATTTCGGTTGCCGCGATGATGATGGGGTCGGGCGAAGGTTGAAACCTTAGCTGCAATATGTAGCTACATAGTAGTTTTAAGTACCCCACAAGGCTGCGATAACGATAAGGCGTGCTATGTAACGATCACCCATATAGCACCCCTTCGATAACGGCCGTCGATATACTCTACATATGTATGCCAGTGTGCCATCATGTTTGGTATGTGCATTCCTCGCGGTGATAGAGTCCAGCACGGCCAAACCCTTCTCATCTAGTTGCCAACCTTCAACCTCAACATTCCACCGTAATTCCCTCAACTCCAGGTCCGTCGGGAGCCGAGGAACCTTCCACACCCGAACAGCGAACAGTTTTACACATGCTTAAGAGAAGGTTCCATAAAGCAGACGGCTATGCGTCCGAGGGGCGGCTAGGCGCACCAAGAAAATCTGGAATACGGACTGCGGCGGTCCATCCTCGTCGTATCAGAGCCTCCAGACTGCGGCTGGTCCGCAACTAGCCTTCCGGTACTGTACTCTGTATCGAAAGTAGCTTTTTGGTGGTAGTTAACAGCCACTAACGATTATGCTTCAATGCAAGTTTGGCGAGCTGCATGGTGTTGCGCCTTGTTTCTATGTATGCCTCTCGGACTGGGCAGTGGAGACACCAATGCGGACAGGACAGGTTGCCTGCACTGCTGATCGCCCGAGCCAAAGACCCAATTACCACTGCCAGCCACCCCGTACAGAGCCGTGGCCAGTGTGGGTAGTATGGATACATCCTTGGATGATGTCCCTGGAGCTCTGGGAGCTGAGCCGATGACGCCGAACGCTTCATATCGCAGAACAGCATGACAAAGAAGCTCAACACCAACAACAACGCCACGTGGACCGTGAAACTGACGAGATTCCTATCAATGGAGCGAGCCGTGGACATTGAGGCAAGGACATCCGATCCGCAAGTGGCACCTCCGCCGAATCAGAAGCTGCCCTCAAAGACTTCTTCAAGTGCCAGTACTGGGGCTCTGGCCACCTCGACTCCACCATATCCGTAACGGGCCAAATCGAGCCGCTCGTCACCCTCCTCACAGCTCCGTTGGAGGGATGGACGGTTTTAGCCAGCAATCTGGACCTGGCCCAATGGCACTGACGGCGACGACGGTGATATCGGCTGCTTATGCTGCGGCAAGTCCGGCCACGACTCGAAAGAGAGCGGAAGAAACCAGGAAAAAGGTTCGGCGACAGAAAAGCCGGTACTAGCAGTAAAGCCCCAATTGCCCGCGGGGGCAAGCCGACCTGTGGGTAGGATCAAGTCGCGAGACAAGTCGGATCCGCAACTCACACGCCGACGCCAAGTGGGAGCACGGCTGGTCTTTGTGCCCCTCTTTTGTCCTCGAGCAAGATGTTTTTTTTCCACTGCAGAGGTTTTTGGCGAGGCCAGCGGCGGACAGTGAAATCAAACGCTGTCGCGAGTGATATTCTGTGCATCTGACGAGTCAGCCCTGCCGCCGGCGTAACCGCATGTATCATATCGTATGCGTACTGGCTTCCGCGTAGCTGTCCGGAACGTGTTCGCTCTTCCTTGCCCGCTCATCCGGCAGGTCCGAGATCCGGTGGCCTATGCCGCCGCCAGCGAGGAATTTAACAAGCACTGCACCTCAGCCCGCGGTCCCCGTTCAAGTCCTGGCGATTCTTAACCGCACCCCACTTGCTATGTGTGGTGGAGGTTTGCTTTGTCCACGGGTATCACGCGGATCAACCGATGCTATTGTTGGGCTGGGTTTAGATCCGCAGTGACAACGTAGCCCGCAAAGGATGTATGTACATAGGTAGGTATGTACCACTGACAGACACTGTCGGAAGAGGTCCGCTCACAGTTTGTCGGTATTGCGGTTGCGAGACGCTGCGCTGCCATAAGCCGGAAGGACCGGGCGAGATAACCATCCCTCTCCCGCGCACATCCATCGCATTCGCCCGGCTGCAAAAATCTCACCTCTAGGCACGTACGTACATGGAACAAAGCCTTCCCACGGGCCGCGCATCCAGCCGCGATACAGTTCCTATATCCGCAGGCGAGAACACACCACCGTCTCTACTGTTACTGTTTAAACGCCGTCGTATCTCCATCTGCACCGGGACGGGCTGGCGAGTAAGTGACCGTCCTCGGTGCTCGTCCACTGGACTGCGATGACGACCGCCGACCGCCGACTCCGAGGTTAAGCACTCTACCTATGTTTTCAATCTACTCCATCTACTCTGCCCAACAGGTGCCGAGCGTCGTCGGCACAACGTTTGCTACCACTCTTCCGTCTTGTGAGCTTATTCTCTGCATAGGATCACAGGACGTCGATATGTGTTCCACTACACACAACAACGCCGGCGAGGCGGAGGTTATACTTCTGCGAGTACCGCGGTTTCACGGTTTTGCAGTTCCGACGTCGGCGACGAAGTTTGAGGTTATAACTTTGACATACCGGTTTGATTGAAATGCAGGCATCTGAAGTGCTACCTGCTTTACCGTTCGTCGGCGCCCCGGACAGCTGTGGTTACTTCTCGGGGTGAGGATTCAGTCGCTGCCCGCCGGCGAATAAGGATGAGGTGAAAGAAAAGGAAAGGCAGGGCTTCGATGGCGAGGCACATACGCACAGCGCCGTGATCGAGGAAGTATATTTACCACTCGCCCGAGCGAGACAGCTGTCACAGGACACCTGACATGGCCTGACGACGGACGTCCGGGGGCGTTCTAGCCGCAACCTGCAAACCATTTCGCAAGCAGAATCCTTCGGGAACACACGCGGGCAGCGAGTATGTATGCACTTAGATACTCTAGAGGCGAGTTAGATGGTGAAGTGGAGTGCAGAAGTCGCACCGAACACACGCCTTCCTCTTTTGTGTGTCTTGCCGCCGCCACGACGGCGAGTTCCAAACTTCTAACGGATGGCCACGGATCGCGCAGCAGATCTTGGCGGTGGGTTTCAATTGTTCATCCGCGGTTGCGCGCTCGCCGTGATGCGATCCACCCTGCTCTTCTCTTTGTGTGTGTATTCGCCGCATGTGAAAAGGAGGAGAAGCTGCTGTTCGATCGCCACTGGAGAACTGCGAGCGTGGAGAACGAAGGGACGAGGATAACTGCCACACTGGTGCGTACGGGTCGTGAAAAACATAATGATACCTATTCGTCCTGCAGCGAGTCATGCGCTGTCGGCTCAAGTGAAGCGCATGTCTGGGCTTGGGCTGGTCTTGGTCGCCAATTGAGTGATCCAGATGCACATCGTCGACTTCCTTTGCGGTTTTGTCTGCGCCCCCCCTCCCCCCCCACCGGAGATATTCAAGCCACTCGCTGCTCGTCCTTGCTGGTGATGGTGGTGGTCGTGGTGGTGGTGGTGAGCGCGATGGCCACGGATTCGCGTTCACTTGCGGTCGTGCCGGAAAACTCACTTCTCACTAGCAAGATGCCTGTTTAGCCACATACGCCGTGGAGGATCGCCACCCAAGACCGCCAACTGTCCAACCAGTGAAGATGCTTGCGCTATCTATCTACTCTAGACTAGCATGCACCCCTTGCCCCTTGCCACGTTCGGCCGCGCGATCTCGTCTGACCGCGTTCTGGTTGATCCATAATTCCCTGTTTCTCTCCTGCCCCTCGGCTGCGCAGGCGCGGGGTATTCTGTGAGATTGATTGGTAGGAGCCTGCAAGAGGACGGGCTCATGGATAGAAAAGGTTTGGGTAGATAGTTTGCGGGTGGTATGAAGGAGGAAGAGGAAGGTGCGAGTGTGGGATTGCGAGAAGGGAGGCGATGGTCGAGCCTGCCAGGTGCACGTTGGGGGTCTAGATCTTCGCTGCGGAATTAGGATAGCCCTCGTCTCGACTCGCTACGGGTCTGCGCGCTGACTGGCGAAGACTGTGCTTCTGGATCAGGAAGCATCTCTGGTTGGAGGGAGCATGCGGAGTACGTGGGGTGGCCATCGGAAGCCGTCAGCGTTTGGAAATTGACGGACGATCATGATTGGCGCGCGGGCGAAGGTCCCGCCCCTCTCCTCTGTGGTTCGGTATTTTTTTTGTTGTCATTTTTCGCATACGACCTAGCTACTATCTATATCATGGCGAGGATATGCATCTACATACAGTCCGTTTCAGATCTCTGTGGTTCGTTCTCGTCATGTACCCAGTGTGTCCGTGCTCGGACTCCTGCTGTTTCGCTGGGAACTGGAACTACTTCGGTCTGTCGAAGGGTAGGTACGTGAAGAAGACACGACCGGAGGAGGCAGAATCGTGTTGGTGGACGATGGAGAGGGTGAGAAGACCGCGGGACGTCACTCGTTATTACCTGAAGACCTCTGTTCTCTGGACGGAGATCCCCTTGTTGGCCATTGTGGTGGTTGTTTTTGTCATCATGATCACATACCCAACTCGGCTAAGCAGAGCACCTGCATTCCACTCCAAGAGTGCATGCTATGTACTGGGCCTATGGTGGATGAGGCTTGTGGGCTCGTGGAGATTGCCCGTCGATAGGATCATGCCCAGACGAGTATTTGGGACCTAGCGCAGGGCACAGCGGCATGGAGATGAACGACGAAGGCAAACTGCTAGTCTAGCTGCCCCCTTCCTTCGAGTTGCTACGCTCTCTGTCCGTTTCCCTCTCCCTTCGCTGCAAATCAGGCTTCGATAGAAGCTGGCACTGGGTCTTCTGTCACTCTGATTCCATGTAGATATGTAGAGATATGCACGCTAGACGCCTATATCTTCTTACCCCCAAAAAGCTCCACACCCTCCAGTCAGCGCCGTCATTTGTGGCCGTCATCACCTGCACGCAACCGAGCAGAATCCGACACGCTCAACAGCTTGCGTGTGTTGTGCTGTGGATCAAAGCTCCCTTCTTGACGTAATAGTGCACGGAATAGAAAAACCCCAACCCATCCTCCCTTCCCAGAGAAATAGTTAGCCAATTTTTCCTACCATATCCTCGCTCTCACATCCCCGTCTGCAGAACACATCTTTGCAATCCTTAAAATCTAAACGCGTATCATTAAGTTTTCACCTATAACTATCTCCCGCGTGGCCGTCCTCCCTTGGTAGCCGTCATTACATAGCGATCAGTTTCCTCGCGAAAAGCTCCGACGAGCGCCAACCACTCTCGACAACCATCCCAAACATCAACGGAAACGAAAACGAAAACACAACCACAACCACCCACCCTCTACGCCGCCAGTCCATTGGCCCAAACAACAGCAGCCATGGACAAGGCCTACGCTTTGCTGATCAAGCGTCAGAACATCGCGGACGAGAATAATGATCCCAACGTGGGCAAGGCCCGTGGTGTTTCGACCGAGGCATTCGTCTCTACCTTGATCGTCAATCTTGTCGTTTTCGCCGTTCTCTTCCTCATCTTCGCCGTTCTGCGTCGCTCGAACCGCAGGATCTATGCGCCTCGTACTTACGTGAGTGCCTATCCCCTTGCGAGGCGAACGTGATTGTTACCCCGGGTAGGCTATTTTCTGACGTCGGGCGGGATTGTTGTAGGTCGGCTCCATCGAGCGCTGGAGGAGACTGCGTGTTCACGACGACAATGGCGACGGTTACGCCGATGAGGTGGAGGGGGTTTCCGGTTTCTCGGGCATGCTGAGCTGGGTCAAGGCTGTGTGGACCATCCCGTACGAACCCCTTCTTCGCGATCGATCGATTCGCAGTCGTTTTGCGGGGGGAATGGACGGATGTCTTGGTATTGGCGATTTGCGTGCTGACTCGAGGCCACAAGTGACGAGACGGTTCTGCGTACCAATGGCCTTGATGGCTTCTTCTTCCTTCGCTACCTACGCAAGGCGCAGCTGATCTGCTTCGTCGGATGCTGCATGACTTGGCCCGTACTATTCCCCATCAATGCGACCGGTGGAGGAATCAGTGAGGGCCTGGATACCCTCAGCATGAGCAACATCGGCGAATCCAACTCGCAGAAGAACCGGTAAGTTGGAGAGACCTGTGGAGGGTTTGAATTGGCTTATGCTGATGGATTCCCAGCCTGTACGCACACGTGCTCGTCAGCTGGATCTTCTATGCGTTCGTGCTGTTCACCGTCTACCGTGAGCTCATCTTCTTCACCACCACGAGACAGGCCTACATGCTGTCGCCCATTTACTCCACCCGCATTTCCGCGCGCACCGTGCTCTTCCAAACCGTTCCGCTGCAGTACCTAAACGAGACCGCACTCAGGAGGACCTTTGACAACGTCAAGCGCATCTGGATTACCACCGACACCACCGACTTGGACGCGCTGACTAAAGAACGCGATGATATCCTATTCAAGCTGGAGGCTGCTGAGGTCAAGCTCATTAAGCTCTCCGACACGGCGCGCACAAAGCAGGGAGGTGGAGCCACCAAGAGCGAACCCAGTGCTGAGGCCACGGAGAGCGGAAGTGTAGCTGCCACTTGGCTGGAGCGCTCCAAGAGGCCCACTCACCGTCTGAAACCCCTTATCGGGGAGAAGGTTGGTTTGGCCATCCACGCGCATGAAACAAGCACATATCACTGATAATTTTTCCCCAGGTCGATACCATTGACTGGTGCCGTGGAAAACTCGCCGAGCTCAACCCCCAAATCCGAGATATGCAGGATATGCACAGATCTGGCGAGGCCAAGAAGCATAGCTCCGTCTTCATCGAATTCACTAGTCAATCTGCCGCCCAAATTGCCCTTCAGACATTGGCTCATCACAAGCCTCTGCACATGTCTCCTCGCTACATTGGTCTTACCCCCGAGGAGATCATCTGGAACAACATGAAGCTTCTCTGGTGGGAGCGCCTAGTGAAGTTTGCCACGACCACCGCATTCGTTGTCGCACTCGTCATCTTCTGGTCCATCCCTGTCGCTGTTGTCGGAGCTATCTCGCAGATCAACTATCTCACCGAGAAAGTGCCCTTCCTGAGCTTCATCAACGACATCCCCCAGGCGATTCTTGGTCTCATCACCGGCCTCTTGCCCGTGGTGATGCTTGCTGTGTTGATGGCGCTGTTGCCCATCATCCTCCGCATCATGGCCAGGATCTCGGGCTTGCCCTCTCTCTCGCTGATTGAGCTCCGCGTTCAGAACAGCTACTTCCTGTTCCAGGTTGTCCAGGTTTTCTTGGTTACCACAATGACGTCGGCCGCTTCGGCAGCTATTCCCTCCATCATCGAAAACCCGGCCTCGGTTACTGCCTTGCTCTCAGACGCTCTGCCCAAGGCCTCCAACTTCTACATCTCCTTCATGATTCTGCAAGGTCTGTCGATTTCGGCGGGCGCCTTGGTTCAGGTTGTCGGATTGATCCTCTACAAGCTCCTTGGAATGCTCCTCGACAACACTCCTCGCAAGATGTACAATCGTTGGGCGGGTCTGTCTGGACTCGGGTGGGGTACCGTTTTCCCCGTGTACACCAACCTGTGCGTGATCGCTTTGTCTTACTCCATAATCGCCCCCCTGGTTATGGGCTTCGCCACCGTCGGTCTCGGCCTCCTGTACTTCGCCTACAGGTACAACTTCTTGTTCGTGTACAACGTCAACATTAACACTAACGGAATGGTGTACCCGAGGGCTCTGTTCCAGACGCTCACCGGTGTATACCTTGGCCAGATCTGCCTGATTGGTCTCTTTGCCGTCAACAAGATGCCCGGCCCGGTCATCCTCCAGGTCATCTTCCTGATCTTCACCATCCTATTCCAGATTACGCTCAGCTCAGCCATTCAACCGCTACTGAACTACCTACCCAAGAACCTACAAGTCGAGGAGGAGGCCCTGCTCTCGATGGAGAATGGCGATCAGCTTCCGGCTTCCGTCGATGCCGACCGCGACGGTGCTGCGGACGTGCCATTGGATCCGGATGGAGACGGCGTCGCCGGTATCAGCGAGACCAAACCTAGTGCATTCCAGCGCTTCCTGAAGCCCGAGAAGTACGAGAGCTACCAGCATATGCGGAAGCGGATCCCCCAGGACGTCCCCGAGATCCACTACACGCCCGAGACAGAGAGAGACGCGTACTACAACCCGAGCATCACTGCCATTCCGACCACCATCTGGATTCCTCGCGATGCCGGCGGTGTGAGCAGGCAGGAGGTGACTCATACCAGCTCTGTCAACCCAATTTCCGACCACGGTGCCATCGTGACGAACGGAAAGATTGAGCGACACGACGATGCCTTCCCTCCCGACTGGATGGAGAAGCCTCTGTGGTAATCGAGTTCTCGGTAGTAGTTCAGTTGAGAGTAATAGTTAATACTTTTTTCTTCTTGCGCTTGTCAAAATGAGAGTGCCAGGTCTCCCCCACTTCTTTCCTTTCTTGCGGTTGGTGACATACGTCACTTGCTGGCTGATGTTTGTATTTCTTTTCCCCCCCATTATTCACAAACTCGTTTTGTTTCCTTTTTTTCTTCTATGGGTTGGGCGTAGGTGTTGGGTTGGTGGGGTCGTGGTTGTTGTGGTTCGCTGGCGGAAACGGGAACCGAAGTACATAAGGGAGTAGTGACCCCGGAGTTTGCAATTGATGGTAGCCACCAATCTACTTACATGTCGGTACCCAGCCAAGTGAGTGGTGTATGTACATACAGCCCAAAGTCGAGCTTTTTGTCGAGGACCAATGAGATGGCCCTTTCTGTTGGTTAATCATTGATCACATGCGAACTAACTAGATCACGACGATGTGCACGCACCGGTTCCCGTCCACTGTCCAACCCCGACCTTGATCAGTCTGCGGGGGTGAGACCAAATAGGCTGCGAGGACGAACAAAGATGTCGAGTGACCGACCCTCCATGACAGCCTCTGCTGTTACTGTCTCGTTGCCCCGCTTCGACCGGCCCCCGCCGCCCCCTGACTTACATGTTGCTACTTATATACGCGGGGGTGTGCGGGAGTCCTCTCCTCCCTTTCCTTTCCTCGGTCAATGATGGCACCACGGCCAGCTAGCATTCACCGAGATGAGTCCCCCTTACACAAAAATCTAAAACTGCACCTGGGGAGGCGGCGTGACCGAATGTGATCCAATCGGCAACCTGGCGGAACGACGGCTGACTGCCGCTGGCGTGGGTAGCATCACGGCGACAAACGGTGGACGGTTGGCGACCGGAGACAGCCAAAGTGAAGGCCCTTCTGCGTTCACACGTCTGGAGGGTAGAAGCAACACTGGAATCCTTGGGAGAGGAAATCCGCAACTCATATTATATCATATGTACATAAAACCCGGGAGGGGGGCAATGATCCCCGGATCTTCGATTTGGAGGGAAAACGCAGAAAGAAAAGAAAAAGAAAAAGAAAAGAAAACACGCAGATCGGAGCCAGAGAACAGGTATAGAGCTTTAGGGAGAACAGAAGAATTGAACCGGAAGAAATCTACACATGCCATCATATCGTCGTGACTAATCACTATCCATCACTATTTTTTTGGTTCGAATCAGCAAGAAGCGAGCGAGAGAGGGGCGACAGGTTGAGAGATAGGGGCAAACTTGCCAAAAAGTAGTCCGCAACCGGTTTCTTGGCCGGCATTCCTCGGGAGTCTTGGGGCGCTGCTTCGAACACTCGGTATCGCCGACCAGGCCCCGCCTTGACCGATATGCCGCCACCACCGATGCCACCCACCACACCGCCTCCCCGCTCACCACTACTACGCAGCACGGGTCCATTCTCTTCGTTGAGTTCCAGTATCGCCGCAACGTTCCCACAGCGGTAGCAGTAGTTGGGCGCCGACCACACCGTTACAATCGAAGAATCAAACATCTCCTTGAAGCCCTCCATGACCAGTTGGTGTGCGCGTGCGATCAACGACAGGTTGTTGGCATGATTGAAGTGTTTCACGATGTCCGCGCCAAAAAGGAATCCAGCGCCACGAGGCGACAGCCCCCATCCGTCGATATCGTCTGGATCCGACCACAGCAGATCACACATCGCTCCTTCGTGTGGCACCTCTTGTTTGCGGTCTAGCAGCCGGATCGAGTCGACGCTGGCAATCACGGGCGACAGTCCACCGTGAACACAGAGTATCGCGCCGCCGGGGTTTCGTTGGGGCGCCTGCGTCGTCTCACTGACAGTCTCCGCATTCACTAAACTAACACCCTGTCTCCGGAGCCGCGTCACGTCGCCATTCGCCTGCACGATCTCCTCCTCACACGCGTTGTCGCCCGAACCGACCGACGGGCCTGCGCCGATCACCAGGGCGCCGAGTGCCAGGTAGTCGAAAACCTCGCAGCAGTACCGCCACACGTTCGCGGAGCCGTATTTGCGCATGCACTCGTCGTAGAACCCGTACACCGTGGTGATTTGACGCGACTCGTGATTGCCACGGATCAGGGTTATGCGATCGGGGTATCGCACCTTAAGACTGAGGAGGAGCAGGAACGATTCGAGAGAGTAGAACCCGCGGTCCACAAAGTCGCCCATGAACAAGTAGTTTGTGTCCGGCACATCACCGCCGACGCGAAACAGCTCCATCAGGTCGTGGAATTGCCCATGGATATCGCCGCAGATGGTGACGGGAGCGTCGACGATCTGAACATTAGATTCTTCGATTAGGAGCTCGCGCGCCTTGTAGCAAAGCTGCCGAACGTCCGCTTCGGGGATGGGTTTACACGCTCGCAGAAGGCCAATGTAGCTAGACGTAACACGCGTCAGTTCGGGCGGCCGTTTGGCGGGGGTTGAGACCCGGGCAGTGAGTTGACCTCCTTTCGTTTCCGAAAAGGTTTGGGGAAGGAAGATTACCGATCGAGGTCGCTCATGTCGAAAGTTGGCGGGATGGTTACTTGACTGATGGACGGTGCTTTGCACGGGCGTGGCGTTTGGAACAGGGAATTTCTCAGCAAAGAAGTTGCGGCTGCTGCTATATTGACGCGGTGGGGGAAGCAGGTCTGGAGGGGTCGTAAAGGTGGTTGGGGTTGGATAGTATTAAGGTGCAATATCTATGGTTTCACAAATCCCTGCTGTGGTAGACAACAATACATAGTCTAGCTAGACGCCGAGAGCGGGGCAACTAAGCATCCAAGAGCCGCACCCGTAAGGAGCATCACCACCAGCAATAGTTGCCATCAAAACACGAGCAGCATACCATACGGATCTCTATAGCAACTGAAGTCGGTGTACAGATAATATGGATACTATTGGAGAAGACGTCGATGTCGCGCTCTACATTGCGTCGGGAGGCGCTTTTGACGACTACCTCGCGTCTCTTCCCAAAGCTCTCTTCGAGGACACTGGAGCCCTGCGGCGCATGTGCGAGAAGAAACAAGTCGAAAGACTGGTGGCCTTGGTGCATCCACTCGACTCATTTGATTGTTTGTCGTTTTGGCTTCATTGACTAACCTACCAGCTCTTCTAGCTAGAGCCCTTCCAAGAAGCACCTCAACTCCTCGACCCCCATCTACCACAGTTCCTGGCTCCTCTCACGGGCGCCTTCACATCGTACATCGCCGGAGGCTTGCAGAGCAACGACGATCCGCCGCCACGAGGCTACTATACCCTTCCGGTCGCCATATCGCGCTTGCTCTACACTCTGGTCAAGATCCGTGGGCCTAAGATCATATTACGCTTCTTGCCCAACCAGCCTCATCTGCTCGATCCAGTGGCTACCTTGTTCGATAACCCATCCACCGGAGCCAAATTTTCGTGGGAACTACGGTACATTTTGCTCCTATGGCTGAGCCATCTCCTCTTGGCGCCGTTCGATCTAAGCACCATCTCGACCGATCCGCGTGCGGGCGTCACTCACGACCTGTCTATTCTCGACGGCACTACGCTCAACATTGCTACTCTTCCTTATCTGTCTAAACGGTTACTAGGTTTGGGGATATCATATCTATCATCTCCGGGCAACCGCGAAAGCGACGCAGCGGCGCTGCTGTTGATCCGAATTTCTCTCCGTCGGGATATGCGTGATATGGGGCTACTGGATGCTATGGTGGTGTGGGGAACGCAGGTTATGGCGACAGTTGATACGGTGGCCCAAGCACGGACTTTGTTTCTCAAGACGGGAGTTCTCGCCGTGCTAGCAGGCATCCTGGCACAGGGCGATTCGACTGTGGTGGAGAAGTTCTGCCCGACGGTGTTCAATCTTGTGACAACGCTGCAGGACGAAGAGCGTGATGAGTGGCAATCTGCTGGCGTGCGGAGACTGGGCATGAAAATCTACCGTTGGGTGGCATCGCTGACCCCGGAACATCCGACGGAGAACGACTACATAGAGGATATCATCGAGAGACTATTAAACGCGCTCGGCGATCGCGATACGGCGGTACGATTCGGAGCATCGAAATCGCTGGCGGTGGTGGCAAGAAAGTTGGATCCGGATATGGCAGGTGACGTGCTGGAAGCAGTCATGAGTGTGTATGAGGAGGACGTCTTTCTCGACCAGGGGAGGAAAGTCTTCTCGGCCGTTTCACCGGAGAAGTGGCACGGCGCGACATTAACACTTGCCACTTTTCTTCGCCAGCGTGCAGTGAGGTCGACCGACGTCATGACGAGGGTAGTCGAATGTATTGTCCAGGCTCTGTCGTTTGAGCAGCGACGCTCAACTTTTGCCGTCGGAGGAAACGTGCGTGATGCGGCATGCTATGCGGTGTGGAGTTTGGCGAGATGTTATACCACCGACGAGCTACAGGCAGCGGGTGATATTGTGGTTCCGGCGACAGAGATGGAGGAAGCTCGTCATATAATCCAAATTCTGGCCACACAACTGGTGACAGCCGGTTGTCTTGACCCCCTGGGGAATGTACGGCGTGCTTCATCTGCTGCACTACAAGAGATGGTGGGACGTCACTCCGGGTGCGTGGTTGAGGGAATATTCTTGGTACAAGCGGTCGACTACAATGCTGTCGCCTTAAGACCGCGTTCAGTGATCAGCGTTGCGAGTTCTTCTGTAAAGCTAGGCCGGGACTACTGGAAGAGCATCGTTCTCGGGCTGGTAGGTGGCTGGCGCGGGATCGGTGGCAGTGACGACGACGGGCGGCGATTGGCGGCGGCGAGCTTGGGCAATATGGTGCGCATCACGTATCCTACAGATAACGCAACAAGTGTCCGCGAACGAGTAGGGTTTGTTCTCCAAGCAGTTTTGTGGCGAACTATGACGGAAGGCTTGAAACATGTCGAGATTTACCATGGATGTCTGCTTGCCCTGGCCGAAGTTATTGACCAACTGGATCCTGGCATGTTGTCGGAGGACGACGTACACGCACTTCAATACAAAGTTTTTGCCAAGCTGAAGGGGGATGAGCTCGTCAATCCTATCCTTCGTCCTGAACTGACGGCCGAAGCTGCTTGTCGACTTGTTAGATCATTGTGTCAGGTCACGCCAACACATATTGCACCCGCAACCAAACTATGGCGGCTGTGGACGGCAATTCTTGAAGCCTCGTTGGATCGCATTGAAGAGGCTGTGCTCGACCAGGCGGTCCCTGCAGCCGACGCGCTGCTCGAAAAAATTCCGACTGATAACCGTCAGCGTCTTGTTGAGAGTTGGTGTGGCAAGGTGGCGGATCTCACATACCGCCAGCGAGGTCATATTCTGGCACTCGGGCACGTGGTCCGTTCTATGTCAGGGGCCGATGCAGCAAAGGTGACCGACGTCCTCGTCTCTGCCGCCCGCCGTAAAGGGGAAGTGGAAATTCGCGTTGCTGGAATCAGAGCTCTTGGTTCCGGCACCACTTTTGTTCCCACGGTGATCAATACCGTTCTCGAATCTCTGGACGATTATGCCGTCGATGCACGAGGTGATGTCGGTTCATGGGTCCGTGCGGAAGCTGTTTCTGCGACGCTTTCGTTGTTCGCTCACCCGAACACCTCCATGTCCGATGACAATAAATGGGCTTTCCTGGGCAAAATTTCCCGCCTCGCGGTAGAGAAGCTGGATCGTCTTCGTCTTCGTGCTGCTGAAGTGTTTCTCGGCATAAGTGGTGTTTTCCCGTCAATAACTCCTATTAGCCCAGAGGTGCTCCAATCCCCACCAGAGGAGTATTTCGCCTTCCTCCTTCCGTTGCTCAGTCACCCGCAGATCCGCGAGTTACTAGTCGAGGGCTTCCTCACATCCGCCGGAGCCGGCAGCGACTCCGTCCTAAGAGCTTCGCGAACCGCTCTGCTACAGCACCTCACTTCTTGCCCATCCTCCCGCGACGAATTCGCTGCGGCCCTTATTCCAGTCTTCCGCCGGGCGGTGGAGAACTCGCAAGACCGCATCACGGTCCCCCTTATGGACGTGGCTAGTCTCCTGATCGACATGTCACTCCTCCCGCTCACCGATGTCGGAAAGCGGCTCTTCATCCTGACACAAAAAGCGCACTTTCGCACCACTAGTATGCCGAAGCTAGCCGCCGCCATTCGTCTTTATACCTCTCTAGCATTGGCTGTAACCGATGAGCCGTGGCACAAAGACGTGGTAACCAAGCTGGCGGGGATGTTGCTGCATCCTTTCCCCCGCGTCAGGATGGAGGCGAGTGCTGCTGTATATCTGATTGCCGCTGAGGCCGGGAGTGATGTTGCGGCGGGAATGGAGTTGGTGGACTGGGGGAAGAATGTCAAGGAGTTGGTGGGGGCGGTGAAGACGGTGAAGGCGGGCCTTTGTTGATTGGACGTCCAACAGACCGTGGGTTGTCTGAAGGTTCTAGAGCGCAATAGCTGTCAAATAAAGTGCCCAGATGAGTGACTCCCTGCATGTTTATAGCCCGTGCCCCGAACGTGGCCGTGATATAATTATCACTTCTTCTTCGCTGTGTTGTGTCGATGTATCTAGGCTAGATACTAATTTTCGGTATGTACCCCGCATGACGTCTGCTTATGGCCGCGACTTCTCGGCTCGACCCATGGGCGGACGGCTGAGTCTGCCAAGCATTTTGACTTGTATCTAGATATGTAGATAGATACATATCTCGATATTCCATGCACTTGTAGGTAAGTATGCCTGTGTTAGCACTCATGATGACGGATAGCCCCCTAGCTTATATAGCGGGCGGTGGTGGCTATGGCGGCCATCATATCCTTTGGACTCTACTCGGCTTCCTTGGAGCGCTCCATACGATTTTGGATACCGGTGAGCTGGTAGATGGAATTTACTAGGGTGTTGGGATGTGATGTCCACCCCCTAAAACTCATGGCCGCGAGTATCATAGTGGCCTGGATGAAAGACTGGTAGATACGCACCATCGCACCCCGGCCACGTAGCCAGTACATACATAGTACTGAGGAGAGATATCAAACACCATCATCACCACCACCACCACATCTACTATCATCACCCAGTGCCTGTAGCCCATCTATATTAGTGCTTGCAATTCGATAGCACATGAAGCAAAAAGGTCGTCGTTCGGCAGCTGCACTCGAAGGGCGTACCCGAGAAGAAATAACGCGTGACGAACGAATACGTATCATCACCTTGTATAATGACGCCGGATGGAACTGGACGAAGATCGGTAGAACACTGGAAATCAACAGGAGGATAGCTATCACGGAAGTGTTAGATTGTTTGATAGTATGCCTGCTCGGCTTCAGGCTGTGATTGATGCTGGAGGAGGGCCGATTCCGTATTGGAATTGATCATGATGTTTTTTGTTTGATGAAAATTTCGCAGGTCGGACATCACTTTTGTCCCCCATACTAAATGTTCATAACCACTCACTCGGCTCACTACGTTGTATTTTGCATCTATGTATGTACTCTATGTAAGCCTTTCCAGCCTACTTGCTATATACGTTGGGGATTTCGCGGTCTCAATCAGGACCAGTGCTTACGCGCGCCTCTATATAGAGTACAGCCGTAATGGAGGTGGACATCACTTTTGTGTCTGTCCTAGTATGTAACTAGAGTACATAAACCCTTTTCAGAATCAGCTTTGAAACGAGGTCCCGCGATTAGATACGACCGGGGTGTGGGCGGCGAAAACAACCTCCAACCCCCGCCTTTACTCCAGTGACAGGGGTAACCAAAGTGCGGTGGAACTTTTCAGGTGGAACTTTTAGCGTAACAATTCTAGCCAAAATGCTCGTGGTGAAAACACTTTGATCCCCCAGGTGGAACTTTCGCGGTGGAGATGCTGTGGAGTCGTTAGTCCACAGCACTAATGTATAGTACAGTCATCTCTGCCGAGCATTTACACTACCATCATTTAGTAGTTTCTGGTGAAAAGTTCCACCTGGGCAAAACTTGGCGACGCTAAAAGTTCCACTACCGCACTTTGATACTTATGTACCTCTATTTTCAAAGATACATAGAGCGAAAAAAAAGCGTCGAATTGACAAGGTATGTATGGGGTACAATTTTGACGCCTTCCAATTAAAAACGGAGTGGTGGCTGGGACGCCTTTGACGATCAAATTTTTGAGTCCTGTTGTATGGGATCGGTTACCGTGTGCCTATAGGGATGCCGTATTATCTCACTTAAGAGGTCCCCCTATAAACACCACTATTATAGGTACTAGCGCGCACAGGCGCGCATTAGTGCGCTTAAGACTAGCGCAGTATCACATCGCGCTTATAAAAAGGTATTGAATTTTCGTGAGCACAGCTCTGTCCACAGAACCTAGCTACTAGACACACGCAGCAATACACCACCTACAAATCCAACTACACCCCATCTGTGTGCCAACGAAAGTCCCACCAAGACCATCTTCATCTTCATCCTCATCACCCTCAGTGTCGGTAATTTGCAGAAATGGTATGACATGACTGCGTTGAGGTTTTTCTGAAAGCCTAGCACTTCGTCGAGTTCCTATCTACTGCTGATGCTGCGTCGCGGCTTGCAGCTGGCTTTGCGGCGCGGCGGGCAGCCGCTGCTGCGACTTGAGGTGTGGTTGGGGATGTGGCTGAGAGTGAGTCGCTACCATGGCTCCAGTGGTGGGAGGTTCTAGGCTAGGTTCTTGCCATGGCCACATCCCCGACTCGCACAGCCCGCCCTGCTGTGGGCGGACACGTCGCGTATCCTAGGTTTACCTCGAGTTGCATCAGATGCTGATGGCTGACCTTGATCATCTAGTCGTCGTTCGGTGGTGATGAGACTTCTAAGGTGTCGCCGCTGGTACTCATTGTACCTTCGCCTGCAGTAGGTACTCCTCGAGTCTTTCAGTCCTTCAGAGCAGGCATCAGGTGGGGGTTCGGTAGCCCTTGAATATTTCGCCGTCAGATGACCCATCGATAGTTAGCGACGCGTCAATGGAACGGAAGGTTCGAATGATAACCTCCCTCTTATCCCGACAGAAACTCCCTCTTATCCCGACAGAACCTCCCTCTTATCCCGACAGAACCTCCTCAAGCAGCACCGACATATCTAATCATAAACTTCATTCCTCCCATTGCGCTACTTCCCGTGATATCCTCTGGATTGGTAGGTATTGTTCCACACGTGTAGGGTTCCGTTGTCCGCCATTCCCATCGTCCACCGCCCGTGTTCTGGCTAGGAAAATTCTCTCAGCATAAACTCAACTGTCCTGCACCGCTTGGCTCGAGAAGGAACGGCTGCCGGCAAAGAAACCTAGCGAGGGACCATAGCAATTGGATGTTACCGAGGGCCGAGGCCCGGGGTGAATATAACCGGTGAACGTATGCTAGGGGTTCGAGGTGTATCGGCAGCTGACTGTAAGGAAGTCCGCGAGAGAATCGCCGTGAGGGTTCTCCTGGTTGCTCAGAACCTGGTGCTTGGTCGTTGGTGGTTGGTAGCCTTTAGGTGGTGAAGATCGCGTGGTTGGTGGTATGGGCTGATCACCTGACGTTCAAAAAAGCTCGGCGCGCTAACCCTATACACACAAGCGCGCACCGAGCACGCCAAAAGATAGTTCGATTTCTACCCTATTCGGCAGCCACTTCAGCCACAGCCACACATTAAATAACACAATACCCCCCTTTTCCCCGTTTCCACTACAAACACCTACCTACATCAAAGTAATTTTATTTATTTTTTAAAATGTGTGGCTGTGGCTAGAGTAGTTGCCGAATAAGGCACTTCTGCATGCACACAAGAACCGATCCCCTGCCATGCCATTTGCCTTGCGATGGGCTCTCCTCCCTCCATTACCTGCCTAAAACGGGAGTGATTTATAGCACTCAACATGCTATTCTCGAATACTGTCGCGAAAAAAAAAACCGACGCGGTCACTCGAACACATCGATCTCCTTCAACGCCAACATCGGGGGAATGCCGAAACCGGAACCTATCTTTCTTGTGTTGCTACTGCTCACACGCCTCGCATGCGCGCAAACTCCGTCGCCGACCCCGACGCCGACTGAAGAGGCGCAGGAGGCATTTGCAGGCGATGACTTCAGCAATAAGTAAGCGGGACGAGCTCGAGAACGCGCAGAATGGGAGCCTTGAGTTCGTGCGGCTGACCCCGAGAAAAACAAAAAGCCTTTTCAGCGATATCGCGCCGCTGTTGGCGCTCTTCGGGGAGAGATTCACTATCTCGTTCATGTCGGAAAGTCAAGGATGGCTCGACCATATCGTATTCGCCAGTAAGAATCGTCCCTCCGATCCCTTTAACCGCTAGAGAGATATAGTGAGGCTGAGGCATGAAAAGTGGTCCCACTGGGAATCATCACGGCGGTGGTAGGAGCGTTGCGAGTCGGCGGTCCCGCCTGGATCCGCGCCATCATCGGACGTGCCCGCGAGAATAGAGCTTCGGCGGAAGTGGAGTTGATGTCCTCGACGTCTCACGAGTAAGTTTTCATTTATTATTATTATTGTCAACGTGTAAGGGGACCATGGGTGACTTATTAATGATGAATGTCAGGGTTTGCGAACTCTGGAATGGTACGGCTATTGTCAGAACACTGGGAAAACCGGAGATCAAGGAGGTCGTTTACTTGGAAAAACTTGATGACGGAGAATCCACCTTCGGTCTATATTCGACGTCAGTGGCATCGAAGGAAGGTGTGCTGAGATGTGAAGGTAGGACGCCGATCGACTACTGTGGCCAAATTTGGCAAATTGATGGTTCCTTTAGCTGTCGAGGACCCCCTCGTGACGTGGCGTAAAGCTCTTTTTCGAAGCGTGGTAGCCGTACTTCGTTGCGTCCGAGGTAAGTAGAGGCACTCCTAAACATACACGATAATTTGTAATGACAAACGGAAAGACGCATTCCTTTTCCCCGCCCACAGTCTTCGGAATGTTGAGCCAGATAGAGATGTGGAGCACGGCGGTGCAATCCCACCCATGGGCGGCTCAAAGAAACTTGCTGTTGAAACAAATCCAATTTCGAAAACCGGAGCGCCTCCGCCTGCCGAGGAGTTAGCACCCAATATATCCTTGAACATTCACGCTCACGGCGGTAGCAAGATCTCTGACCTCGCCTTCGTTGCACTTGTCGGTATAGTGCTGCAGTTTGGTTACTTGGTCTTCGTTGGAGCTGGCGTGTATCACCCATCCTGGAAAAAGCATTTTCTGAAAGAAGGAGAGCCAGTAGGAACATACGCATACCCGATCCTGGCGATCGGCACGGTTTCCATCGTGCTGGGAATGATTATTTGCAGTGATGTAGTCGAACGGAGTACAGTGGAAACCCGGTGGGTGGCTGGATCGAAGTACCTTGAGGCATTGCCTGCAGCGTTAAGCAGACGCTCAACTCGGGCGAGCCTAATTGGGAGAACACCAGGCTTCAACATTAACAACGAGTCGAAGCTTGGGGCCCGGCTCCTCTGGCTACAAAAAAACCACACAGTTGGCGACCAAATTTTCGAATCGTTCGTGATGTTTGCTCAGGGGAAGCGGGAGTCTGTTATGATGTCCCACAGGCGCCAATTGGAGAGCAATGAAACAGATGTGAGCTCTCGAAGGTCCAGGTCGAGGAAAGGACGGACGGCCTTTTGGCAGGTGCTTGCGTCGATTCCTAAAAAAGCCGCCTCCAACTTTGAGGAAGGCTTCACTTTGCTGGGAACATTTCTCTCCATCACTGGTTTTGTGCTTCAGTTCACAGGTGCGGCGATCCCGTAGACTCTCACAAATCGTCGTGGCTGACTCCACAATAGGTCTGCGTGCGCTTAATTGGACGGCGTCGATTGCACAGCTCGTCGCAATTGCCATCATGACGAGTTTGAGAGCCTGGGTGCGTCGAGGGATGATAACACCGCCAATAGCTGCCAGAGTTCGCAGTGCAGGACACGAAATGGATTGGCTTGCGTTGGAAATTGCATCTGAGCCGAATTTCTGGAACAAATACAGTGACAGAGACAACGATATGTACCCAGACAGCGTAGGCTCAACCGATCTCGGAGACACCCCAGAGACGGAACCCTCGAAAGTCATGGTAAAAAAATTCTCGATTTTTACCGGTACCAACAATCTTGCTTCACGAGGGGTATGGTCACATGGGCCGATCCTGCCAACATTTGCGGGCCAGAAGGCAATGAAGATTCGGCAACGATTGGGCAACCTGACGAAGTGGGTTGGGCCAGCGTCCAAGCCGGCAGTCGCAGTCGCCGAGGCGATTGAGAGTGTGATGAATGGGTTTTTCGACCAGCCATCCGATGCGGGGAACCACCCGAGGTTTATTTGGTCCCTCAAGATCAAAACCAGTGTGACCGAGGACGATGAATGGATTCATTTCACCGTGAAATACGACGGTCAGGATCAGAAATGGGTTGCCGATGCGACTGAGATAGAAGCGGCCTTGTCTCTATGGATCTATGATATCGAGGAAACCGAGCTCCTTAATGCGGAAGATGAAAGCACAGAGAAGACTGGTGACTGGCTGCGGGAAGGAAATGCAGCGGTGCGCCGGAAATCAACAAGAATATTGGGTATCAAAGATGGGCCCCTCGAGACCGATCTGGGTTGGTGGTTGCGCGACACCAACCACACAAGAGCCACTAATGCCGAAGCGGATTCGGAGGCGCCATCGAGTATGCCGGACCGGCTTGAATTCTGTGCTATCCCGAAGGATGATAGTCGGGTCTGTATCGGATTCACAGGTCTCCATCAGTTTGGACCAACAGGTGAGCCCAGATTTCCCGCCCGCGAGGCGAATAGAACTTACCCGGCCTCACCTAGATCAATCGGACTTTCCCCAGGTGCTTGCCATCAACTCCGATGCGCCCTTAGGGAAGCTCCTTGCGCAGCATTTATTCTCCAGCTTCATGTGGGCGATTACTGATTCTGTGCCAAATTCCAAACTGAGAGACCACCAAACAACGGTGGATGTTCTCAGTCTATCGAAGGAGGATGCTCTGTCATCGGCAAGCTTTAGAAGCGGCAATCTTTCCAGACTTTTGGATAGCATCGATAGCCATACCCTTGGAACCGTGCTGGACGTGTTAATGTGCATCATTCCGCCTCTCAGCTATGCCAGAAAGCTTCCGAACGAGGCTTTGGTCAGTTTTGTACGGAGGAGAACATTACCCCTCGAAGTTCTTGGTCAATGGGAGAAAATTGTGCCTCATTACATATCCCTCCTGGATATCTGTGTCAGATTCGGCCAGAACAGCACCATCTGTCGGAAGGCTGCTCTTGCCTTACTGGAGGTTTACCGGAATATCAGCGGCACGTGCCGTCTCTGGGAGAGGCAATATCGGGAAGGGCTGGGGGTGAACGGACTCAGAAACCAGCGGGGCAAGTTGGAACAAAGACTGAAGGCACTGGACGGCACTATGATGTTCGCTTTCGCCAGATTTTTTTCCTCCAAGCAGGGACTACTGGCGAAGTTCGATGAACTCAAACCACAACATTGGAAGATCGACAAGGCGAAAATAGACTCTCGTGAAATCCACGAATATTTCGGCTATTCATCACTATTCAGGGACCTACGTTCCATTTCAGTCGGTCGCGTTGGCGATTTTGTTGAACTAATACGGTTGGAACTGGACGAAAGGGACATTTATGGATGGTCCTTCCTTCATTACGCTGTGACTCAGGGGACGGAACTCATGATAACTGAGATTATATCCGCCGGCCTGTCCCCAGAAGTCGAAGACATAGCTGGCTTGACGCCTTTGCACTACACCGCGATGGGGGGCTCTGGTCCCCGAACTGCCATACTGCTTGAGCATGTAGCCCATGTCGACCAAATAGCCAGGGATGGAAGCTCGCCGCTTCATTTGGCCGCAAACGAGAAAGTCGCTACACAACTTATCCAAAGGGGGGCCAATGTGGAACTCCAAGATAACATGCGAAGAGTTCCGTTGCACTATGCCGCCTTCATGGGCCGTGAGAAAGTGGTTAAGCTCTTGATCGCAAAGGGCGCATTTCTGAACGCACGTGACGACTACGGTAGAACGGCCCTGCATCTGGCGATGATTTCGGGCGACGAGGGGACTATGGTGGCTTTGCTCCGCAGTGTTTCCATTGCCGAGGCCCTGGATATCGCCGACCGCGACGGGAGAAACTTTTTGCATCTTGTGGCCATACAAGGCCTTGGGGAAAAAGCTATGGATCTAGGGGAGAAATTCAAGAGAACCCTCGAGTCACCTGAACAACCGGCATCCCGTGCAGCCCATTCTATCCAACCAAGCCCGTCCCCAAACCAATTGGAGCAACTGAGAGCCGCCATGAACACGAGGGACCGGGACGGAAGGACACCGTTACATTTGGCCGTACTGAAAGGTCACACGGAATTGGTAGAAATCTTCTTGCACTGGGGTGCCGACACGAATGCGAAAGACAGTTCGCAGGGTACTGCATTGCATTTTGCTGCGCACTATGATCATCACCAAATGATTGGGCTGCTGGTCGAGCATGGTGGCAAGCTTGAAGAACGGTACAAAGGCAGTGCCTTAGGCATAAGTCACCACGCGAAGGAGAGACCAACCATCAACGACATGAGCCGGGACGCTACAGCCACGCAGATGTTGTCGGATCAGACGTTCGGTGAGGAGGAGGAAGGATCGACCCCGCTGCTCATCGCCGCTGCAATCGGTAACACTGCTACAATACGAGCCCTTCTAAAACACGGCGCAAATATATTGGCTTCAAATGACAAATTGTCAGTATTGAGCTATGCTTGTTCTTTCGGTCATTTCGATACGGTGAAGTTCCTGCTGGAGCAAGGAATCAAAATGGACGATCGCGATCTCTCGGGCTATACAGCACTTCATCACGCCGCGTGCCACGATTATGAGTCGGTCGTAAAGCTATTATTGGAGAAGGGCGCCGATATCCATGCGGAAACCATCGGCTCGGAGACTCCATTGCATGTGGCCTGTTTGTTCGCGGGAACATCAATAATTCGGGTTTTACTGGAGAACGGCGCAAACCCAAACGCGCACTTCGCCGGAGGCCAGTGCTCGACTGCTCTCCATACTGCCGCCCAAAGGGGCAACGTCGAGGTTGTGCGACTCCTGTTGGAGAAAGGAGCTGACCCTAATGCAAGAACGCACTTCCTTGGGTGGGATGCTCTGAGGCTAGCACAAGCGGCTGAGATTTGCGAAATCCTGATAGCAGCTGGTGCCGACGTGAAAGCTGTCACCAATAGTGGCTACACTCAGCTGGCGCAAGCCGTCAACAACCCAGCCAAGCTCAAACTGCTGACGGACAATGGCGTCGACTTCACCCGCTCGGGGGGTCCCGGGAACAATGGCCCCATAAGCTGGGCGGTTTTCGCGGATGATCTCGACATGGCTCGACTCGCGGTTGAGAGAGGCGACGACGTCAACCGGAAGAATTCTGACAACGGAAACACGCCCCTCCATGTCGCTGCCCAGCGGAGATTCTTTGGTATGGTCAGGTTTTTGATAGAAAACGGGGCCGACAAGAATGTGAGGAACAACGACGGCAAAACCCCCTGGGAGCTGGTTAGCAAGGAGGCTTTCTTGCGTCAGCATGGCTGGTCCGGTGATATCATCGAATTGCTTCGTTAGGGGAGATTCCGGGTATCGTATCAACACCGAGGGTTCAGGTGCTTACAAAAATATATGGGAGGGATTTGATGAGATGAAGTGTCATACGGTGTTTTTTTTGGATGGCGGCTTGCGACGTCAATACATAAACCGGCATAGTGTACGATACCATATACACGATTTTCCTGGGGTTGGAAACTTGCTTAATTCAGTGAAGGCATTAGGATCTACTATGTATATTGATGGAGGTGGCCGACACTTCAGCTCTCATGGGTTCAAGTGATTTCACGTTGCTAAGTAGTAGCATGCACGACCGAGCAAAGCAAAGCGAAAATAAGACATCATGAGAACGTGGTTAAGTACGATTGCCACCGCCGAACCACTCCTCCAACTTCCTCCAAAGCGCCGGCACATCCGTCATTCCGGCGACCGAGGAAATGCCCAGTCTCAGCCTCGGCTCGAGGCCGGAGAGGATGATGCGTCTCGCCAGCGCGCGACGGTACGACAGCTCGCGGTCGGGGTGACGGTCCAGGGGGTCGCCGGGGTCCGGGGGAAGGCCGAACACGACGTCGTAGACGCCATGGTGCAGCAGCAGTCCGCCCATGTTAACCTCCCAAACCTGGTAGTTTTCGCCGTCACCACGCAGCTGCATTTTCGGCGGCGTGAACGCGAAGTTGTTCGGGAGCAGCGAGTGGGGCGCTGACGGCATGGGGAAGGCGCTCTTCATCGTGGGGTGTATGTATATGTGTGTGTGTTGGTGGGTTGGGTGTGTTGGGCTGGTCTATTCCGTGCGTAAGTCTGGGTGCATACAGCTGTCAGGTTAGACGGATGCTCGCCGAAGCGGCTGCTTATATGCTCGGTCGTGAGGCTTCAACCGAAACAACATTGTCAGCCGATGCTGACGGGAGCGGATTGAAGGGGGCACGCGCTACCGCTCTTGGGCCGTGGAATGGACGACCACAGCAACTTGAAGCCCGCTCACGTGGACCGACCCGAGCATCTGGTGAGTCCGTTGGAAGCTCGCGGAGACTTCGGTTGAGATCAGCTCGGATGGATGCGAGCAGATGCGGCTCGCTATGTCACTGCCAACTCACTGTGGTCATCCTGGCGAAGTGGTAGAGTCGATAGGATCGTTTGTATTTGTCGCCCTCGTAAGAAAGTCTGGGTGCGCAACGTGGGTTGATGATGATTCATTGATCGCATTAAAACGATGCACCTCCTTTCGGTATGACCATAACAGTCGAAAGAGAATTCAATGACATGCTGATGATGATGCTTCATTGATCGTGTGCGACCCTACTGGATCATGACGATGTTTATATATATTCCTTTCCTGTTCACCGTCCACCGCGACCTCTTGCGATCCGCCGGTGGCTCGCGGTAACTCCCCCTGCACCCGCCTGGCCTGTCCCGAGTAAAAAGAAAGCGCAAGAAAAGAACGAGATTGTGTAAAGAAAGAACGAAAGAAAGAAAGAGCACTCTGGGGGGGGGGGGGGCGGCGCCCGGGGGGGGGGCGCGGGGGCGGCGGGGGGCGGGGGCGGGCGGGGGGGGGGGGGGGGGCCGGCCGCGCGCCGGCGCGGGGGGGGCCGGC
>Ga0307508_10000646_pt1 | contig 41885 bp, 55 predicted proteins | sample 9_EM_MG_FD_203089 | JGI IMG/M metagenome (GOLD analysis project Ga0307508, IMG submission 203089) | Populus trichocarpa ectomycorrhiza microbial communities from riparian zone in the Pacific Northwest, United States - 9_EM | ecosystem: Host-associated > Plants > Roots > Unclassified | place... | reverse complement strand
GCCCGCCCCGCCCCCCCCCCCCCCCCCCCCCCCCCCCCCCCCCCCCCCCCCCCCCCCCCCCCCCCCCCCCCCCCCCCCCCCCCCCCCCCCCCCCCCCCCCCCCCATGTTCTACGGAGAAAAGTCGAATCTTGTACTGTTTTGGGTGTGACGGTTGGAGCCTTCTTTTTGAGCTTTCGATTGCTTCTTTCTGCCTTTTTTTTTCTCGGTTAATCTTTCTTTTTTCTTGCATGTCTGATAGATACCATCATTTGGCGGTTGGCAATAACGCTGTATATTCAATTGCTTTCCGAATCGTGATGCAAACAGCTTGTACAGAGTGAGGGAGGGGAGGGAGAAAAGAAAAAAAAACGATGGTATTACAGTCCAACCGAAAGCAAATCGAGCAAGCCCACACCAATATATCAAAACAAAACACCAACGAAAAAAAAAAAAAACCTCTTCATAACATCATGGTTCGTTTCAATCCGCGAGCTTGTAACTGACTAACGTATCGACGCGGTGACTACTCGTCCCCCAACTCCTGAGCGTAACCTTCTCCCCGTCGACGATCTCCTTGGCGTCCGAGTCGCCCCACTCCATGGGGACCTCGGCGTCGCCGTCGGCGTACACGAGCACGTTGAACGTGCAGCGGCCGTCGAGCATGGGCAAGAACGTGACGCTGGCGGTGATCTGCCTGAACAGCGACTGGATCTCGTCCTGGATCTCCTTCTCGGTCTTCTGCTTGTCCAACTCGGGCTCCAACTCCGACTCGGTCTCCGCCGCGACGGGCGTGGTGGGAACGACGCCGTTCTCGTCCGCGACGGCAGGCGGCGGGGGGGGGACGACACGCTTCTCCGCACCCGCCGCGGACTTGTTGTTGTTGTTGTTGTTGTTGCGCAGTAGCTGCACGTCGAACTGCCAGCGCTCGAGCGGCTCGCCCGAGTCCTTTGCGGCGATGACGACGACGAGCTTGCTGATCTTGCCGCCGGCCATCCAGCGCGACAGCTGCGCCATGATGCGCCGGATGTACGCCTTGACCTGGTCGTCGGCCGTCACGAGCATGTTCAGCCCGTACTTCCTGACCGCCGCGAAGTCCTCGGCCGGATACACGCCGCGTTGGAACAGGATGCTGTTGATGCTGTATTCGAACTTTTTTTTTTTTCCCCCGCGTGTTAGAATCGAGGCAGTCGTTTGGGGGAGGGGGGGAGAAACAGAGAGAGGGAGAGAGGGAGGGGCACCCACGAATTCGCTCACGAGCTTCGATGACCCCTTCAGTGATAGCTTGTGCACTTTTCCCTCGTCGCCGCCTCCGCCTCCGCCGCCGCTGCTGCTGCCCGACTTGCTCGACTTCGGCTTCTTGCCTTTGCCTTTGGCACTGGCACCGGCGCCGCCGGCGGGGGCAGACATGATTGTGGGCGTCGGCTTATTTTATTTTTTTATTTTTTTGGGAGGGTCTGTCGATTGTAATTTCGCGGTTGTGCGGATTGCAGCACAGGTGGTGAGATTGGGAGGAGGGGGACGGAGATGCGTGTTGTGGCGGGGAACGAGAGCCGCAAGGTGGGTCAGTGGTGAATAAGTACTTATGTATGCATCATTACATACGAGGTACTTGCTCTAAAAGGGATTAGGTCAACAGTTTGCCGATTGGAGCTTCATGGCGTTTCACTCGACTACGGCACTGGGTCGTCGGTCCGCAAGCCGCCTGCGGATTGGCCGTGGTCGGGTTGGACAGCGGAAAAGCGCGGATGGTCGCACGCAATTAACGACCAAACAAAAGCAAAGCCGCGGCCTGTTTGTGACGGGCCCACGCGGCGCGGGTCGGATGGGTTTGGACATCGATCGCCATAGGCAGACTGAATGAGCTGTTGCGGGATCAATAGCGATGAACTCTAAGGTCTAATACTCCCATACTCGCACAACATCTGCTCGTCCCCCGCCTCATCTCAGCAGAGGCGTAGTTTCCCCACTGCTGCCCTCCCCATCGCTCCGCGCGTCCATCCGATTCTGCACCTCCAGCAGGGCCCAGCACAGACATCCCGCCATGAACCCGATGAAGCAGTTCTGGAAAGCGACAAAGATCCCCACCGTCACCATCATGATCATCCACCTATCTTTGCGCGTCTGCTTGTCCAGCCCTTCGGCTTCGTTCTCGAGCGTGAGCTGGAATATGTCCGGCGCGGTCGAGTTGAGGTTCTCGCCGACCGAGACGAGCTCCATTCCCGCCGCGAAGACCTGAAGGGTTGATTAATTGCTGGGGGACAGGGATAAAAAGGGGGGGATGGACTGACCATTATCCCAAGGAATGACTTTGGGAACCGCTCGAGGAGACCAGTCAGGGAGCTGCCGAAGAGGAGGCCGATGGCGATCTTGAAGACGCCCAATAACTGCACCGACGAGCCTGAGCGCGCGCCGAACCTGTACTGTCCCGCTAGACCCCCCGAGCCTGGAAACCACAACCACTCAGTATCGTCCGCGGCAGAAAGGAGTGGTGGGTGCAGGTGCGGACCGTGGCAGACGGGCATTGCTCCAAACCAGCAGCCTACCAGGTTCATCAGCGCGACCGAGAGTCCGAGCGCCGTAACGCCAGGCGCCGGCTGATCGGGGAGCAGATCGCGGCTGAGGTAGGTGACCGCGATGATCGAGTTGAGCACGGTCAACGGCACCTGCCCCAGCCCCGCCGTTCCGAAACCCGTCGCAAAGTCTTCCGGCGTGGGCGTAACCTTCACGAACGGGCTCTTGAACCCGACGTGCGGGAGTTCGTCGCCGCTCTTAGCCAGCTGAACCCCCGCAAACAGCCCCCCGACGACAAAAACCAATATGGCGAACGGACACCTCCTCGGCCATCTGCACGTCCCGTAGAGAATTATGAACGCCCCTATGGCCCAGAAGAGGTTGTCGTACCACAGCGTGCTATTGAGTTCCAGTCCCTGCAGTGTCGCCCCCGCGTTCAGTGCCAACGATATTCCCGCGCCAACCTGGATGCCTTTGATGATCGGTACGGGGATGAGTTCCGACACTCGCGCCAACAGTCCGGTGACCGAGAGAAGCAATACTATTGTGCCGACTCCGATCCCGGCCGCCATGGTCTCGTTCAAGCTGAGTCCCCGAGAGAGCGATACCGCGGCGAGGGCTTTCATCGGTTGTACCTACCCCGGCACTCGCATCAGCCTCCTCCTCCATCCTCACGAGTCCCCGAACCCCAGAAACGCCTCCCTCCCTCCCTCCCTCTTTACGTACCACAAGCGGGATTCCAAATAGCGTCCCGCTAAGGACATTCCATATCCCGCTGAAAACGAGCGTCGACGGCAGTGATATCGACTTCGCGGCGGTGAGAGCGATCAGGATCGGCAGTAGTGTCCCCAGATCTCCCAGTGACCCTGCGAGCTCGCCCAGCGGATTGCGCCGGAGACACCGCCAGTTGTGCTTAAAACTGCTGCGGATATGGTGCAGACCACGATTGTGCGCCGGCATGCTGGGATGATATGTACCTAAACAGATGGACGTGCTGTAGGTAACTAGTGTGGATGTCTGCACGATTGTTGCCGTCAACCGAATGCGTCAGTAGAGCTTCCTGTGGAATATGTAGAGGATATTTACCTGGCTAGTCGGGACGTGGGCGGATCCGAGCAATAGAGTAGGATGGAGCAGAGTGGCGAGTGAGGTGAATGAGCCCAAGACCCTGCATGCTACCACAGATGCCAGTAACTACTATGTTGCTAGGCGCAAATGGCCGGGGCCCGGCCGTACGTAACGGAAGACAGCATACTTGATACGTACCGCCAGGAGACAATTTAACGCTGAATGAACGGAAAAGTGACATTCGCATCCGCGGACGGAGGGTTACAAATGCTCGGGGTCGAGACATGTCAGTGTTGGACGTAGGGAGAAGGCACACAGGGGTAGAAATCCGTGTCATCGGAGGACGTACATCCCAACCATGGATCAAGACTTGAAGGATCAGAAATATTTCCTGTATGTATGCATGTCGATAGGTTCGGCTGTTTGTGGAACGATACCATTGCGATCTATCGCACGTTGCCCTTCACCAGTCCACTACTTCTACCTACGCCGGGTCCCTACTCGCTTTCGTTATAACAACTGACCCGCTGCGTCGAGGAAGGAGTATATTCTGTCGGCTGATAGCTGGTTGTGACATGGTTCAAGTCCGACACTTTTCGTACGTTCTGTCACTAAGTCGCATGCAATGAGGATGTGATTCCGGCAATACTTAGTCGGGAAAAATGCACAAACCCGAGTCAGCTTCTAGCGCTAATAGTTCATATTTCGCAATTCAATCTCTCGATATCAATCCAGAAACCAACCTTCACCTCTTCCGTCCGCCCTTTGTAGGTGAGGCAATTGGCCCATCGAATACATCAAAGAAGAGAAGCAACCCGTTCTCGTAAAGCAACGGAAAAAAAAGAAAAAAACTCATCGGCAACAGCGAGGCAGCAGCAAGTATCATAGTTTTCGGATCGTCGTACTGAGCCCGCCGCTGGACTGGAGGCCGGGCCTCAGCCAAGAAATACAAGATGCCGCCCGGACAAGATAGTGGCTGGTAGTTAGCACCAAGAGGCTCGCCTCGAGGTTTTACTAGTTGAAAACAGGTCACTACCTCACCGGGCAGTACCTGAAATGAACGAAAAGCAAGGCCACAGCTCAGTGCTTGTGGTGCTCGTGCAGGAAGCAAACGTGGGACCATCTATTCAAGGTCTGTCCTGAGCGGAAGGGCCAACAGAAGATTCTGTGGGCAGAGGTGTGGAAAGAGGCAGGGAGGGGAGCCGGTTCACAATCAGGGACCTTCTCGTTGACGAGCGATGCAGGCGGTACTAGACTTTCCTCTCCACCACAGATGTGGGAAGGCTGGTCCCGGCTGAGGAAGACGCAGGGAGTGATGCACCGGGGTGGGGACTCCAGGAGCGGAGAGAGAGAGAGAGAGGAGGAACGGAGGGTGGAGGCTGAGGAGTTGGGCGCTGAGGGTTGGTGGCTGTCAATATTATATCGCCGACTTGTCGCCAAGCGAGGATGCAGACTGTCTGTATCTAGCCAATGTCGCGGTGTGGGACACAACCGTACTACTTGCCGTGATGTCAGCCAATTCCCAATCGATGGCTTGTAGATACCTACCTGTAGTTCCCCGATTGCTAAACAAGAGCTGTGATGTGGTGAGGTTTTTTTGGTGGTTGCCTGCGCCCGAAACCGGTGGCATTCTAAACGAAAAGCGCCAGCTGTGGCATTTTAAAATAAGACGCCAAAAACGATGGCATTTTAAAGGTTTGCCGTAATTTCAATATCGCTGGTACTAGGGAACAGTTCTGCAATCACATATGTATTAGCTACATACGTGCTCCTTCCAGTCTCTTACTTCTTCTCGCTAATTTTACTGGTTCGACAGGAAGTTTCCCTTGGTTGCGTACGCCGAGTCCGCCGAGAAGCGCACCGAGGCTGTTGAGGAAGAGTGGACAGTTGATAACTATTAGTAATTACGTATGTACATAACCTAAGTAGATACCTGGTGGGGGACTGGGGTATAGGGAATGATTACTGGATTTACCTCTACCCGCACCTACTACCCATGGCCAAACAAATAGTCAACCACGCTCCATTCCCTTCGTGACCATTTGTTTGTGATGGATACACACGTCCACCTAAGCACAGCCAGTTATCGTTTCCAGATGGGCGCTCCTGTCCGGTTCAAGATGATCGAGCCGGTTACTGGTACACTCTAACCCGAAATTGATGGGATGGGCTATAACTGACTGGCTGTGGCAGGATCAAACTGCTGCTGTGCGCAGAGATCTGGATTGGCGCAAGTCCACCGCTATAACGGTTGCAAACGGAAAGCTCGCCACCCACGCTGCGTTCACTGCTGGGTGGGCCCTGTGTTCGGCATGCCGTACCTATTGCACTCTTTGGCACCCGGTAATCGGTTGGTGCTGACGTTTGAGCGGCGGCCGCTCAACCTTCCGCACTCGATGGGCGTGATACCGCGATTGCACCCCTTCGTTGCTTGCAGAAGAGCCGGCACCCTTCCACCAGGATCATAGCATCGGCTGAGCCTGCAAATTGTCATCTAAACAGCGAAATGCGGATATACTTGTCATGATCATAAAAGGATTACTCCTCGCTTCTTGCCCCTCGTGAGGTCGATCCAATGACACCAGGACGGTACTGGGACCGGATAGTGACTGGACAGTCTGGAAGATGGCCCCGGGATACCTATATGGAGAGCCGCAGAGCTTCGATCGGGCTACCGCCTTGGAGTCAGCGCTCAATGCGCCGATAATGCCCTCTTAGAGGCAGGAACTCACCATCGCCGAGCCCGTCCGTCGCCGAGTCAAATGCTTGAAGGCAGCACTCCATCTGCAACAGCACTGAGGCCGGAGGCCGAGCACAGATGTTGAGTCGTCACTGACGATGCCCTGCTAGTGACTTCTTTCCCTTCATCTTCTCTTCACATCTTTCCCTTTCCCAGGCCCAGAATTTTACCTTCTCCCGAGCTTCTATCCTCCAACAACCCCAACTTTTCCATTCCCTCTCTACGCACCTCATTCACCCCGGATATACGCTCCTTTTGTCCCGAATACACACTCCATTCGCCCCAAAATACACGCTCTCTTTACTACTCACTCCTTTCGTTACTATTCCACACATTCCTTACCTCGAGACCAACAAAGATGCCGACTCTCTCGCGCATTCCCCCAGAGCTAGTCAGGAACATTGGTATATACTTGGATTCGGACGACTTCGTTGCTCTTCGTCAGGCATCCCGTGAATACCACAGATATTTCACCGGAAGCGACACGGTAGAATGGGCTCATAAGCTCTTCTTTCCGTCGTCCTACGAGAAGCTGAGAAAGCAAGGGCTCGAGTACAAGCCTGAATATTTTGACATGGAGTACGCCCGCAACCTCCGTTGGAAGACTAATTCTCCCGTCCGCATGTGCAGCTACGGGAGCACGGTCCCCGGGGCCATGTTTATCGTCAGCCACTCGACCAACCAGTTAATATATGAAGAAAGTCGAGGCCGAATCGTCGTGAGAGACATTGGCGCAGATCCTGCCGAATTGAGGGAGAACACCATCGACCTCGACGAAGTGCGGTGCATGCTGCTTCCGCAAGTCGAGGTTGGAGAGAGAATGAGGTTATATGCTAATCGTGGCGTTCTGCTGGTTGTCGGGCACTCACACGGACATAACAACATGCTGGCGGTAGGCGGTAACCCGATACCAGAACCTCCCCCGGTCTATCGTCGAGTATTCAGCATGGTAAAACGATGGCTCTACAACCTCTTCCATCGCCACAATGCGTATGTCTAATCCGTATACCATGGCGGGGAGACTCACACTAACACAGACTGCTTAGTGCGACCGTTCATATCGGGCCCCCAATACAGAATCAGGGAACGCTAGCTAATAGGGCTGTTCCGCCACACACGCAGTGCGCGGTGTTCTCACTGGAGCGGAAGAACCTCGGTCAGCTTTTGGGCACCTGGCACGAAAGCGGCAACTTTAATGAGAAGGCAGCACTCAACGAATACTACGTCGTGGGGCAATTCCATCCGATCGAGAAACGTCTGCACGGGTACATCTTTCCCCGTGACGGGAATTCTCGCCACAGGTTTGCTCTTCGGGAAATGGCTCTGAGACAAATCGGTACTGCTCTTGCAGCGGATACCCAAGGAAAGGTACTGTATGTAGCCTATATGGCGCCGGAAATCACTCGATTTCCGGTCGTTGAAGTGCACGCCATTCCGGTAGCGGATCCGGTGACTGGCGCATGGAGCGAGCCCAGCATTATCAAGAGAGTTGTACTCCGTTGTCTGGTGAGCCCTCCCCCGGGCAACCTGATCGGTGACATCCTCTGGTATGTGCAGAGCAACCGTCTCGTCTTCGGCCAGGCCACCACGGCTGGATTGGAAGGCTACAACGCGCGAGGAGTGAAGGAGCGTCGCGGAGTCGGCGAGGAGATGATACAACTGAAGTTCTTCAAAGATTCGGAAGTCGGCGAGGTCAAGTACAACATGGTGAGTTGGAATATCTCGGCACGACCGAGCCCGACTACGCCCTCTGACGGGACGTCGTTCAACGGCGGCATTCACTGGGCACCAGGCTATACGCTCGACGAAACCGAATCCCCCTGGGCGAGCGCCAACGGAGAAGTTGACCTGGACGAAGCCTACCCAAAGCCGGCCTACCACAAGTTCTACGATCCCGAGTCCAACAAGCCGTGCACGCTGGCTTCCACCATCGACGTGGACCGGCATGAGGGGAGGGGGCAGCTCGTGCGCCACCCGGCCGTCGGACTGGTGGACGCGACGGGCCGCCGCTACCTCTCGGTGTTCTACGGCGAGAATTCGCGCTCGATGCTCAGTCAGTTCCCGGACTCCCCCGACCAGGGTTGGCTCGTGTACCTCGAAGCCCACTCCGACCACCCCTACCCCGTGGTCCCCGGCATCAACGACAAGCACTTCGTTCCGCTCGGCGAGTACTTTGACGCTCCCACCGTGGAGATGCGGTTCACGACCGGCCAGGCGAAGGACGGAGTGACGATCCCCCCGCTCATCGACGAGGAGCCGCATCCTATCGGAATCGACCACGAGAATCACCGCTACATCGCTTACTACACTCACGGACAGCGTAGGGTCACGGTGGCCATAGCCCGCTTCTATTGACGAGTGGGCCAGCCCTGTCAACCGGACGCCTACTGCACACCAATGGGGAGGAGAGGATGAGGTTTTCTTCTTTCTCTCATCGTGTTTGCGTGTTTGGTTTTTCTTCTCTCCCTTTCTGTTCCGATTATTTCTCTCTCTCTTTTTCCCCTAGAGAGAAAGAGAGAGAGTGGATTTCGGGATTCGGACGGGAGAGGGGGAGAGTTTGGTTCTTTTCTTATGATTGGTTGTCTTGCGCGCATCTCTACCACTTCCGTAGATACTCGTTTTCTTCGGGGGAGATTTACTGTCTTTGATCTGTTTTGTTTCCGGCAAATCGAATTCAGTTTTGTTTGTTTTCCTTTCAACTGTTTCCGTGCGGCTTTTTGGGTGTTTTTTTTGTTTTTTTTTGTTTATTCGTACTCGCATACAGCCTTTCTAGGCTGCTGCGGCGACCGGGTTTCCCGTCTGTTGTCCGCGCAAGGCGGCACGTTGCAAGCTTCCCTTTGCCCTCCGCCCAGGCCTGTTCCAAGAGAATAGAATACGCACAAAAGAGAAGAAGTCACAGAGGGAACGACAAAGGAGAAACAAAGGAAAGGGTGGGGGAACCGAGATCCGTCCCCTACTCCTCCTCCGCAGGCGCCATGGAGGAGGGCGGCGGGAGAAAGAGCGGTTCCTCCCCTCCGGCACCCAAACTCCTCCATCTCCACCCTCCTCTCCTCTTCCCGCTCCCTGCGCTCCCTACGCTCCCACTCAGAGCTCCCCGCGTCTTCCTCGGCCGGGACCAGTCTCCCCACATCCGTAGTGGAGAGGAAGTCTAGTACCGCCTGGCTGCATCTCCCATCGGCAACCAGGTCTCGGATCCTCCACTGGCTCTTCCTCCTCCCACTTTCCTTAAGCACCTCTGCCCACAGGATCTTCTGCTGGGGCTTCCGCTCGGGGCACACCTTGAAGAGGTGATTTCGAGTCTGCGTCTGACACCGGCACCACCAGCACCGGGCAGTGGGGCGGCTCTTCCCAGTGGAGGCACTGTCCCGTCTCTATCTGGTAAAACCTCGAGGCGAGCCCGGCAACCACGCCGTCCGGCTTCTGCCTGTTCGGCATCCTGTACCTCTGCTTGGAGGTCCGGCCTCCAGCCCAACGCTGGGCTTCTGCCCACTTCTTCTCCGTGATCTCCCGCTTAAGGTGTGCGAGGGATCTGGGGAGCGGCCGGTCCGAGTATCCTAGCCATTCCACCCCGTGGGCATCTGGCTCCTCCGCCGCGAGTTTGGCCCATTCGTCGGCCTTCTCGTTTCCTGGGACCGCCTTGTGTGCCGACCACCGGATCTCGATGGTGGTGTCCGGCCCGGCCCTCCGCGCCGTAGGCCTCCTGGTTGTACATACATACGTATCCCATGTGGGTTTTGATACCCACCCAGGATTGGCCGTTCTTCCAGTCCACCGCGTATCCGGCGGCTCCGTCGTCCAGTCGTGGCCCGTCCGTGGTCAGTCCGCGCCTCTTGGTTGATGACCACTAGGAGGGCTGTAGCTCGTTTGTCTGACCGATGGTGCCCCGAGTCTGGGTCACCCTTCCACCGCAGCTCGGACCCGAACACGGCGACTGGGCTGGCCGTCGTGTGGTCCCCTCCATGTCCTTCGCTCCAGGTGGTCGACAATCAGGCGGGGCCGCGGTTCGTTCGACCAGCTTACTGATGACGTCCAGGAGGGAAATCGCTCGGTAAGGCGCGGACCTTGGAGTAGATAGATAGATATCTACATAGTCCGGCTTTCCTGGCCTAGGTAGATACATACGACCACTCCTTTTGCCGCTTTCCATAGTTCGGGGTGGTGGCCGGGGCCCCGGATGCACGCCCGAACAAGCTGCGCGATCCGCTGTTTGTCCGTCCCATTATTGCCGGAACACCTTGATGGTAGTTATGTATCTATCTATCCGCTGAAAAATCCCGTCATCGCCTGGCGCTGAGGTAGATATTGGCACCAGCCGTGTCGTGCCTTTATGTAATCTGCGATTATTATTATTTTTTGCTTTTTTGGCAATACATACTTTTATGTACCTATACATATCAGCCCGAGGAACGACGGTGATATCTACTCACATACATACTTAAGTACTTATCTATCTACATATCTACCATGATAATTCCCACGTGACGAGCGAAGTGAGGGGTGTGGTGCGCGATAACCGTGAGAGGTCGCACACGATTAATGAATTAAAAAAAAATAAAAAAAATACTCTACATAAGTACTGTGAGGTAAGTACATTGTGGATAGGTGGGGAGCTTCCTATGTGCCGCTCGCATGCGCCGTCCGCATCCATCCTCGCGCCACCCCCTCCCAACCACGTGGTCGTGGCGAATCGGAAATCCCCCCCCCCCTCTCCCCACTCCCGGCGCCTCGTCATTGGTCATTTACCTATCTGTCAAGATAGACAGATAGCCATCCCGACTCCTCCTCCTCCTCCTCCCCCACGTAGATATGTAATGTACTCTACATACGCATGCAGCGTCATGTGCAAAGTATGTAAACCTTCGGGGCATCACGGAAAACTCCCGTCCCCGCTAAACACGGTCAGCCAGCCAACCAACCGTTTCGCCGGCCTCGAGATGGGCGGACTAAAAGGTGTACATGTGTAGAGTTCTTTGCTTCTGGTCATGCGCGCAAACGCTGTCTCGAACGAACGTGTGGAAAAAAAAGATATCTCTTAGATATCCCATTTTCTATCTAAATACACAATGTAGATGCACATCTGGCCTAGAACCCGGAACCGAGATCTACCCACACTGCGCCGATTCCCAATCCAACACCCATGGCCTTGGAGACGGATCTCAAGGACTTGCCCACACGCACCTCCTTCGTCTTTCCTGTACCCATCCCAGAACAAAGCAGACCCAAATGAAAAAGAAAAGAAAAAAAACAAATGTAAAAAAAAAAGAAAAAGTAAAAACATGAGAACAAATGTAAAAGCACAGAAAAAGACAAAACGCAAACCCCGAGCCGAGAGCAACAACAGATCTCCAATCAGATGGCACCGCAGCAAGTCTCGACCATGATGGCGGTGATCTGATACGGGCACGCGTTGGAGGCGGGTCGGCGGTCCTCAAAGTATCCGTAGCCCTCCTTGGCGCATGACCGGGGGATTCTGATCGAGGAGCCACGGTCCGCAACACCGAAGGAGAAGGCTTCGATGTTTCCAGTCTCGTGCTTTCCGGTCAGACGGAGAGAGTTGTCATCGCCGTAGACGGCGATGTGCTCCTTGTGGCGCTTCTCGAGCTTGGCGATCGCCTCGTGGATCACCTTCATGCCACCCTCGACACGCATGTCGGCGGTCGAGAAGTTGGTGTGGAGGCCGGATCCGTTCCAGTCGCCGGGGATGGGCTTGGGGTGGAAAGAGATCTTGACACCAAAGTCCTCGGCGACTCTGTGCAGGAGGTAGCGGGCGATCCAGAGATGGTCACCCACTGCGAGATCGTGTCAGCTCGGCATTCCGCAGCGCCTCGCGGACGGTGAAAACTTACTGTCGATGCCCTCGCAGGGCCCAACCTGGAACTCCCACTGGGACGGGAGCACCTCGGCGTTGATTCCGGAGATGGTCACGCCGGCGAACATGCAGGCGCGGTAGTGGGCCTCGACGATGTCACGGCAGTAGACCTTGCCGGTGCCGACACCACAGTAGTACGGACCCTGGGGGCCGGGGAAACCGCCCTTGGGCCAGCCGTAGGGAGCACCGAACTCGTCGAAAAGGGTGTACTCCTGCTCGAGCCCGAACCAGGGAACGAGGTTCTTATGGGCCTCCATGAGCCTGGCGCACTCGTGGCGGTAGTTGAACTTGTTGGGGGTGCCGTCGGAATTCCAGCACTCGGAGAGGACGAGGATGTTGTCACCACGGCGGAAAGGGTCGGGGAAGATGGCGACGGGGCGGAGGTAGACGTCGGAGTCCTCACCGGGAGCCTGGGCGGTGGAGGAGCCGTCAAAGTTCCACTCGGGAAGATCGTCGATCGAGGAGGGCTTCTTGGAGAGGGTCTTGTCGTGGTGGACGGTGTCAGCACGAGTCGACGCTAGTGCCGCGGAGCGTGACATACCTTGGTTTTACTCCGGAGTCCGTTGCATCCGTCGATCCAGATGTACTCGGCCTGGACGGCGCCGTTCTGGGGCAGGTCCAGGTACTTCTGCAGAGCAGCAGTGTTGGAGATAACAGTGGAGCCGGCCTGGGCGAAGCACAGTCGTCAACATCCGTGTGAACAATAATAATGGTGTGGAGCCAAGTGGCGGGCGGCGAGAGCGGACGAAGAGGGTACTAACCATGGTGCCTGTCTGTTTTTGTTTTTGTTTTGTTTTGGGGGGGGAAAGAAGCTCAAACGAAGAAGGGGGGAGCTGAGAGAGATGCTGTTGAGGGCGGAAGGGGACGGGTTGAGTGAGGAAGTATGAGGAGGAGAGAGTGGAAGGGTCGAAGAGGATCACTGAATCTTTTAAAGGGTTCTGAGAATCCAAGCAACAATGCAGACCGGGGGGGTACATGGGAAAAGGGCTGTGGGGTGCACAGAAGAAGGAAGGGGGCCATATCGGGACAAGTCGAATCAAGGACTCGGCGTCATCCAGGAAAGCGCTGCAACCTGGTGGCCCAGCATTCCATTTTTTCTCCCCCCCCTCCTTTTCCCATTCGCACTCGCAGTGTTTCCGCTCCCGCAACATCTCATTTTTTTTCTTTTCTTTTCTCCTTCTCGAGTTCCAAGACAGAGCTTTGGATCCTAGACAGCTGCCCCATCGCCCCACGCTGCCCCAGGTGGGGACAGAGAGGGCTCTCCGCTTGAGCTGGCACCCCCCCCCCCCCCCCTCCATAATTCTGCAGAAGCCGAGCTCGGTCCTGCTGTTCCTCCAAGTGGATAGATATCGTTCAAGCTGCTCGCGCCCGGCCCAACGATCGGAACCTTCCGTCAGCATCGATCAGTTCTCTTGTTGATTTTCTTTTTTTCTTTTTCTTTTTTGCTGCAGCTGAGCGTAGATACTAGATAGATACTCGCCCTTCTTTCCCCGGGCGCAGGAGTCGTGAGTGCGAATATTGTATGTATGCAGATAGATAGATAGCTGCTGGACAACTATGCCCCGCTGTGGCTGGCACTCGCCTCCAGCCCACTCCGTGCTTGCCGTGCATCGCACAGCCATCGCGAGGTTCTGTCTCTCCTGCGGGATTTGCGTCTGGGCATGGGGGCCGGCGCAGTCGAGCAAGCGGAACACAGTGCGTACATACATCATACGAGTAGTCTGGAGAAAAAGGAAAGAAAAAAAAAGAACTGGAGCAAAGTATGTATCCGCGATGGCAGCTGTGGGTCGATGTTTGTCCCTGTCCGCAAGTTGGACGGCACCCATGCGACGGTGGCGGTGGCGGTGGCGGTGATGGTGATGGCGATGTCTACACAGAGGATGTACACTCTCCATCCACCCCGCATCTCGCTCTGCTTCCGCGGCGACAACCGACTTGCCCGACTGAATAATGGCTGTCTCCTGATGTGATACATAGATATGGATTTTGCTTTCTTTTTCTTTTCTTTTCTTCTTTTTTTCTTTTCTTTTTTTTTCTTCTTTTTTTTGCTGCTGTCGGTTGATCGAGTGCGCCATTGTCAGATTCATATGCCGCTAGCCGTGCGTTCTCGGAAAAAGGAACGCCGAAGAAGCAGACGCAGACGAAGAAAGTCGCCGTTGCATCTCGGGATGGTCTTGTCGCCGCCGCCCCACGCTCGCTGCCCCCCCCCCCCCTCCCCCCTTCCCACCGTCCCGGATGAGATTCTCCTCGCCCACCTCACTCCTCCTTCTCCTTCTCGCCTGTCTGTCGCCGTGCGGACGAACGAGAACCGCTGAGCAGCTGCCCGATGTGTGCTCCGCGGATTCGAGTCGACTTTGTCGCCGTAAGCAAGTGCAGCGTCACTACATGCCACACTGCCATGTACTCTATGTATGCAGGGCACCTGCCACCCACCCACCCAGGATTTCTAGCAGTCCCCCCCCGTCTCTCTCTCTCTCTCGGTCGAAGCGCAGGCTTATCGGCATCCTTCCCACCACACCGCCGCGATAAGAACGACAACGACGGGTCAGCCCTCCCTCCTGCCCCACCCCCGCTGTGCCAGCAGTTACGTACATACGAGTAGGTAAGCGCGCAACGTAATCCGCGATTCTGGTGGGTGCTCCGTTGCACAACTCGCGAATGTACGCAGCCTCGATATCGCACTCAGCCAACCTCCGCGGAAGTTTCCCCGCCACGGACGACCTGCCAGGCAAGTCGGTATCCACTACTACCGTCTGTGTGGGTGGAGTGGGCGGAGTGGGCCAGGACATCGCGGAGGATCGGCGCACATACATACACCACTCTACATATGTATCTACTCTACTTGCTTGCTTTTCCACGGACGGATCCAGCTGCGCCACTCGGCCATTCCTACATAGATAGAGTAGACATCTACATATCGCATTCTGCGGTTCTCGACACCCAAGTTACGTAAGCAAGGAACACGAGCCGAGTTTTTTCCCTTTTCTCTTGGCGGACGGAAAAAGGCGTTTGCCACCGGCCGAGGCGTCGATGCAGATACACTTCCATCCTTCCTTCCTCCCTTCCTCCCTTCCTCCCTTCCTCCATCCTGCACAGATTCTCCCCAAAAGAAAACCAGCTCCCTATGTACATACCACCCCCCCAACAGTCCCGTGCGTTTTACCTCTCGAAACGAAATTGTAGATATGTAGAAGTGTATATATATATAAGTACACACACATGTATAAATCGCCGACGCAGCCCTTGGCAGGCAGATAGCTTTTGTAGATATTCGGTTAGGTGCGGCAGGGGCGCCAGATGCCGACAACCCAGCTCGTGAGGCATTTAAAGTATCTATCTATGTATCTGCATACGTAAGGACGCACCACCTTGTCGCGACGGGGGGGGACGGGGGGGGCGAGTGGCTGAGGCGGCTATGCGAGAACCAGCCAGGGCTCTTGGATGTGCGTATGTAACCATCGCCATCGCCTCGCCGGGCAGACATCTGCCGACCCGCCCGGCCTCGCTCTGCCGGCTCCGGCTGTTTTCGCAGCGATGCCGGAATCTTCGGCCCAGCGGCGTCACCGGCTTCCGACGCCCGCCCTCTCTCTCTCCCTCGCTCCCTCCCTCCCTCCCTCTCTGTGCTGCGGCCCTCGCGCAGCCACGGAAGAGCGATGCAGATACTCCACGTGTGATCGATAGATATCATATGTACCTATCTATTATGTATGTGTGTTGTATGTGCGGATCTCTATTATGTACATATATATGTTATATATATGTACGGATCGCCCGCTGAACCAGCGATCGCCGCAGCTGGTCCGTGCCCGCCGCGCCGCCTGCCCGCGCTTACGGCGGAGACAAACCCACCGCACGTCCGTGCCGCGATGCAGGAACCTACGCCGAGCTGCGGAACAACCCCCACCCAAACGATGGACGTCCCACCCTACGTAACAATGGACGTCCCGCCCCGTCCCCACGCCGGAACCCACGGAACAGACGGACGGGACGGAAAAAAGCCAAAACAAAAACCTAGGTATGCACCAAACAACAACAGCGCTGTGCAAAGCCGTGGTCATGCATTCCCTTCCCCCCCCCTTGTGTTTCGGTTGTTTGCTTCCCCCCCCCCTTTCCTTTTTCCCCCCTTCCTTTTCTCTGGCTATGTAGTCGAGTGCATGCGCGGCGATATCGGACACATATGCATGTAGCGTATGCTTGTATGTATGTATGTAACCACATGGATAGGTACCTACATACATACTCTACATACGCACCAATGTGTTGTGTATGTACGCACCAATGTGTTGTGTATGTACGCACCATGCTTGGATGCTTCCTGTCTCATCTCGTCTCGTCGCCGTCGCCATCCAGAAACGTCGTCCGGCCGGCGTCCAGTCCAGTCCAGTCCAAGCCCAGTCCAGTCCAGCCAACCGGCACGCTTCCGGCGTCGCGGTCCATGAACGCCGGGCAGGAAGGCAGTCGACCGCCATGTGCTAGTTATATGCGTGTGCGCAGAGTACCTACACACACACATACCCTAGTGCGTCCACAGACACGTCTATCTCGCCGCTGCTGGAGCACTACGACGAACGCCGATGTCGTGTTACATCATAGCCCGGCGTGCAGTATCTATATACTCTATATATCGACAGCTGCGTATGATATGTAGATATGTGTGTGTGTGTGTGTGTATCTGTTGGCCAGGGAAAGAAAGCGAGGGCTGGCCGGGCTGACTGCGCCGGCTAACTACGTAAATACGGTTGTCGTATCTACACTTGTATACGTGCCTCGTGGTGGTGCGCTGCTGATGTAGGTACCTGCTTACTACGCATGTGTAATCTATCCCGCTTCCCTCTTTCTACCATACTCTGGGTGGAGCATGTGCTTCTGCGGGCTGGCTGGCTAGCTGGCTGGGTAGTCACATGATGGCCCGGCCCAGCCGAGCCCGATGCCGGCTCGAACCGTCAACCCTCGCTCTGTTCGCGTCCTGCCGATCACACGCACGAAAGAACGACAGCTGCCCATCCAACTGGTTATCATCCACCGACCGCGCCGCAGAGATGTCCGACTACGCTTCGTGCAAGCACTTCAACGTGACGTTCCCGGCCCCGCACGTCGCGCACGTCGATAACAACCGACCGGCGAAGCTAAATGCGTTCCACCGTGTGTCGGAGCCCCCCCCCCCCCCCCCGGCGCACAGCTGGATGGGATGGGATTGTTCGCAGCTGACGGACGGGCAGGATGTGGCTGGAGTATGGGCGAGTGTTCGCGGCGCTCTCGGGCGACTCGTCGGTGCGGGCGATCGTGCTGACGGGTGCGGGCGACCGCGCGTTCTGCAGCGGGCTGGACATCGCCGCGGCCACGGAGCTGACGGCGGCGCCGGGGGGCGGCGGCGTCGGCGGCGGCGATGCCGGCCGGAGGGCGTTCGCGCTGCGCCGCTACATCCGCGAGTTCCAGGCCAGCATCAGCGCGGCCGCGCTCTGCGAGAAGCCCGTGATCGCCGTGCTGCACGGGATCGCCTACGGCCTCGCCATCGACATCGCCTGCTGCGCCGACGTGCGCGTGTGCGCCGCCGACGCGCGCTTCTGCGTCAAGGAGGTCGACATCGGCATCGCCGCCGACATCGGCACGCTGACGCGCCTGCCCAAGGCCGTCGGCAGCGGCAGCTGGGTGCGCGACGTCGCCATGACCGCGCGCGTGTGGGGCGCCGACGAGGCCGTCAGCGTCGGCTTCGTCAGCAGGGCGCTGCCCGACAAGGACCGCGCCGTCGCCGACGCGCTGACGACCGCGCGCCTGCTGGCCGAGAAGTCGCCGCTGGCCGTGCAGGGAACCAAGGCGCTGATCAACTACTCGGTCGACCACACCACGCAGGAAGGTACGCACGTGCGCTGGAACCGAGCCGCTGCGGCGGTTGGCTGATCGGTGGCAGGGCTGGATTACACCGCGGTCTGGAACGCGGCCGCAATACAGGCTCCGGATCCGGCGATTGCCGTCCAGGCCTCCCTGCAGAAGAAGAAGGCGACGTTCGCGAAGCTGTGATTGCGAGTGGGTGGGGTATCGCAGGTGATGCGACGGGTCGAGCGGCTTTGGGTCGTCGTGTGTGCGGAGCTGCACATCAGAGTGTCGATTGTGTAATATTTTGCGAGCGCGGAAACTATCTGCATGCGGCACGACGTGTGAATAGATGCGGCCGTATCCGGGCCCGTAGCTTCGGATAGCGAGATGGAGGACGATATGGATACATGGCCAGAGAGTGCGTGCAACGGAGCGGTAACACGTGGCCAGTCACGACTCACTTCACATCCGGGCTGAGCTGTCGTCGACGTACGTTGATCAGCCCTCTCTAGGAAGGTATATATGTACATGTGTAGCTACAGCGCCCCATCGTGTCCCGCCAACGCTACCGCTACTTCTGCAGGAAGCCCTGGAAGCTCTTCTGTTCGATCGTCACCCGTCCGATTGCTGCACCCCGTTAGCACTCTGTCCGCCCTCACTCCAGAAGCCGACATACCTTGCAGCTTCTTCCTCCCCTCCTTCTGCTTTTCCAGCAGCTTCATGCGGCGTGTCCGATCGCCTCCGTAGAGCTTCGCGGTGACATCCTTCCGGACGGCCTTGACCGTCTCCCTGGCGACGACGTGGCTCCCCACCGCCGCCTGGATCACCACCTCGAACAGCTCGCGCTGCACGAACTCCTTGAACTTTGTGACCCACTGCCGGCCGACGCGTGCCGTCTGGCTCCGGTGCATCACCTGCGAGATTGCGTCCACGGGGATCTTGTTCACCAGGAGCTGCAGCTTTACGATGTCGGATTTCTCGTAGCCGGCTTCCTCGTAATCAAGGGAGGCGTAGCTGTCCGCCCGGTTAGCGGTGGGGGTGGGCGGGGAAGGGGGGGGGGGGGGGATCGATGGAAGCATACCCCTTCGTGATGCCCTTCAGCTTCCCGAAGAAGTCGTTCACTAGCTGCGCGAGAGGCAGCCTGTACTTCAAGATGACCTGCGTCGCGGTCCAGAAGGTGATTTCGACCTGGGTTCCGCGATTGCCCTCGCACAGCTCGATGACCTTACCCAGATACTCCTCCGGCACGGTGATGGTAGCCAGCACGTACGGCTCCAGCCGCTCGAGCTGTTTGAACTCGTGGTCACCCGTCGGGAACAGCGCGGGATTGCTGATTATTTCTTCTGTTCCGTCCCGGAGGTGTTTGATCTTGTAGGGCACGGTGGGAGAGGTAATGATCAACGACCCGCCGTGTTCCTGGCGCAAACGGTCCTCGAAAACGGAGGCATGGAGGGTTCCTGGAAGGGAACATGCATGAGCAGGACGGGACACGGATGGGTCCGGGAAGACAGCTCACCGAGAAATCCAAGTCGCCAGCCTTGGCCGAGCGCCTCTGAAGCTTCCTGTATTGACGGTCAGCGGCATGTTGTGGGCAGGAACCCGTCGTTTCATGTGTACCTTCTGGAGCGTCACACTTCTGTCGTTTGTGACGAGTTGTTGGATGCTGTCGTCCAGCCTGTTGAACTCCCCCTGGTCCACCGGAAACGCGCCCACGAAAACCTTCCGCAGCGGATCAGCAACAGCCAACGACAGCCGAAGACAGCAACACTCACCATTGGTTGCGGCTCCTCGAATCCCTCGCACGGAACAACCTTGTCCTCCATTCCGATGTGGCAGAACGTATCCCCAACCTTGGCTTCGCTGGTGTTCTTCATGCCCGGATTGAAGTAGCAGTACCCCACTTGCCCAGCCCGCAGGGATGACGTAGCTGTCTCGAGGGGATACATGATCCCGACCTCACCGACAAAGTACTTCTTCCTCGTAGCAAACGAGACGATCTGGTCGCCCGGCTTCAGAGCCCCGTCAAAGATCCGGACGAGAAGGATAACACCCTTGTAGTTGTCGTACCACGAATCGATAAGTAGCATTTTAAGGGGGCCTTTACTGGAGCCGGTTGGTCTGGTCGCACCGAACATGTCAGAGCTACCGTTCCGGCAGGCAGGCGGGGATCCGGTGGGCCAGCCTTACGGTGGGGCCTGTTCTATCACTGCGGGCAGGATAGCTTCGACATTGAGTCCCGTCTTCGCTGACACCAACACAGCCTTGCTGGGGTCCAGCTCAAAGTTTGTGCGCATCTGCTCGAGTGCCCGGTCCGGATCCGCCGAGGGAAGGTCCACCTTGTTGACCACTGGCAGCAGTTGCAGGCCTTGTGCGAACGCGAGGAAGAAGTTCGCAACTAGATAGCACGGCTCAGTCCCGGATCCACAGCCATCGACAGCGGAAACTCACCCGTCTGTGCTGAAGTCCGAAAGGTCAGTGTGCTTTTCCGACCCAATCGGCGGACAGAGGACGACACCAACCTTGGACTCCCTGTGAGGCGTCCACCAACAGCAGCGCCGAGTCTGTAGATCGATAGCTGCTCAGCACTTCTGCGCGGAAGTCGACGTGGCCGGGCGTGTCGACGAGATGCAGCACTGCGCCGCGGAGAGGACATCAATCAGCATTCGAGCCGGTGGAGGGTAGTTAGGGCCCAACGTACGGTAATCTTCGCCCTACGGACGCCGGTCAGAGAGTGCTCGCCTCCGACAGCCAACTGTGACGCGAAAGAGGCATACCTTGTAATTGTACAGCATGGTACAAGTCTGCGCTTTGACTGTGATTCCCCGTTCCCGTTCCACATCCAGCTTGTCCAGAATCTGCTTGTTGCCGCCCGCCTTTATCGTCCCGGTGAGCTCGAGCAATCGGTCGCTGACTATAGGAGGCGCCGCCGGTCAGCTGTTCGTGTTCGTTCGGGTGGGGGGAAGCGGCAGAGGCGGGTTCGTACGAGTGCTCTTTCCATGATCCTGTTCACACACACTCCACGTCAGCCACTGTCACTCTCCCCTCCCCACTGCAACGAACGAACGGACGCATACCACATGCGCGACGATACAAAAGTTCCTGAAGCGTTCCAATGGGATATCGTCAATCCTCTTCTCGAGTTCCTGCGAGGCCTTTCCGTACGCGACGATAGCCCTTCGCGGCAGCGCCTCCCCGAATCCTCTCTGCGAGAAACCCGTTCGCCATCGGGGAGTCGGGGGACGGAGCAAGACGTTAAGCGGACATCGTAATTGCCGCATTTGGAACAGGGAAGTCGAACCGAATCTAATGCGGGGTCAAAAATCGAAAAATCCGAATCCGAAAAGTCGAGTCGAAATACCGAGCAGTCTGGACAATGCTTTCCCCCCAGAAGTGGGACGGTTCTCCGCGTTAAAACGGTAGGTTCCGGAGGGCTGAAGCGCTGGGATCACGAAACATGACTGCCGCCCGCGGCTATGACTTGACTAGGTAGACACATCTTTTGTGCCCCCATTGAAATCTGTGGCTCGGATGGAACTTGGCTTCAGGGCTCCACACGGAAGCTGCATGATCTGCTGTTATTATTATTTATTTATTCATTAATCGCATGCGACCTATCTTCCTAGATCATAGTGATGTAAGGGGGAAAAAAATGTAGGAAAAAATGAAGTGTCGGTACCATGAATCGAACATGGGTCTGCTCGGCCACAACGAGCTGTACTAACCACTATACTACACCGACTACTGATTACATGATTTGGGATGAAAGATAGCTCTTGTACACAGTCAACTCAAGTGAGGGTGATATACTGTGTTCCATTCCTCTTGTGCACCTTCAAAAATGCAGCGGTTCTGAACTTCCTCTCCACCATAGATGTGGGGAGGCGGGCCCAGCCCCAGCTGAGGGAGACGCACAGAGTGGGGCGTCGGAGTGTGAACTCCGGGAGAGGCAGGTTATGGAAGAGGTCGAGGTGGGGCAGCCATTGTTTCTTCCCACGCCCTCCTTCATGGCCTCTGAGGGAGAGGAGTAAGGAGAGTGGGGGCGGATTTCCTTTGTCTTTTCCTTTGCCATTTCTTTTGTAATTTCCTTGGTCCGCTCTATCACACTCGGGACAGGCATGGGCGGAGGGCAAAGGGGAGCTTTCTACGAGTCGTGTTTGCGCGGACTGCGGACGGGAAACGGACAGCTGTTCTCGCCATGATCTAGCTAGGTCGCATGCGAGTAATGAATGAATAAAAAGCACCTTCAAAAAAACTCCAAAAAGTGGAAAAAAAGACAAAATGCTCCATTGGGTTATATGCCCGGGTATCTCCTATTTCAGCAGAAACCATCGCAACTACGACTGCCTCCTGGCCCATTCCACCACCAGTCCCAAATCCTCACAGGCTCTGATGGCCCCCCCGGCGCGCTCGTTCTGCTTCACGCTCACCTCCGCGTTCCGTCCCACTTGAACCTGCATGTTCGCCACGCCGGTATGCTCACGTTCCGGGAATAAGATGCGGATTCCGAACTGCTGACCCGGCTCCAGGATGATATCGATTGGCACCTCTTCCATGTTGGGACTGGGGGAATCGAGGAAGGAGTTTACATCGTCCACGAACGGATCAGGGGTTGGTAGGGGAGGCGGGGAGGGGTGTAACGGCGAGAAACAGCTTTCCAGGAGAGTTTTGACGAGGACGTATTGGCGGAGGGTGCGGAGTATAGGCAGGATGTCCCGAGGATGCGAGAACGGGATTTCGCTGACGGAGCGGACGTAGACGGGTTTTAGGTGGGGATGGAGGTGATAGTGATGCAGCGGGGAGGTGGAGTCGGGAAGGTGAATGCGGCGGTATGCATCGTTACTTGCAGGGAGGTTAGGAAAGAGCAGGGTTTCGAGTGTGCCGAGATCAGTCATTTGCATGCCGGTGTAGAGCTCCATTTGGTCTTGGAGCGGGACAACGACGGGTGGGTCGAGACGCGCGAGGAAGCGGGCGGGTGTGGGACGTGGTGCTGAGGGGTCGCCGGTTACGTCCAACAGTTCATCTAGCGGGGGTTCGAGCCAATCGGTTGTGAGGTCTTCGTCGAATAGACTACTAGATATCAGCGGAGGGACTCGATAGCATGCTTCGCTCATGCTTCGGCTCATACCTGTTCGACTTCTTCACCTCATCCGACACCCACTGATCTGACGCACGCACTGGCGCTATCGTCATATTCCCCATGTTCAGGTTGTTCTCGAACTCCGGCGGCGCCTCTTCAACTTCGATCATTATCCTCCATAGCACCTCTTCTCCGCCTTCACTCTCCTCCAATTCCGTACTTGCTCGGCGTTCTTTCCAGTAGTCGATACTCAACCCGACCTTCTCCCGGACATGCATCGCCGGCCTTCCATTGCCCACACACATCACAGCCATCTCATCGCCCATGATATCTCTCTCGTAGCTATAGATCTTGTGCAAGCTCTGATATATACCGGTGATCGCCGTGAAGCAATTGATACCCCCGCTGAGCTTGTCGGTACGGTAGAGTCTGGTCAAGTTCTCCGAAAAGTCCGAGAGCGACGAAGCTAGTAGCGGCGGCGGGAAGAGCGATGAGGGCGTCAGGTTTTTTTGGAATATCGCCGCGGCTTGGGCGGCAAGGTCGCTGGACGGCCCGGGCTTGTTCTCAAACGAAAGCTGTACTCGCTCGACCTTGTTGCCCACGAACTCGATCTAGGGATGTCAGCACATGGAGCTCGGAGCTCTCCAGGTGGCCACACACATCCAGTAGGAAGATCTTCGCTGCGAGTGATAGTGTCGTTCCGCCAGTGCCAGGGTCGGTCTCCTTATAGCATTCTAATCTTCGCAGCGCCTTAGCAAGCACGCCTTCCCGACTCATCTCTGCCTTGACGATCTCACCCCATTCCTTTCGCCAATCTCTCGACAGCTGCAACACTGATCCTTCCCGGCCTCGTCCCCAGGACCCGCAGAATCTCCGCCAGCTCCCTTTTCTTGTTCTCGTCCGGCGGTAACTGTTGCATACTCGGAGTCCCCGTGACTCCCAATGCCGCAAACATCCCAGGTGAGCTAAAGTTTCCCGACGGCATCGGTGATCTGAGGTTCTTGGGAAAAGCGGCAGGAGATATCGCTGGTAAGAAAGCGAACGTGGCTGCCGCGTGTGAGTTGGGAGTCATGCCGGCGATCATTTTTGGCGTCGTCATATTTGCTGCAGCTGTGTTGTGGGATTGTTCGGAGGTGTCGCGTCGTCGAGGACGTGATGCGATTGCTCCCACACGTGCCAAGCCCAGCTAACCCCACCACACACGATGTGAGAGCCAAACATCTACCTCTACATATGTATTCGAGACGCAAAACAACAAATGCCGCTCACCACTCTCACGCTCGAACACATCCCCCCTCCGCATGCGGTGCATATCTCGGTGTACAATAGTATCGCCAACGCCACTTTCCTGCGCGACCAGCTGCTCGCCAGTAACGCCAACTTCGAGTATGCGTTTATCGATGCCAGTGCAGTATGTTTCCCCTTGTGGCGCGCGCATAGCTACGAAACTCTTAGTGACATGGAGGCGGGGTGTAGATAGTATCGACGACGCATGTGTTGGCCGCTGTGCACCAGGCAGTACATAAGCTCCTTGTCACAGGAAAGCTACGGACGAGGAATGTTCACTCCGAGATTGTTTTTTGTCTGAGTCCAAATAACAATGTACCAATCCATCCTCTACTCTGTCCTGCTAAAGTCCGTGACTGACGATGTATGGAAGATCACGGAATCCTTTCGGCGTTTCGGAATTTCTCCTACGACTACTTCGCTGGTCTGTGTCAAGATCTCGAGTGAGGACAAACCCATATCGGCGGAGGAGGTTGAGCGGCACCTGAATAAAGTGGTGGAGGGGACACCAGCGGAGTTCACGGATGAAGTGATTGCGCAGGGTACGGACTGGACACGCGTTGGGAAGTGCTACAAGTTTCCTACGGCGGGAACAAAAGGAGTGACCGAAGATATGGAGTTGCAGATACTAGGGAAACTTGTGATGAGGGCCGTTGGATAAACTTGCGGAAATCAAACAAAAAGTCGGTTTTTAGGAGACGTAGCAGCAGTACACAATTCGCTTGCCAAACTGTAACCTTCAAGACACTAACACCTAGACATTTCGCATTAAAGAACCTGTCACGCCTCCCCACCGACCCGCCCTCCCGAAAGATCATTGTTGTACAAACGCCAGCCTATCTTTATTTCGGAGGTTGGTAGTTGCCTAGCGCTGGTAGGCCTCCGGGAGCAGCGCCCGGGGGTGCGCCCATTGTTGCACCGGGGGGTGGGCTCAGTCCCTGGCCGGGAAATGGCGGCGGGAATCCACCCGGAGGCATCTGGAACGGCGCCTGGCCAGGTATCATCGGCGGTTGTCCGGGAATTCCTTCTCCCATTGGCAGAGGCATCCCTGGCAACGGTGGCGGTGGTAGTCCACCAGGAAACTGCGGTGGGAATCCTACGGCACCTGGCATCATCGGCGGCGGAGGGAATGGCGGCATTCCGGGTCTACCTGGCGGAGGGAATCCAGCGGGAAGTCCGGCTTGCGGTGGGAATCCGAAAGGCGGCGGAGGTAGAGGCTGGCCTGGACGAGCTGCATACCCACCGACATCAGTAAACCCCCCCCCCCCCCAGAACGGAGCAAGCGACAACATACGAGGAAATCCCAATCCCACCGGCGGCGGGAAGTTCGGCTGACCCGGAATCATCCCAGGAAGCATTCCGGGCATGGGCATGGTCTGTCCTTCGGCGGCATACGAACTCGTGATCGAGTCTATGACCGACTGCGCCTTCTCGTGTCCGATTTCTACTCCCAAATGTTCGTCAGCCCTTCACTCGTCCCCACCGAAACGCGCACTGGCGAGTAGTATGTACGCTGATAGTACTCGACGACGTTCCGCAGGTGATTACGACCGCTGTTGTGCGCTTTGCGGACGCTTATGGAGTCATGAGTGAGATAGACATCGCAGTAGTCGCCTGGGTATAAAGATTAGCACTCGCAACTGCCACCGCTGGAGGATTCCGGTACGCACAGAAGACTAAAGTAGGCAGTCAGTAAACAGAATAGAGTTTAAAACTTCGAGTGTAGCAGGGGACTCACATTTTGGCATTTTGCGACGACGGTTGAGGAGCACACAGCACAGGGAAAGGTGTCAAGAGATGCGCGTACGCATGAAGTCTGCGAGCGCGACTAAGTTATGCCAAGACAATCTAGCTCGCAAGCGGCACACCAGGTGATACTGTGTGAAATCTATTCTGATTCATCGTTTGCCATTCTACTTGCTCCCGAAGATATTTGCGCCAACCGCAAGCCCCGGTGTAAGTGCCTTCGAATCAGGGTCCTATGTATGTACATGTACGTTTCGGTGGCCAAAAGAGCCTAACAAACTAGGCCGGAAAACAAACACTCAATAGAGAGAAGAGAGAACCAGACATTCACTTTAACTACACGTGTGGGGAATAGCTCCGCACATTCCCTCCCGCACTCAAACCAGAAAGCAATCGAATTTCACCTATCCGCTAAGACTAAGGAGACCGTCCGTGAGTTTTGCGGAAGGGAGTACTGTACATGAAAGATGTTTTGGCTTACCTGGGGCCCATACCTCCCGCCATTCCCTGCAATTTTGACGCGAGCTGAGGGTACTTCTCCTGGACCTTTCGGATTGTCAGTGCCTGAGGGCATGTGAATCACTGAGTCACTCACTTGAAGCTGCGTACGTGTTGCCTCGGCATACGAAAGGGCGTTCACAATTTCGGGCTCCGTTCGCGAGAGAGACGCCGCACGCTCAAAGTATTCCAAGGCGTCGTTAACTTTCCCTTGCTGGAGGAGCAGCTGTGCCATAGTGGCAACGGCGATATCACAGTCGGGGTCAACTAAAATCGAATTAGCAGCCGATGGATGACGTGTTCGATGGGACTCACGAAGCAATGCACGCCCACAGAGCTTCTCAGCCTCGCCATAGTCCTGCTTCCACTGGAACAAGGCTAACGCTTTGTTGATCAACGGTAGTACGTTCATTCCCATCGGCTTGGTCTGCTTCTCCATCTCGATGGCCGTGTCAAAGTTCTGGATGGCCTCCGAGTACTTTTGCTGGTCCAGCAAAAGCTCTCCGTAGTAGTTGTACACATCAGGGACCTTGTCGAAGTCTTTCATGCACCGTCTGAAGGTGGACATCGACGACGCAATCGATCCCATCTTGTATTGGGTCACACCGAGCTGGATGTGGGAGAAGATGAAGTCGCCGTCAAGCTCAATTGACTTCTGGTAGTCCTTGGCGGCCTCGCCGAATTCACCGCAGATGAAGTGCAGCTGGGCACGGTGATAGTAGATATCTGGGTCGTTGGGGTTGTGTGCGATCGCCTCATTGAAGTCCGCCGCCGCGGCGTCTCGATCACCTGCGAAATGTTAACTCATGACTGTCTAAAGCGCGGACTAGAACCAACCAAGCTCCAAACTCATGCTAGCCCGCTTGATATAACTCTGTGTCATTGCTTGATCCAACTCAATGCTCCGGGAGAGATCCTTCAGCGCACTTGCGGAATCGCCGCGGAGGTAATTGAATGTTCCCCTCCAGTTGAGCGCGAGAGCCTCGTGGTTTGTTCCCGCCTCCATGGCCTTTTCGAATGAATCCGCTGCAAGATTGTATGCGTCTGCCGTCCTTCTCCTTACAGCATCCAATCCAGCCTGAAGGTGGTAGTCACCCGAGGTGTCATCGAGTACGGCACCTTCCTCGAGTCCCTGGGGGAAGGGCTGTGGCCTGAAACTCTGGAGGTAGTTGGACACGAAAGTCGGGGAAGGCAATTTCTTGGGCTTCGCCTCAAGCATCGCTTTCCCTTTGGTCTCGGCAACTATCTTGAGCAGCCTCTCCACGCTCTGTGCCGAGGCCTCGTTCCGGAACCCATCGATGATGCAGCTGGCGGTGAAATCAAGGAGAGCCTCGCTGTACTTCTCGAGTTGCTCAAAAGCATTTGCGCGGCGGTTAAGCGCCTTGACATACTCCGGATCCATTGAGATGGCCACGGTGGTATCGTCCACAACCTTCCTCCAGTCTCCCAGCGCATTGTAACAAGCCGAGCGGTTCGAGTAGAAGATAGGATCGCGCTTGCACAGGATGGCTTTGGAATATAGTTCGATTGCGCGCGGGTAATCCTGGGCACTGTAGGCCTTATTTCCGGCTGCCTTCAGTTTTGCCGCATACGAAGTGCGTTGCTGTGCTCCACCCATCAGCGAATCTGACTCGAGCCATGGAATCAAAAGGCGGCACGTACCTCGTCGGTCAGCGATCCAACGGTGTGCTCGTCCACTTCCGGGATGTTCTCAACGCTGGTAGCGGTCGGCATCCTAGGGTCTGATACCCCACCAATGTAAGCGGCTCTGGCTCGGTCTGGAGTTCAGAATGCCTGTATCTCACCACCTGGGATGTCCGGTTTCTCTGGCGCGCTGTCCTTGGCGTCCTTTTTCCGTCGGTCCTTCTTGCTTTTCTTTTCCTTTGCCTCCCCCTCAGGCCCCGACTGCGTGACGTAGTAGATACCTCCGGCTGTGGCAACGATCACGACAGCGCCAACGGTGTAGACGGCAACCTTGTGCTCAGAGATGTAGCCGGAGATTTTGGTCCATAATGACGTCGATGCAGGACCCGACGTGGAGACCACGCCGGCGACCGGGTGAACCGAATGGACAGTCGTCGAGCTCATATCCCGAGTGTTGTCAAACAGAGAATTGGTACTGTGGGGCAGATATTTTCGCCAGACGGAGCTAGGTTTTGCTGGAGGAGGGGTTATGTGGGATGAAACAGATCCGAGTTGCTTGGGTGGTAGAAACGAACTTCGCTTGGGAACTTTCTGGAGTGCAGCTCAGAAATGGAACCACCGTATCATACTTACATACTGTTAGTGGAACCCACAACCCACCTACCACGGCCAACGGAAACCGGCGGGGAGCAGGTGTTTGTTCTGGAGAGTTACCCGACCTTACCCCAACCACACTTTGCCAAACCGTGATCTCACCTTGCACACAACTTTTTTTTTTTTGCGGCGTGCAGTTCATGTGGCGGTGAAGATCAGCCCCATTTCTCCGGTTACGATTTGGCGTTTTCTGTGCGTTTGGAATCACTCGTCCTCAAAAAGGAGGTATTCAAAGGACAAACACAGCTTAAGAGCAGGAAGCATCGCCAGATCGAGCCCGTTGGACGGTGGTTAGAGGAGTGCTAGCTATGCGGGCGAAATCCGATTGGGTTTCACTACGTCTGACCAGCGATCACACGGCGGTGCGGAGTCATGGGAAGACAATCCGTCGGTATCTGACAAGCCGAAGATATGAAATCTCTCAATCGGGGAAGAGCAGGAAAGAGATTGAAGTTACATACGGTCCTTGGGAACATGTCACACGAACACCGCGTCCCAGATTTATAGAACTCGCGAGCCTACACCCTGTGGAGCTCACTAACTTCCATCCCTCGTTCTCTGCAGTTGGTTCGCGCATGCCCCCGGAGTACCCTAGGGCTGTCGTGCCCGTGTCCTTCGGGTGCGAGGTTGGATAAGTCCACACCGACAGGCCAACATCTACATACATAGACGCCGTATCGATATCTAGCCTGGGTAAGACACTCGCCAATCTCACACTAGCAGCCGCTGCGGGCAGCGCTGATGTCTAAGGGTCCCCGCCGCCACTACCGCTGTGGGCGCGAATCATATCGACTTTACCTCGCTCGACTGCATGCCCGATTGGACTCGATCAGGAATGAATCTGCGTGTGAATACGTACATAGGCATTGGTGAATTTTGAGACAAAATGGAAACCCGTGGTTGCCGACTCTGCACTGGGACTCAGGCCGATACTAGCAAGCATATTTTCTCGTGACTTTCTGCAATTGTTTGTCAACCGTGTCTGCGCGCAGTTTGCGTTTGTCGTATCTTGCGTCTACCGCACCTCGGGGGCTAATGATTCAGTGAAGGTTTAGGGGTACGAAGTGGATGAGATGGTTGGTTTGGGCTACATCTTGGTCTCGGGGCCCTCCGCGATAGGCAGCGGAGTATCAATGTAATCGTCTACACCGCTCCGCCGGTCGTCGCCTTGGAGTCAATCGTACGATAGGTAATAGGTGCAGAGCGCTACGCACAACTACAGTGGTGAATCAGACGTCTCTGGCTCAGGCATAGTGGAATCATGCCAGCCTACGATCATTGTTGGTTTCAGAGGTGCCGGAGATAGCACCCAAATATGGATTCGACGTGCCTTTTGGCAACCGGCTCATATGCGTAACTAGGAATGCAAGCATCCTCGAGACCGCTACTCGCTCTTAAAGCTCTTGTCTTCGCAGACCGAATACAGCACTACTGGTGTTTCCGCGTCCTTGTTTAGGCACGGAGGTGCGGTATGAAGTCGGCCACGTGAGGTTGTCTGCTGTCCGCCCATGCGGGCACATATTCTCACTCGACGTGAAGACGGGCCCAATTACAGGTAGCATGAAACAGATCTTGATAGCTTATATTAATTCTAGGGTAGTTAAAGTACTTTGCGCGTAGCTTATAGGAGAGAGGAAGGAAAGTGCGCCACCGCTTCACCGAAAATTTCCGAGATTCAAACGGCACAACCCGTGGTGCGGAATCACAGTAACGATCATGAGTAGATAGGCAGGACCCATCACATATCTGGCATATCATATCGGGCAGATGTGCAGCATCCGATGTTTGTCCGCCAGCACAGCACGGGGTATAAGAGCGTACAACAGACCCGGCCCAAAAGGTAACAGTTCTAACCGTACTGAATGTACACAATGCCTTTCCCCTTGAATCCTCAGTCCGTCTGGTCAAAGTGTTTATGCCTGGAGGTTGGCAGCGCGCTTCTGCTCGAGCTTTGCGTAAAAGCTATTAAGGCACAGTCAGCGTGCCTGCGGCATCATTGAGTAGAAGAGTCGGTGGAAACTGACGCGTCACGGCGGCGGACAGCCGGGACATGATAGCCTATATGCGATATCAGAATGTGGCGCCATTTTGCGGTCGGATGAATGTGCGGTCGGTGGTTCGTTGTGCTGCTGGTTTTTCTTATATTTACTCACCGTACCAGAAGTAATAGCCTGTGCCTATGCGCCAACGTTAGTATGCCGTTCCGAGGCGGTGGTAGTGGTAGCGGTAGTGGTGGTGGTGTGCGAACCTATTCCGAGGCCGGTGGCCACTGCGAGGTCCATGACGAGACCCTTCCGGAGTCTGCCGACAATGGGAGCGATGTTGGACATTGCAAGAGGTGTGTACTATCGTAGGAAGGCGGTTATAAGCATTTGGGAGACGATGGAGCGAACGTTTGCAGGCCTACCGTTGAAGGGCTGAGGTGGATGTGAGTTGCAGTGAGGTGGGTGAGGACGGAGGGAAATGGTCTGAGGGGTGAACCCAGAAGTGGTGGGTGTAAACGAGGTGCTTGGCATGAGACTCTGCCATCAATCGGTCACGTGGCGGCGGGAGTTCGTCAGTTTCTGGGAATCTTTCCAAACTTCACGCCCTCCTACATACAACAAACCCACCAGAAGCGCGCGCGACCGAAATTGACAACCCCTCAGTTCCGCATAAAGTCGCGCTCCGGTCTCGCGCGCATAATGGCGACTGACACATCGCATCCACCTTCCGATCCTCCCAACGAGTACTTCAACGCGAATCATCACCCAAGAAAACGACGGCGACGGGAGTTGGTGCCCGAAGAGCCGAAACATGCTGACGCCGCCGATGTGCTGCCGGAGGAAATTGTGACGCCTTTGCTAGACCGTAGCGCAGCGACGATACTGCACAGCGTCGGATTCACGGGGTTCACATTGAGTGCGCAGGAGAGATTGCGCCAGCTTGCGGAAGACTGTACGGCGCTCACCACCAGCCAGAACCCCCCCCCCCGCGCAGACCCGGACGCTGACGATGACGGGCGCTGTGCAGACTATCTGCAGATGTTACAAACGATCGGAGAGTTTACCCGCGCGCAGCGGCGCACAAAGCCTACAGTGCTCGATTTCGAGGAAATGCTCATCCAGAAAGACATCGGCTTAGCTGGTCTCGAAGACGAGATGCGTCGAGTCCCCTCAAAGACGCCCACAATCTCGCTACCGCCACCGAATCCTCCACCTCCGCCGGACCCAGATCTTACCCAACTCCTTGGACCCGAACTCGACGGCTCGGCGGATCAACGATGTCGCACCTACGATCACTTACCCCCGTTTCCGAGTATGCATACATATCGCTCTACGCCCGTCTACCCCGAACGACACACGGATCCCAGAATCCTCCGTGAGAGAGTTGCGGCAGAGTCGAGGCTTGGGGAGGTGACGTTAGGGAATTTTCTCGCCGTCTCCGCTACTCGCAAAGATGCTGCACTTGAGAGCGGAGGACTAGTGAGCAAGGAGAGGAAGGAGAGGCACGAGGAATGGAAGAAAGCGTTTGCAGGATTGAGCGCGGAAAAGGACGCCTTTGGGGTGTTGAAGCAGAATGGGCACCAAGAGATAGCGAGCCTGAGCAGCATTATGAATGATCCGGTCCCTGGCATGCCTAGCAAGAGCAAGAGCGACGATGGCTACTTGGAGGTAATAGTCAATGCGGACAGCAAGTTCTGGAGGAAGGACACAAGAACCAAAAAACGCCCACGGGCTTCCTAAAGTCGCGTCAAGGGCCGAGCGGGTGCGTGACTTGTCGACAACGGCAGGCTAAAGACACGGGGATGGAGTGGATACACAAACAGGCGATCCTATCAGGCGGCGGTAGTTTAGGTTGGGGCCATGTACATTGTACTAGTAAAGCGTTTTCCTCTGTCGATTCTGACAGGCGCTTCGTTTCTTCTTCTATACTTTTTGCTTTGCATTTTCCTTGCATGGCGCGTCCGGGTTTTTGGGCTTTTGTGCTATATTGGATGGTGTTTCGTTCCTGTGGGGGTTCTTGGATAACTAACCGCGAGGGGTTTCTTTTTCTTTTCTTCACATCATTTTTTCCCTGGTCTCTCGACAGCGAGGGTTGCATTACAGTGTCCCTTACAAATACAGTACTTAATTGAGCAAGTGCACAGAGCGATTGTGCAGATCATAGGATGTTTGATTGACTTCGTGGAGATGCGGCATCGTGTGTTGCCGCATCCACCTTTTCAAACTCCGTCACCTCGACCGATACCTCTTTGCACCTATCCACCATACGTCAACACACCCGCCCCTTCCGTGGTTACCCTCGTGCTCGGGAAAGTCCTCACATTCTGAAGAAGCGCTCAATCGGCCAGCATCGGATCTGCTTTCCTTCCGGCTCACACTTCCACTGCACCATCTTCCGCAGTGGACACTTTTCGAGGTCTTCGACCGGCACCTTCCGTCTTCGACCGGTTTGGACATCGGTCTGGAGCATCCACGGCAGTCGGGACGCGTGGAAAACCTCGACGGGTATCATTGCGAGAGCGAAGTGACTGCTGAGAGAGAAATGTCCGAGACGCCGGGTGCGTTGGGAACGCGGTTGTTTGGCGAGGTGCAGAGGATGGGTGGTGGTGAGGTGCTGACAGTTCCTCCTGTTGGCGCTTGTTGCAACGGATAAACGCGACTTCCTTGCATCGCACTCGAATGATGGCTAATGATCTGCTTTATATTGCAGCTCTGTGTCGCGCTCCGCAGGGAGTTGGTACCGCCTGCACATCTGACGAATATCCCCGCGCTGGACCGGATATTGTCCATCGCCTTGGATGCCGAGCCGTCGCTGCCGCCAGAAGACTTCCCGCAGGCCAGGCCAGCCAGAAACCGATATGGACCCGTCATCGAAATAACGAGCATGAGCACCGCTTCGGGAAAGACACATATCCTCTACCAAATCGCGCTATTGTCCACACTGCCCATGGAACACAACGACGTCCCGTTGTACGGCAAGTCGGCGGCTGTGATCGTCTTCGACACCGATGGCCGCTTCGATGTCCAGCGGTTGCACAGTATCATGAAAGCGCACATTCTCGGCTGCTACGGAACACTGAAGATCTCGGACGTCGAACTGGACACCATCGCCAGAGAGGCATTGAGCCATCTCCACGTGTACCGTCCGCAATCCTCTCGATCGATGATCGAGATGTTATCCGGCACTCGCGGCTACCTCCTCGAGCTCGCGAGCCACCACTCCTCCGGTCGCCGTTTGGACGCGGTCCTCATCGACGGACTGTCGTCCTTCTACTGGCAGGACCGCCATGCTGGATCTACTGAGACCGAAAGCGGGTCGACCGAATACCAGGAGATCTACGGCACCCTCGTTCAGCGCATCCGCGAGGTTTCGGCGCAGTTTGGTGCCTTCGTCGTCGCTACGAACTGGGGGCTGCAGTTGCTGGCTGATACTACTGGGGATACGGGTGTGGCCATGTCGTTTCGGTCTCACCTGCCGCTGGCGTGGACCAAGCTGGTGGACGTCAAGCTGGTCGTCCAGCGGGAGGATCAAGTCATGTTCGGGAAGGGGACTTCGGTCGCCGAGGCACTGCGGCAGAGAAAGGAGATCACCGAGGAGAAGGAGGATGGAGACCGCTTCTCTGGATGGGTGGATGTGCGTGCCTTGAGCGTGGGTGTCCAGGCCGGTTTTCGCGACCGGGAGATTACAAGATTCCGTTACACCATCGGACGGGACGGAATACAATTCAAAAGTTGATATCGATAACTTGTATCTTTCTAGTCTGTCGTATCGTGACCGCAACTGGCGTATCCAACTTCTAGTCTAACAGCGTAATCAGCTGTTCGCCCGCCCGGATATTGCACAGCCATCGGAGTTCGGTAGCCCGCTTCTCCTTGTCCCTGTCCCTTCCCTTTTCCTTTTCCTTTTCCTTCCCTCTCTGCTTCCTCTCGGCCTCCTTCCCCTGTATCTCACTGACCTCAAGTTTGTCCATCTTCCCCTCGGCGAGTTTTCCCCAGCTATAGCTGTTCTCCCGGAACACCTTCGCCGCACCGCCGCCGCCGCCGCCATCGCTCCCAGGCTGGTCATGCGAGAACCTGCACTCCGGCCAGAAATCGCACTCGCCGAAGCGCAGGAAGAAGGTACAATGCGTCTTCAGCGACTTCTTCGGGTCCGTAGGATCCACGATCCTCCCAGGCGTCGGACACGCTGAGGGTGATTTCTTCGCCACGGTGGAGCCGGCAGATGGCTACTCTACGTGTCAGAATCCCTCGCATCAACTGTCCCGGTGGGGGGTGAAGGACTTACGGTATTTTGAGCCCGTGCCCTCCGTGACCCTGGCTTTCGCTTCCTTTCTTCACCGCCATCAAGCGCGTGAACGAATCGACATGCATCGCCGCGCTTACACCCATCCCTGCGGCGGAAATACACGCATTTCCCCTTCCCCACCACTTCCCCCGCCACCTCCTTCTCCTCTCCCTGCTCCCTCAACTCCCTCTCCTTCCGCTCCTCCTTCTCCTTTTTCTGCCAGGGAGGATTCAGCTCCGCGTCGTCTTCGCTGATGCACACCTCTTCCTCCGAATCGGCGGTATATAATGAGCTCGGAGGCCCCAGCGGTGGCGATGGGCATGGGTTGGTGGTGGGATACTCCTGCAACACTACGATGCTGGAGGGGTCCGCTGGCGGGAGGATGGTCAAGGAGCTCGGAAGCAGGGAGGTGGGGATTAGGGGAGTGGTGCTCCCATCAATGGAGAAGAGGACGTGGTGATAGTGCAGGGGCGCGGTGGGCATATTTTGGCTTCTGTTTATCGAGCGTTTAGTTACTGAGGGAGGGAGGGAATCAATGGGAAGAGGAGGGGGGGTATATGTGTCGGAGGGCTCGGTGGAGGGACGTCTGCATTGCAGTGAAGAGGCTGGTATCGGTAGCCGTGCAAACAGAATCCCAGGTTTTGTTGTCCACGAGAACCAGTACGGAGATCGTGGACGGACGGCACGGACGGGAGTGGCGGGAAGGCACAGCACGGGAGAGCTACCTACGTGGTGGTACGGCTTCTTGCGGAGATCTTGGAAATGCTTTTTGCGAACTTCCAGTCAAGGAGGCCGTGATCACGCAAAGTGGCCGAGGGGGCTTGGTCGATGGGCAGGTGGACAGACTCCCGCTGGCAGCCCGGGTTTTCTACAGCCAGAGTCAGAGCCAGAACACTGACTGTGCATCGTATCCGGGGATAAGGCTTCAACTCTCGCCCCCGTGGATATCGCCAGCGCCAACGGAAAGCATGGAGAAGAAGACCGCAAGCGGGCACGGCGATTTGCATGCCATGATCCGTTTGCAGGCACGAGTGGTGTGTTGAACTGCCCGGTCCGATTATCGCGAGCAGAGGGACTGCGGATCAGGACTGGACGTATGGGTTACGAAGCATGTAACCACTAGCCTTCATTCCGTATCCGCAACAGCCAGTGTCCGCTGCACGGTCGTCTCTCCGAGTTGTCGTCCCTCCATGCCGAATGCTTCCGGGACGCACGGCCGAGGCCGGTGGCTCGCACTGAACGGCTGGCGATGTCTGCGGCTCGAGCACTCGTCGATCAGATTTGGGAGAGAGCAGCCAATGCCAGGTGTGATTGGAAGGGCGCCAGCCATTGGTTTCCACCGCCGATGAGTCAGGATACCCAGCTCGCGGCACGGGACATAGCTTCGCCCTCGGAGCGCTACGCCACCGGCTGCGAGCGGTAGATACGAGACCCGGCGAGACGCAACAGTTACACAGGGAGCTGAAGGCCGCGTGCCCCCAGCGAAGCTGAAAACGGCATTTCAGCCATGTCTTCCATCGTCTCCCACAGGAGGCCAGGGCGGGCGGTCGGTCCCCTCCAGCCGGCTTCCTGCGGGGCTTTCGACGGCTTGCCGAACGAGATCTCCTAGAGCGGTTGGGTACATCGCCACATTCGAAAGCCCGCACTCACATCTGCGTACATACTGTAGATGTGCATCTAGCGATGGGTGCGACCTCCCTTGCACACCTACGCAACACCCCACAACGGCGACGACGGGCAGGCCCTGGTCTCGACCAATCGGCCAGAGACTCGTCCACCACGCGGAACCGTAGACGATCGTGACACCATGTGGCAACCAGCCGCCCCGAGCTGAATCCACCATCGCGCCGTGGCGAGCGGGATCCTCTTTCGAAGACAGACGAGAGGGCGCAATCGCCCGCACAGAAGCCACATTAGAGTGGGTTCCATCGTCTTCTCCTCGAACTTGTCAACACGTCCATGTCGTCCGTGTCCAGTGATATTGTATGACCCTCCCACCCCCTCGGTTCGCAGGGGTGCGATCTCCATCTCTCCACTTTCCACAGCCGTTGTATGTACCGCAAAGAAAAGGAAAGAAAGAAAAAAGGTCGCCTGTCTGTCTCTCTCCGCGGCATTTGCACCGGGAAAAAAAAAAAAAAACTCCCACACCGCTTTTAGCCTTCTACGGCTCCCAGTGTGCCGGAATGGAAAGCGAACGACGCGGCTACGTACTACGTCCGTAGTTTGCTCTACAAATAGCCCTCCATCACCGCCATTTGTCGGCAGCTCGTGGTTAGGCGGGCTAAACGACCACTACAACTACGACTGCACATCGCGCAAGAACGGCAAGGGCGGACCGGGCCCCGACCAACCACAGACAGCAAAAAGTGAGCAATCAATGCAATCGCCGTCGCAGCGGGCACTTCTCGTGCTCGATCTCCAAGTATGCACCCCTTTGTTCTCCGATCCAGCTCCAGCTCCAGCTCCAGCTCCAGCTCCAGCTCCAGCTCCGCCATGTACCAGACGGATACAGGTTGCTGACCTCCCCGCAGAAAGAGTTCCTCAATCCGCCCACGGGCCGCTGTCTCCTGCCGCTGGCCTCCTCGGACGCTGCCAATCAACCGCCGTTCCTTGAGTCGATCGGCACGCTCCTGCCGCGTTTCCGCGCGCTCGGTGGGGACATCATCTGGATCCGCAGCGAATCGCGCGAGCGACGCGATTTCACTGATCCTCGGGCGGAAGAGACCATCTTCGTCGTTAACGACTCCGACAGCGAGGAGGAGTACACCGATGAGGAGCCCGAGGAGGGTGATCCCGATTTCGGGAAGGGTGTGAGACAAGTGCCGAAGCTGAAGGGCGGAAAGGTCGGCGGGAAGGATGGGAACGGTCCTACCAGGCCGCCGTTGCTCACGGATGCGTATCTGTCCATTGAATCGCAGCACCCGCCGGTTTCGAAGGGCACCCCGGCGAGTGAGTGGCATGAGCCCGTGTGTGGGATGATGTTGCTTCCGCCAGACAGGGAGGTGACCAAGAGCTGGTACTCGGCGTTTAAGGACACTGAATTGTTGATGATACTGCGCGGAAGGCTTGTTACCCAGCTAGTCATCGTGGGACTGATGACGAACGTCGATGTGCTCGCCACAGCGGCAGATGCGGCCAGACATGGGTTCGAGGTCTGGGTGCTCGAGGACTGTCTCGGGTATCGGAGCCAGTCCGCTCACGACTTGGCGCTCGATATTCTGGTGAGCGATTTCGCAGCGGAAAGAATGGATAGCTCGGCCTTGATGAAAATGTGGGAGAAGGATAGAAATAAGAAGGGATATGTGCCGAGCATGGGACTGGGCGCTACGGGCATGTCCAAGGAGGAGCTGTCGAAGGTGGTGGAGGGGCTGCGGTCGACCGCACCGGGGCTCCCTGGCAGCGCGAACGACGACAAGAAACGGGGGACTCGGAAGCCACCGTCCGCACCAACACCTGCAGAGACCGCGGAGCCCGGGGAGAGGGTAGAGAGGGCTCCGTTGCTACGGAGGAGCGCAGCCAAGCCCAACCGCGTGGAGAGGGCGCCCTCGTTGCGCAGGCCTGGAGGTGTACCTGGGGCTGCGAAAGTGGCGAAGATCCTCGCAGAGGCGGAGGCGGTGGAGGCGAAAGCAAAAGCAGAAACCAAGGCTATAGCAGAGAAGTTGGCGGCGGTGAAGATAGAGGAGAAGTCGACAGCAGTTGTGGCAGACGAGAAACCGGCGCAGTCAACAGCAGTTGTGGGGGACGAGAAATCGGCGCAGGGCGAGGAGAAGTCGATAGCAATTGTGGCAGACGATAAACCGGCGCAGGGCGAGCAGAAGTCGACGGCAATTGTGGCAGACGAGAAATCGGCGCAGGGCGGGGAGAAGCCGACAGCAATTGTGGCAGACGATAAACCGGCGCAGGGCGAGAAGTCGACAGCAGTTGTGGGAGACGAGAAACCTGAGGAGAAGCCCGCAACAGCAAAGGCGGTTGAGAAGCCTGCGGAAGAGAAAGCTGCTGCAGGCCCATCCGGCGGTAAATCAACCAGTAAACCAAGAAAGTTCGAAAGCAAAGCACCGGTTCTTGGAGTGGGGGACAAACTTGGCGATGGAGACTCGTTCATTCTCTACAACATTCTGTCAGACGATCTCGCTGGAACCGTCTTTGAGAGGCTCAAGAGAGAGGTGGCGTGGAGGAGCATGTTCCACCGAGGCGGAGAAGTGCCCAGATTAGTTGCTGTAGAAGGGGAAGTCGCGGAAGACGGAAGGTTTGTATATCCGGTTCGATACTGCGGCGGCAAGCACAAGGCTAAGAATGCGGCCACAGTTTCCCGATATATAGACATCCGTCCGACGAATCACCGCCGCTGCTTCCCTTCTCGCCAACCGTCGAGCTGATCCGACAGGAGGTCCAAAAGGCACTGAAGCACCCAATCAACCATGCCTTAATCCAGCATTATCGACACGGTGGAGATTATATCTCCCAACATTCGGATAAGACACTAGACATTGCGCGCGGATCGAAGATCGTCAATGTCAGCCTGGGAGCGCAACGAACGATGATCCTGCAAACGAAACGGGATGCCGTGTCAAAAACGCCCGAGGCGGAAGACGACAAGAACGATCACGGCAAAGGCGCCAAGGTTGGTGTCAAGCGTGACATGCAGCGCATTCCAATGCCGCACAACTCGATGTTCGTCCTAGGCCTCCAGACCAACAAGACGTGGCTTCACGGCATCAAACAAGACAAACGCACACAGAGCCTCAAGACCGAGGAGGAGCTGGCTTACAACGGCGAGCGTATATCTCTGACGTTCAGACACATCGCCACGTTCCTGTCGAGCGATGAGCAAAGGATCTGGGGACAGGGTGCAACGGCAAAGCGCAGCGAGGATGCGCATCCCATTACTAACGGATCCTGCGATGCCACCGAAGAACTTGTCCGGGCATTCGGCATTGAGAATCAGCGAAGCGATTTCGATTGGGAGGCCTACTACGGCCCTGGCTTCGATATTCTTCACATGCATACGCCGAAACCGCGGATTCTCACCTCTGGCACACTGGACGTAGCCACTGCGCGCCTCAAGATATGTCTATACGAGAAAGGGGTGGATTTCACCGAGCAGGTCCTCACGCCCAAACAGCTGCCCTCGCTCTCCACCTACAGTCTCCACGGCGAATCTCCGGTGTTCCTCGACGTCGACCGCGAACGCACGGCGATGAGCGACTCTCTGGCGATCATACAATACCTGGAGATGTACCACACGCCGTCCAGCAGCGAAGGGCCTTGGCTGCTGCCGATGCCGACCGAGGAGCGCGCCAAATACGCTCTCGCGCTCAACCGCCTCCAAGAAACCGAGCGCCTCTTCAACTCCTTTCGCCGCGCTGCTGCGGAGGAGGTTGCGGCTCAGCTGGCCGTCTGGAATTCGTACCTCCGGCCCTCGTCCCGGTTCGCCGCGGGCGACGAGTTCTCGCTCGTTGACGTCGCGGTGTACCCCGTTCTCCACGAGATCCGGAAGTGTCGACGGTACTCCCTGGGCGAGAATCTGGAGAAGTACGTCCGCACGCTGGCGGAGAGGCCGAGTGTGAAGCGTACATATATCACTGGCACTGGTGACGGGCTGCACGCCGACGCCGACGCCGAGCCAATCGAGGCCAGCCAGGGATACGCGACGGTGCTGCAGAAGGGCATGGAGGGGGTTTCTTTGGCGGACAACAGTGGGTAGTCGGGTTGATTCTTCTGTTTTGCAACATCCTCTCCCTGTAACTACGTGTTAATCTTACCACCGGATCTTTCCCTTTTCTCCTCTTTCCTTTTCTTTAGTCGTGCCACCTGCGATACGACCTCTTTTCCCTGCGGTCGCAAATCGCGACAGCAGGTTCCGTCAAGAAATGGACGCCGAGCAGGCCAGGAACATGAGAGAAAACGTGCTCTTGTGCACGTAGAGTGCAGGCGGGTGAGATTTTAGTGACGTCTAGTTGAATCAGATGTGCCGCGCGCCGAACGGGCACGCTATCTATGTACTGCATGCAGAGCCCGAGGAAGCTCGGGGGGCCTGCGTTTCTCGCGCAGGCCTGGAGGGAGGGAAGGGAAGGGAAGGGTCCTGGACAGTTTGGGGCTGGGAAGGATTCGGAAGAGGCCGAGAGCTGAATAACAGATGTGGGTCCGGGCGGACACGGGCCATGGGTGCTCACTCGCGTCGCGCCTCACAGTGTCGGGCACCAGAGTGCGGGCGCACATGCCGCCGCAGCACTGCGCTGCGCTACCACGACCAGAGTCGGGTCGCACACAGGATCGACGCTGTGGGGGCCGCTGGCGCTGTCATCCGGAAGGGAAGAAGGAAGGACGGTCCGCCGCGGAAGCAGTGCGCCAGCTGCCAGCCCGCAGGGCATGCGGGGCAGTTGAGCCGGTGGATCTGCACGCTGCCGGCGGGGACACGCAGCCCCCCCTTCGCGCCCGACAGACTTGGAGGGCGGTGTGCGGATGGCGGACGGCCAGGACTGCGGGTGGCGCAGAAAAAGACAGGAACATGCGGGAATCCATGCGGAGTCGGGTGGAGGCTGCGGGCGGATGTCGGTACCGCCCCCACTGGCCCGGCGGTCCGAACAGCGATGCGAGTCGCCGTCGCACACATCTCGCTCCGGGTCTCAGCAGCTGGACGCGAGTTCCGAGGCGGGGGGGGGGGGGGGGGGCCCCCCCCCCGGCGGCGGGCGGGGGGGGGGGGGGGGGGGGGGGGCGGGCCGCGGGC
>Ga0307508_10000645_pt1 | contig 42016 bp, 68 predicted proteins | sample 9_EM_MG_FD_203089 | JGI IMG/M metagenome (GOLD analysis project Ga0307508, IMG submission 203089) | Populus trichocarpa ectomycorrhiza microbial communities from riparian zone in the Pacific Northwest, United States - 9_EM | ecosystem: Host-associated > Plants > Roots > Unclassified | place... | reverse complement strand
ACAAAGTACTAATTTTTTTTGGCTGTAAAATTGTTAGAAGCTGCACTTGTATCTAAAGACTATGTATGCAAGTTTTTATTACTTTCTATTGTGTTGTTGCTGAGTTAGAGAGGTATATGTATGTGGTAGGGTGGCATCGTCGGGGCAGGTGTACGGAAACTTTTGGCCAGGTACTTTTTACATGCTGTATGACTACTACCATTACCACTAGCTACATTACTATGCACTACTCGTATACTATTACCATTGCTAACATACATTCATACTCATATCAGAACTGCGCTTTTACACATTGATAGTTTACATTTATTTGTATTACGTCATCTACCCTTATCCATCACTGTAGCCGATGGGGTTTGAGATGTTGGACTTTGTGGTATAATATAGATTTTAAATACAATAATAATTATTTTGTGATCAAAGAGCATTGTCAACTGTGTGTAGTAGCATTGTTAGCTCAATCTGTTCTCAACCATACTCACTATTTGAACTTGATAAAGTTAGCTGTTTGATTTCGATTTTATTTAATGATCAATATTTGTGGCTGTGGCTCAAAGATTGCTGAAAGTAGTAGTAGTGGGCAACATAGTCTCCAATACCATGTTTTACTTCCACTCAACTGCCAGCCAGGCCACATTGTTATGTGTGGAACACGCAGCGCGCAGAGCCGCATGCAGCCACCTTCGCTTTACCGCCAACCGGCCACACACTTGGTCACTCCGAGGGACTCCCTGCATGATCTCGTGACTGCGAACCTGTATGCGGGCGATCTGATAGGTTCGGGTTGGATAGTACGTGGATGTGCGTCCAACCCCGCTTTTTGATGGGACAGTCATGCCCTACCCGACGGCAGCTGCTTCCTTCACCCTTCAGTCCACCAAACTTGTGTCGCAATCCTCACATACTAGCGCAGTCGCCGCCATTCATCCGTCCCACAACCTATATACCGCAGTCGCACGACAACCACATCGCTTCGCAATGGGAAGAAAAGCCAAAAGGGAGGCGAGGATGGCGCCATTGGTTCAGAACACGGGCATGTCTGCAGATATGCGCCCGTTCTCGCAGCCCACCAATTCGTCGAGCCTGCTCGACGGCAAGAAATACGTTGTCGGAAAGTTATCCAGGCAGCCCTTTTCTCTGGCCGGGCTGGGCAGTATTGACTCCTTGCCATTGTAGGAGTCGATTTCGGCACCACCTTCACTTCCGTGGCGTTCGCTAGCGTCAGGTTCCCTGACGATGTCAAGCTGGTGCAGACCTGGCCATCCGGCAGCACAGGCGACAGCTCAGCCGACCAGGTTCCGACGGAGGTGCACTACACGACTTCCGTGGACGGAAAACGCGTTTGGGGGTACGAAGTTGAGGCGGCGGCTAGGGAGTCCGGGACGCCAGGCTTGAAATGGTTCAAGTTGTTACTTCAGCGGCAGGCGGACCCTTCAACTCCGTTTGCAGCGCCACCTGGTCGGATTCTTCGTGAGTGGCCTGGTGGTGTGGCCCCGGGCTTGCTGTCACACCGTACCACCTCAAACTCGGGACCGTCCGCCGTTGCCGCTCTGCATTCCGCCTTGACGCCTGTCGATGCCACAGCCGAGCGGTTGCGCCAAATAAACGTACAGCCCGTCGCTGTGGTCACTGATTTTTTGGAACGCGTCCGCACCGTCACGGTGGCGAGCATTGAACGAACCTACGGCACTGAGTGGGTGGCAAAGGACGACATGATGTACGTGCTCACCGTCCCGGCGATCTGGTCGGACTCCGCCAAAAGCCTCATGGTGGAGGCGGCGCGGCAGGCTGGCTTCGGGTGTCATCGCAGGGACTTCAATCTCGTCAGCGAGCCGGAGAGTGCTGCCGCATACACATTGAAGGTTCTCCAGGCTGCTTATCTCAAAGTATGTACGACGTATCACCAGCAGAGGGGTTGAGCCGAGTCCTGCGTAACTGACCGAGCCTGGATCAGTCCGGCGATACGTTTGTCGTCTGTGACGCAGGCGGCGGTACAGTGTTCGCTCCCGCGCGTTGCCCGATGTGCCTTTGTCTCGCTCACACTTGCGCAGGGACTTGATCTCATACACCATCGCGGAGCTGAATCCTCTCCGGCTGGATGAATGCGTATCTAGTTCAGGTTTGCTGTCTACCATTGTTCGTTCATCGGATGTTCAGCTTACACTTACCCGCGTGAGAGGCGGCCTCTGTGGGTCCGTCTACCTCGATGAGCGGTTCGAGAAGTACATCCGCCGTGTGCTCGGAGATGAGGTCATCGATTCAATGAAGGTACTGCGGGTATGTTTCCCTTCGTTCGTCAGCGTTAACCGCCTGAGCAGCCACGTTCGCGGAGCGAGATGATGCGCACCTGGGAGTGCAATGTCAAGTACCAGGTTCGCTCCCTGTGGCAGCACGACTTCGTCCGTCTTAGCCTTGACTTCTGTGGCAGTTCGGCGATAGTTCGACCAGCTACGGCTACGAAGTGGTCGTTCCTGGCGTTGCCGACGACGAGGCAAAGAATGTCGAGGACGGTTTCCACGTTATGGAGTAGTTAGTCAACTATCTACAATCTGGGAGAAGTACGACGCAGTACAGCTTACCCATCGATTGTAGTGAGGATGTCAAGGAGATTTTCACCCCAGTTGTCGATAAGGTAATCGACTTGGTGTCCGAGCAGGTGCGCAGTGTTATCCTTGAGGGGGAAGAAGTCAAGGTACGCGACGCTGCTTTCCCGCTGAGAGAGGGGAGACATCCTGCTAACGAACTGCGAGGCGATCCTTCTTGTTGGCGGATTCGGGACCTCGCATCACCTTCTTGAGCGGCTGGAGGCAGCCAAGTTCGAGGGGAGAAGCATTCAAGTGCTGCAGCCAGTGAACGCGTGAGCCCCGTCCGAGAAATCGTTGCGCTCCCTCGCTCCACTGACAGACCCGTAGCCGAAGCGCCATCGCCCGCGGGGCGCTGCTCCGTGGGTTGGATGGCAGCATAGTCCGCCGGAAACGGGCGCCACGCTTCTACGGCAGCGCCGCCGACTCGAAGTTCGAGCACGGAGAAGGAACGGAGGCGCACCGATTCTTCTGCCGGACCGAAGAGTGCTACAAGGTCCCGGACAAGATGAATTGGTATGTCCACAAGGTAAGTCTCTCCACCGCTCCGCATCTGATGATCGGGATTCCACCTTTGACGCTTGTCCAGAATGCCGCCGTCGGAACAGCCCTCACCGTCAGTCTCGCGATGTACCGCCTCGTCCCAATTGTCGCCGGGTACGAGCCGAATCTAGTACTGACGCACGATCTGCTCGCGTGCGACATCGACGATGCGCCAGAGTTCCGCTGGCAGAATCCCTCCGGTACTGGCTTGCATTCCGCTCCCTTTCTCTCCGCTTCCTTCCGATAGATCCCCCAAGCTGACGGACGGCGCACCTCAGCCGTGTACAAGGTGTGCACGCTCAGAGCAAACCTCGCCACTCTTCCCCGCGCCCTCTTCGAGAGGCAGTGGAACTCGTTCGGTCAGGAGTTCTTCAATATCCCGTTCACGATCCGAATCACACTCGACGGCGAGGTGCTGTACTTCGAACTGCTGTTCGACGGCATTCGGCGCGGGGACGTTGTCGCCGAGTACTGGTAGCGTGGGTTGGACGTGGTTGCTGGAGAGGGGAAATGGAGCATGTACTTCGCCCCCGGGGTGGCCGTTCTTGGCTCCGAGAATGCACAGTACCTACGCAAGTAGTAGGAGAATGATTGGTTCGTTCGAAATACCTCGGTGAAGTGCAATGCCACTGCAACGTCATAACTCCAGTGTTCCGCATGGTCCAGTCCGTCCGTCCTGGGACTCGAACGGGACTACATTAAATTAAAGCCGTCCGTCCAATCTCTGGACTGGACTGATCCCGACGGGAGTTGTCCTAGGACGGGACGGACTGTGGTCGACGGCGGTTGACTGCCAAGGCGCCACCAAAATAGTGCATATTTTTCGGGTGATCTTTCTCCTGCTGAATATGGTGGTGCCGTCCTTTTGTCGCTCTTCTTGCCCATTATCGTGGTGGGCCGGTAGTGGTAGGGGCTGACACGCATGCAACGATGTCTGTAGATTCTAAGGCCCGCCGTAGCCCGCTTCCCGGCACGCAGTTCTTGGGCGAAACGCGGATGTCGTAGCACGTCGATGCCGACGGAGATCTCGTTCTCGCGTTGATGTACGGTCCCGGACGCTCGATAATGCAGCTGCCAGCCTCGCTCGAAGCCTTGAAGAAGAGCTCGTAGGAGCGTGTTCCGTCGAAGCCGAACGAGTCCTCTTCGTATTCAACCAAGCCCCACTAGACACAGAAAGGAACGCCTTGGCCTTCTCGGGGAAGTCCAGCCAGATGCCTGTCGGCAGCTGTGGAGCATCCCACCAGTCACGGCGGACATACCGTCACGGGTGCACGTCGTCGGACGAGACCATGATCCGCGTGCCATTGGTCACCAGCAAGTGGTCGTCCCAGATAACCCGCTGCGATCAGCCGTCCAGCTCCGCAGTGACCAAGGAGCACCACACCACATCCTGGAAGGCAATGCCACCGCTGGGGGCGATCATGTTGGAGGGCCTGCGAGCAAACACCCCGCCATCCGGGAACGGAGAAGGAGCAGCCAGCAGTGGCTGAAGCAGAGTGGAGAGGGCCAGAAGACCGAGGGCACACTTGCGAACACGCATCGTTGGGCGTATCTATGGACACTCCGTCCTGGCCGACCCACGAGAAATCGCCGCCCTCCTAAATACACACACTTCGCGGCTCCTCCCCGCTTCCTCCATCCCTACCGGCCAGGAACCTGTGGTGGAAACTGTCTCAATTGGTATGCTCTCTCTCTCCTCTCCAGGGATCCGATTCTCAATGGAGTCTGGCCTCCGGGCAACAACAGCGTATTTAGAGAACAGGCAGCGGCGATTTGGCGTACGCCTGCTCAGGCTGCCGCAGGGAGACCAGGCACGGGAGGTGGTGGGCGCTCCGTCAGAGATCGGCCGGGGGCTAACGAAGGCCCTTGCCAATGCTGGACGTACGGAGAGCACAGTGCTGCTAGAGGAACCCGAGACCCTCAATGCGGTGCTGGTGCAGCAAGAGGAGGAGGAAGCGAAGGTGGAAGCGGAGATGGCCCGGCCGGGACTCACCATGTTCACGGACGGGTCGCGAACGGAGGATGTAGCCGCCGGCTACGTAGCGGCCTGGAAGAGGGGCGAATCTGGGCTGGCATCAAAACCCACATGGGGTACAACCAGGAGGCCTACGATGCGAAGCGCGCCGCACTTGCCCGCACGCTGGAGTCGGCTTCGGGAAGAAACACTGTCCCCCAACGGGTCACAGTCTTCACGGACGCGCAAGCGGCCATAGGACGGATGGCATCGGAAGAACCCGGCCCTGGGCGGTCTCTCGCGCACATCAAGCGTGAGATCTCGACGAAGAAATGGGACGAGGCCGGCCAGTGGGCGGGGAAACGAATCTCCGCGAAGAAATACAGGATGCCGCGCACGCAGCAGCCTGACAAGACAGTGGCCGAAAGCAACAAGAGGGTTGCCGCATGGTTTTACCAGATCAAGACTGGGCACTGCCTTACGGGGCAGTACTTGGAATGGACAAAGAACCGAGCTTCAGCTCAGAGCTGGTGGTGCAGGTGCAAGGAGCAGACAAGGGAGCACGTCTTCAAAAACTGCGGCCGATGGAAAGAACAGCAGAAAGTGCTGTGGAAGGAGGTGTGGAAGGAGACGGGGAGAGGGAAGAGGCGGTTTGCGATCGGGGACCTCCTTGCCGACGACAGGTGCAGCAGGGCAGTACTGGACTTCCTATCCACCACGGAGGTAGGGGCTGGTTCCGGCCCCGGCTGAGGAGGATGCGCAGAGTGAGGTGTCAGAGTGGGAACTCCGGGAGCCGAGAGAACGAGAGGAGGAGGGGGGGGCAGAAGCTGAGAGGCTGGGCGCCGAGGTCGAGGAACCCCTGTTCCTCTCCACGCCCGCCTTTATGGCATCCGCGGAAGAGGAGTGAGAATGTGTTTCCTTCTTATCTTTCATTTGTCATTTCTTTGGTGCGCCTGCTATCTTCTTGGGACAGGCCTAGAAGCAAATCTTGCAACGTGCCGCCATCGCGCGGACAGCGGCGGGGAAAACGGTCAAAAATGTACGCCGCCATAGTCTAGATAGGCTTCATGCGAGTATGATAAAACAAAAAAAAACCCCGGCCTGGGCAGCAGTACGCCCTACAGGCACAGAAGAATATCGCCGCGCTGCGTAGGGCCAGGCCGGGCATCACCATCGAGATCCGGTGGTGCCCTGCACACAAGGGCAACAAGAAGGCCGACAAGTGGGCAAAGATTGCGGCGGAGGAGCCAGACACCCACGGGGTAGAATGGCTCAACTACTCCGATCAGACGAAAGTGCGGGCGATGCCCCTCCCACGATCCCTTGCCAATCTCAAGCGGGAGATCTCGGAGAAGAAGTGGGTGGAGGCGTGCCAGTGGGCTGGAGGCCGGACCTCCAGGGCGAAGTACCGGATGCCGGGGGGCCAGCGGCCGGACAGCACGATAGCTGGGAGCACCAAGAGGCTTGCCTTGCGGTCCTACCAGATCAAGACGGGGCACTGCCTGACCGGGCGGTAGCTCAACTGGACTTCCTGGCGGACGAGAGGTGCGGGAGCGGTACTAGACTTCCTCTCCACCACGGATGTGGGAAGGCGGGTGCCGGCCGAGGAGACGCAGTGAGTGAGGTGTCGGAGGCGGAACTGCGGGAGTTCTTGGGGGAGCTGGGAGCGGGGGCTGAAGAGCCGGGTGCTGGGGGGACCACACTGTTCTTTCCCACACCCGACTTCGTGGCGTCTGCAGGCACGGTTTAGGGAGTGGACGACGCTTTTCCTTTGTCTTTTCCTTTGCCCTTCACGCCGCCCTCCGTTCTTTTCTTTTGTAATTTCCTTGGTGCGCATTACATCTTCTTGTAACAGGCCTGGGCGGAGGGCAAAAGTGAGCTTGCAACGTGCCGCCGTCGCGCGGACAGCAGACAGGAAACGGACTGTACACAACCTCGCCATGATCTGATAGGTTGCATGCGAGTAACTAATGAATTAACAAAAAAAATAATCCAGGGATCTGATAGCCACCCATGAGCAACCTCTCAGTGGGACAGCGGGAGAGAACCCCACCACAACCATACCGCAGATCGGACGGCTGACGCGGGGACAGCAGAACGAAACAAAACGAGTCCAGGGCAGTATATTTAAATGTTTTTTTTTTAGTTTATCCATTACTCGCATGCGACCAAGATAGATTAGATAGATCATGGCGAGGTATGATACACTCTGTCCGTTTTCCCCGTCCGCTGCACGTTACAAGTTCTTTCTGCCCCGCCCAGCCCGTCCAAAGAAAGGATAAATGCGCACCAACGAAATCGCAAAGGAAAGGGCAAAGGGAAGAACAAAGGATACCGCCACCCTCCCCACTCCTCTCCTGCAGACGCCATGAAGGGGGGCGTGGGAAGAAACAGAGTTATTCCTCACCCTCGGCACCCAGCTCCCCAGCTTCCGCCCGCAGCGACGCCCCCGGAGTTCCCACTCGGACGCCGCGTTCCCTGTGTCCTCCTCTGCCGAGGCCGGGATCAGCCTTCCCACATCCGTGGCGGAGAGGAATTCTAGTGCCGCCTGGCTTCACCCCGTCGGCAAGAAGGTCCTGGATCGTGAAATATCCAAATGATGTTCTGTCTGGAGATACCGCCATCTTCCAGAGCCTATCCGTAAACATTCGTAGGCGTGCCCGCTATCCTTGATTCCCCACCGTTTACGTAGCAGGGTGCACCAATGGCAAGATTCGCATTGCGAACCTTTCCCACTTTCCGTCTGGCGCCCGTTCGATGGGGAGCGGGGGAAACCGACAGCGCACCGACATCGGACGAGACTTGGTCCGCACTCAGCACGCTACAGCTACAACATCTAGCGCGTCGCTTCGCGGACGCTCTCGCGCAAGACGTGGGCGTTCGCATCGTCCGCGGCCGGAACCCACAACTGAATCCTATTTCCTTCGCGCGGCTGCTCGATCGCCACGCGGATCCAGTGACTGCCGACCGAGGTGCCCTTCCTCGTCGCGCCGATGTCGCTGCAGGCGCTCGTGCATCCGTGTCGATGATGCCCAGCCTCGTCTTGCCGACGTCGCCACCAGCGCCGTCTACGAACAACACCCTTCCTCCAGCTCTGCGTTAGCAGCGACCGCGTCAAGACAGTCGAGCTCTTGCGCACCGCCAGCGCGCTAGGATTCAAGGTGGTGTTGCTAGCGGTGGGCGCGACGATTGGAGGAAGCAGAAGGTGGGCAAAAGGGCGCTCCCCGATGCCCCAGTCGCGGCCAGTGAGGGTGACAGTCTGTGACAGCAGGGGCGGCGGCCGCTGCCATCGGATCCCGCCCTGCACGGACGCCGAGAGCACAGACATCGCGAGAATTCCGCCGGCAGCGGCACCTATGGTGGGCGTAGGACACACGCTGCTGCATCTCGCCGCGCCGGAGGGACATGAGGCGGTCACGAGACTGCTCATCGGGAAGGCGCCGACGTCTGCTGCGTCGACAAAGAGGGCCTCACGCAATTACATCTGGCGGTGATTCGAGGGCAGCACGTGGTAGCGCAACCGCTCATCGGTCGCTCGCAGGAGAAATAGCCGAGCGAGGCTTGATCGTGGCAGGCTGTAACAGTCGGAAGGCGTTCAGACAACGGTAGTGAATCGCGGCCATGTATTGCGCTCCAAGCCGAGGGAGAGTCACGGGGAAGCCACGGCATTACCGTACGGGAATTGATTAGTATGTACTTGTAGGTTTCGAATTGGTGTCCCTTCAAGGAGCTATCCACCATACATGGGAGGGGGAGTAGCTTGTGGAGGCTCCGAAAGTCTTCTGCACGGCGAATAGATTTCTGGCAAATAGCTGCTGTAGCTGCTAACTACTAGCCCAAAGGGTAGTGCTATACATGAGCGCGTATGAGGCAGTGGGATCTCACATTATGAGTGGCATTGCACGATGCACAAGCGCGAACATACTTATACAACACATTCATCGAGAAATCGCTACAGATGCAGCCCCCGGCACGAGACACTTTGCAACGCACTAACGGTCCTCCTTGAGCATATCCGCCGCCTTCTCGGCGATGGCGTAAACGGTGCTCTGCAGGTGCGACGCGACGATGATGGGCATGATGCTGGCGTCGACAATGCGGAGGTTGTCGACGCCGTGGACGCGCAGGCGGGCGTCGACAACGCCACCGAGGCGCCGCGGCATCATGGCGCACGTTCCAGCGGGGTGGAACATGGTGCCGGCGACGCTGCGCGTGTACTCGCGCAGGTCGTCATCAGCGACAATCTGCGCGCCCGGCTGCACCTCGTGCGGCCCCAGCGTTTGGATCGCCGGCGTCGCCACCACCCGTCGCCCGAACTTGATCGCGTCCACATACAGCTCCGCGTCGACCGGGTTCGACAGAGTCCGCAGGTCCACCACCGGCTGCGCGAACGCCGACGTGCCATTTATCGCCACGAATCCCCTGCTGAGCGGGTGCTGGATCGAGAACGAGAACGGCATCTGGAACCGCTGGCTCGCGCCCGAGAGCCAGATGAACTCCTGCCACGAGTCAGTGCGAGAGAGGCAAATGTCGGAGAGGGGCGTCGCACCATCGCCGCCATTTCCGCTGTTCGCAGGTGCTTCAGCAGCACTTGCCGCTGCTTCGTGAACCCCGCGACCACCGTCGCCTCCAGCCCCGCACGCAGGTGCGCCGTCGGCGAATGCGCCGCGTACGCCGCAACCAGCGCAGACGCCCGGCCGGTGTAGTTCGTCAGCGGCAAGAAGGCGACCGAGTTGGGCGAGCCGGCAGTCCACGTCCCCGTGCGGTTGGCGTAGAAGAGCGCCTTCTGCTCGGCGTCGAACGTGGCGTTGATCACGAGGTCGTGCGGCGACGGGAACACGTTCGAGAGGTTGAGGATCATGGTGACATACGGGTCTGCGCATCGTCAACCGGAGTCCTTCGTCAGCGACGGGGGCCACCTACGGTCCTGGAAGTTCTCGCCGACGCCGGGGAGATCGACGACGACGGGGATCTCAAACTCATCGAGCAGCTTCTTCGGTCCGATTCCCGACAACTGCAGGAGCTGCGGGCTGTGCACGGTGCCCGCGGACAGGATGTATTCGCAGCGCGCGTGGACGACGTGCTTCGTCCGCTCCTGCCCGTACTCGACGTACTCGACGCCCGTGATCCGGACGCCCTTCCCCTTCCCCGCCGCCGGCGCCGTCAGTAGCCGCGTGACGTGGCGGCTCGTGAGCGCGTGCAGGTTAGCGCGCCCCGCGAAGCCGTCGAAGTACCCGCTGCGCGCGCTGCTGCGCGTCTGGTTGTGCGGGTCGATGGAGTTCGGCGACCAGAACGTGCCGATGGCGCTGCCGGCCTGGTCGCGCGACTGCGCGATCCCCAGCGACCGCATCGCGTCCTGGAAGTTCTCTGCACCGTCCGTCAGCGAATGGGCAGACGAGCGGACTACCGGGTGGGACTCACTGTTCTGCGGATAGATGTAGTGCGGATATGACGACTGGATGTACCCGCTGTCGCCGTGCACCGACGGATCCCAGGTGATTCCGAACTGCGCCGCCTGTTCCAGCGACGGTGGCGTGAATGTCTCGCTCTGAGCGGCGTGGTCAGCGTCCGTCGGCACCGCGACGACATCGACCGCGGAATACCTTCTTGTAGTACGGCAGCAGTCCCGCCCAGTTCCAGCCGGGATTCCCCAGCTCCGCCCACGCGTTGATGTCCTCCGGCCCAGGGCGGTCGAACCTATAGGTGCGGCCCGTCAGAGATCGCGGAGGAGGAGCCGTCTGGCGGAGACCGTTACATCATTCCGTTCATCACGCTCGATCCGCCGAGCACTTTCCCGAGCGTCAGGTTCTGCACCGCGTTGGCGGTGCCGAGGAACTGCTGCGGCGCCGTGGTCACATTCCAGTCGTAGACGGTCTGCATGGTGCCGCCGAGGTAGCGCTGCAGAATCGCAATGCCCTCCTTGCGGTCGCTACGCTATCCGTCAGCCCACCGGTTCTCTGTGGGAGTGCGGACGACTCACGGTATCCCCGCTTCCAGTACCAGCACGCTCACTGCACGTTGTCAGCACTCACGTCCACCGTTCACCGGAGCCATACGCACCATCGGGGTCCTCGGACAGGCGGTTCGCGATTGTCAGGCCGGCGGTGCCGCCTCCGATGACGACGTAGTCGTACGCGGCGGCGCGCTGCTCCTCGCGCTCGAGCACACGCCCCCAGAACGGCGCAGCGGCAACGGTCCCCGCGACGGCTAGCAAAACGAATGTCGACAATGGAAGCATGGCTGATGGTGCGCGTCGGTAGGTTGCTGCGCTGCGACCCGCCGCCGTTTATACATACGTGCGTGTACCGCGATCTCCATCTCGCAGACACGCTCCCTGTTGCTGCTCGGCAGTTCGTAGGCCCCGCCCCATCAGAGCTGTCGCCGGCTGTGCAGCTGCCGGGTCTATCCGAGCACGCATCGGTTGCCCCTGCGGATGCCCAGGTACCAGTGCCGGCAAAAGCCCCTTAGGTACATATATGAATTCCTAGTTTCCGGGGAGAAGAGCGATGCCGCCGTTCCGGGGCTAGGGGTAGGATATCGAAGGATTCGGACAACAGCCTGTCTGCATCGTACGGCGTGCAGCGTGCAGCGTATTGGATGTGGATGTCATGCGGATGGCAGCTTGTTGATGATGATTCATTGATCGTATGCGACCCTATTGGATCATGACGATATTATACACAGTCCTTTCCTGTTCACCGTCCGCTGCGACCTCGAACAGTCCGCCAGCGGCCCGCGGCAACTCCCCCTGCCCCCGCCTGGCCTGTCCCGAGAGAAAGAAAGAAAGAAAGCCATATTAGTTTTTAGGAAAATCGATCACCTGAAATGAGACAAAGGAGGAAAAGACAGTGACGACCGACAGAGCCCCAGTTCACGCCCACCTGCCCGCCTCCTGCCCTCACTCTGCTCCCCCCGCTTCTTCTTCGGTCTCGCCCGGCTTCGGTGGTACTACGCGCGGCCCCACCTTGTTCCCCACCTTCGTGGTGCTCAAAAAGTCTAGGATCGCGCTGGTGCACCGCTCGTCTGCGAACAGGTCCCGGATCGTGAAGCGGTCTCTCCCCCTTCCTGTTTCCTTTCGTACTTCCGCCCACAGGATCTTCTGTTGCGGCTTCCATGCCTTGCAGTGCTTGAACAGGTGTTCCCTCGTCTATATTTTGTAGTGGCACCATCCGCGCTCCGCTCTGTCTGCGTTCTTCGTCCATTCTCGGTATTGCCCTGTGCGGCAGTGCCCCGCTCGGAGTTGGTGGAAGTGTCCTGCCAGGCGTTTTGGCGCTCGCTCCACCATTCGATTCGGCCGCTGGCTACTCGACAGCCTGTACTTCTTTCCTCTGACTCGCTCCTCAGGCCAGCTCCTCACAGCAACCAAGAGGCTTATGATGCAGAGTGCGCCGCTCTTGCCCACGCTTTAGAGATAGCCGCGCAAAGGAACACGATTCCGGAACGAGTCACGATCTTTTCGGATGCGCAGGCAGCCATCGGACGGATGGCATCGGACGAGCCCGGCCCAGGACAGAAATACGCCATCCAGGCTCGGAGGCACATCGCAGCACTGCGGAGGGCGAGGCCAGGCATCACCATATAGATCCGGTGGTGTCCGGCGCACAAAGGAATCGCTGGCAACGAGAAGGCGGACGAGTGGGCCAAGGAAGCGGCAGGGCAGCCAGGTGTTGTAGCGGAGCGGCGGCGCAAGGGACGAAGAGAGAGAGACAAGCACAAAAACGGGAGGTAGACGACAGTGTATTCGGTATATTCAAGGATGTCGAAGAGTGCACCCAGCTAAGCTACAGAGGAACAGAAAACATATGGTGCCGCCGGCGCACTAGTGTGTGGGCAAAACGCCCGAACCCTAGGTTCTCCAAACCTCACTCCAACACCAGGCACCCACGGGCTGCTCCCGCGACCCCTGGCCAACCTCAAGCGGGAAATCTCGGAAAAGAAGTGGGCGGAGGCCAGGCGGTGGGCAGGAGGGCGCACCTCCAAGGCGAAGTACCGTATGCCAGAGAGCCAAAAGCCCGATAGCGCCCGTGGCCGGCAGCACCAAGAGACTTGCCTCGAGGTGCTACCAGCTGAAGACAGGGCACGCCCGCACCGGACAGTACCTGCACTGGGCGAAGGTCCGTCCCACTGCCCAGTGCTGGTGGTGTCAGTGCCCCTCGCAAACGAGAGACCACCTTTTCAAGGCGTGTCCGGAATGGAGGATGCAGCAGAAGATTCTGTGGGCAGAGGTGCAGAAGGAGACCGGGAAATGGAAGAGCCGGTGGAAGATCCGGGACCTACTTGCCGATGGGAGATGCGGGCCGGCGGTGCTGGACTTCCTCACCACAACAGATGTGGGGAGGCTGGTGCCCCTCTGGAGAAGAGTGACATCGGGAGTCAGGTGTCAGAGTGGGAGCTCCGGGATCGCCGGGAGCGGGAAGAGGAGCGGGAGGCGGGGGTGGAGGAGCTGGGTGCTGCGGGGGAATTGGATGCCGGGGAGGAACTGTCGCTGTTCCTACCCACGTCCCCCTTCATGGCATCGGCTGAGGAGGAGTAGGGGACGGGTCGCGCTTTTCTTTTGGTCTGTCTGTTGTTCTTTCCTTAGTTTACTCTCTCTTGGGACAGGCCTGGGCGGAGCGCAAAGGGGAGCTTGCAACGTGCCGCCACCGCGCGGACTGCGGACAGGAAAACCGGGCAAAATTTACGCCGCCATGATCTATATAGGTTGAATGCGAGTGTGTTTAAACAAAAAAAAAATCAGGCCAGCTCCTCGCTTCGGCTCACTTCTTCTCCGCGATCTCCCTCCTCGGATTGGCTAGTGATTTGGGAGGAGGCATTCTCCGTGCCCCATACCGGTCTCCATACCTCAGCCGCTCTACTCCCCGGGCATCCGGTCCTTCTGCCGCCTGCTTCGCCCATTCGTCCGCTTTCTCGTTGCCCTCCACCCCTTCGTGGGCCGGGCACCATCTGATCCCTATGTGCATTGCAGGTCTGGCTAACCTCAAAGCCGCTACCCACTTCCTAGCCACCATAGCGTACTTCTGTCCTGGCCCTGGTTCATCTGCCACTATTCTTCTCATCGCCGCCTACGAGTCCGTGAAGATGGTAACTGCTTCCGGGGTCGTCCTCCTCCTTGCCGCCAGCTCTAAAGCTCCTACTAGCGCTGCGCATTCCGTGTCGAAGGCCTCCTGGTTGTAGCCGAGGTGGGTTTTTACGCCCACCCACCTGCTCCTGCTCTTCCATGCAGCTGCATACCCTGTCGCTCCGCTGCTGACCCTTGACCCACCCGTAAAGATGGTTAGCCCTGCCCTTCCCCGTTCTGCCGTCTTCTTCGCCTCTACCTTCTCCTCAACTATCACCTCCAAATCGAGTTTCCGCGCTGCGTGACAGAATCGTCTCTTCCATCCGGCCCGCATACCCTAGGGCCGCGTCCAGCCTTCTACCAATGGCCTAGGGTGCCCCCACCATTCTTCCTGCCTCACTTCACCGCGGCAGCGCTAATAGCCGTGCCGAACCGTCATTGCCTGTTGTTGAGCTGCGCTGCCGCTGGACGCAGACCCGCTTCACAGCTAAGCGCTCCCTGGTTCGTAATTCGGAAACAGCCTGTGACTGCTCGTGCTTCAAGGTTGACTAGCTTCTGAAGTTCTGCCGCTCCTTCCACCATGCCCTGCTTGCCCTCCCCCTGCCACCAGAACTCGCTTCCGTACATTGCCACTGCTTGCATGCAGGCTGTCATTACTTTGCCGGATGTCAGGCCCATCTGTACCGCCAGCCTCCTCAGCCTCGCCATTGCGCTCCTTCCCTTTTTCATCATGGCCCGCTGATGGTCCCTTAGCGTGAGGTGGGCATCCAACCATATCCCTAACCACCAAGCCGCCTCGCTGTTAAAAGGATTTCCCTCTCTCCTGACCTGACTTTTGTCGTGGGCGCCTTTCTGGCATGCGGATGGCAGCTTGTGTGCAACTGCTCGCACTCGTGGCCAGGGTGAGAGTCTGTGATAGTCCGTGACGCGCGACGGGCGATTAGTCAGCAGCCGGTGCAGTGAGAAGGCTCCGCATTCGGGACGACGTTAACATGTTCCGTTGCCGCCTGTCCCCAATGCGCGAATGCTCTGTACGATATCCGAAATTCCTCCGCGATCACGCCATCCGCACGTGCTGCCCAGTGCCTACGACCAGCTGCTGTCGCGCGCCGACGCAGACGCCGTGGGTGTATGTACGTCTAGCCGGGGACAGCGATCCTCCGCCGCGCCCCTGGTTAGCGGGCGGCGGAAAACCACCTGGAGTCGCGAACCTTCCCCGAGGCTGATGTGCTCGGCCACTGCAACTCCCGAACTCTGACAACGCAAATCCACACCTTGCTCTCCTCGGCGGCTATCAGACTGAGATGGAGGCAGCGCGGATCGCAAATCCCAAAGAGGATATCTCTTTGAAGCATAAACACAATGGCCCTGTTTCCTGGCAGTCCCGGGGACAGAATGTCCACCGCAGAAGCCGAGAACCTGGCTTGCACGAGAAGCTCGGTGGCTGTGCAGCTCCACCAGGTTGTTCCGGGGGAGATAGAGATTCTCCCATGGCGCTATAGAGACGATCCAATCGGGCGTTTTTCCGGTACTAAGGCAAAGCGCATTCACATCCGATTCTATGGTGGTCGACAGCTCCATACAGAAGATAGTCAACTTTTCCTATATCTAACATACAGAAACCACGCCGACATCATGGCCAACGCCCTTGGTCCGGAGAAGCATCACACCCTTACCTAAGGCTTCGGGCTACTCTGCTAGTTACCTACTATGCAGGTTCACCGTACGCAGCAAGAGGGGAGGTGCGTCAGATCAACTTGAGGGGAAGTCGAACCAACTTGAGGGGAAATGCCATCGGACCAACCTGAGAGGAAGGGTCGCCGGATCAACCTGAGAGGGAGCGCAACTCGAGAGGAAGTGTCGGCGGCTTGTCAACATGAAGCACCGCATTATTTTGTCCGTCCATCTCGTCCCCTCCGCTGCATATATGTCCCTCGGGGCCTCACCTCAAGTTCAGATAGTCTAACCAATATAGTTTGGCTTTGTCACCGCCGCCCCATTTGCAATAGTGGCCGCAGTACACCAGCATCGCTCCCCTTTTCGTGGCGACGATCGACACTGACGGAGAGCAGGACTTCTTCGCCGTTTCCACGTCGAACCCTGGACTAGAGAGAGCCACGTTCGGCCTGTCCACGAAACCGCAGCGACAAAGGCCACACGCAAAGAAACATGGCGGTCGAGGAGAAGGCAGGTATGAAGGGGCCTGGTCGGTTCGGCGACGAGCAGGTCGCGCGCATCGTCATCGACTTTTACGCGCACCGGTATCCGCTCGTGGACGCTGCGGAGCGGCCAGCGGTCGCGACGGTACTGGGCAACCTCGCGCCGCTGGCCCACACCAGGCCCCCGTCGGACCAGTGGCCCGACGGGGCGCCGCCTACGACTTCAAACCTGCGCGCGCTCAGCAACATGGTCGTGACCCAGCTGCGTCTGGCGCGCGACACACAGGTTCGCGGTGGACTGCGTGAGTAGTCCACACCCGACGAAATGCGTGCTGATTGATGCTGATGTGGCGGTGACGGCGGCGGCAGTGGCGGCGTTCTGGTACACGAGCGTCGAGGACGCGAGCTCGCACTTCGTCAGGGAGCCTGCGCCCGACGCGCGGATCGAGGACGAGTTGGGTGTCACCCGGGACCAGTTGTACACGGAGACGCTGTTCCGCGTGCTCGAGCTCGAGCCGGGCCCGTCGCCGGCTGTCGACTTCGCGGTCGGTCACCAGCACGTCAGCTCGTGGAAGCGGTACGCCGAGGTCGCCGCCGCCGCCGATTGGAACCTGCTGACGCTGCTGCTGCATTCGGCGTGGTTCCGGACGCGGGCGCACGGCCTCTGCGCGGAAGAGTGGGCGGCGCTGGTCGACGCGCTCGTGCGGCGCCGCATCTCACTCAAATCAGCCGGGTACGAGTGTTTTCCGGAGTGGCGGGCGACGTTCGCGGCCGCGTTGCCCGGGCTGAATCTCCTCGCGGACGACGGGTTCGGTGCCGACTGGAACTACTTCGTGCGCTCCGACCACCGCGTCAGCGCCAATGGGACGGCGATCCAGCGCCTGCCTGCGCCGCACCCGTTCACATATTCGCCCAACTCGATGTTCAGCCGGAACAGCGCGTACAATCCCGAGTACTTGCGCGTGCCCGCCGCGTGGAAGTGTAGGACGTGCACCCAGCACCACTGCGTGTGTCCGCTCGAGTTCTGCAGCCCCGTCCGGCTCGAGTTGTTCGCGCTGCCAATCGCCATGGGCTTCAAGAGCGACTACTCAACCGGCGTGCGCACGCTCCAGCACATCGTGCCCGGAACCGTCATCTGCCACTACACCGGCCGCATCGTCGACGACGACAACGATTGGGAAGCTGAGGACAATTACGCGCTGCAGGTGTCGCTCGGCAACGACCCGCTGTACTCCGTGAGCGCGCTGCGCTCGGGTGGGTCCCTCCCTGCCTCCCTTCGTCCCTTATCCCGCGGCTAACATTGACAGGCAACATTGCGCGGTACATCAACCACGCGTGCCTCCCCAACGCGCGGATCTCGTCGATAACCTGGCGCGGCCGCCGGCTGGGCATCCTTATGGCACTGACGCACATCGCACCGTTCGAGGAGATCACGTGCAGCTACGGCCCCGCGTACTGGCGCGGCTTGCGGTGTCTGTGTCCGGCGCCGATCCACCTGCACGAAAAAGGCTACCGCAACCAGTGGTTGTGCTGGAAGCAGAAGCAGGTCGGCTTCCATTCTGGGCGCTCGAAGCCCTCCTTCGTCTAGCCGTGGGTTTTCCTGTTGGCGCTGGAGAAACTAGGCCTGGGGCGTATTTGGTTTTGCCCACACACTAGTGTCCCAGCGGTACAAGCCTTTTGTCGTCGTCGCGTAGCATACATACTTAAGTACCTAGACTTCCTCTCTTATACACTAACACACTATCTACATATCCCCTAATACCATCGTCGTCTACTCCCCGTCTGTGTGCCAATACGCTGCAATATGCAATAAGATTTCCGTACCGACTGGAGCGCCTAGATGGTGACAGAAAGGCTCCCCCAAGACGATCTCCGGACAACGGATGCTTTCGCCTGCGGAGTGTCATCCATCGTAGGGCCTAATTGGTGCGGCGCTCTACTGGCTGGATTAGGGTTCAACGGTGGTGGCGGTAGCGGTGGCTTTTGTCTCCTTTTAGTAGCGCAAGTTGTCATAGATGGCGTTACTCGGTACTCTCTACAATCTGAATAAACCCATCTGTATGCCAACCAAAGTCGTACTCAAGTCCTCATGTTCATCCTGACCACCTTCAGTGTTGTTAATTTGCAGGAAAGAAATGTCATGACTGCACAGAGGTTTCCCTATCATCTTAGCACTTCCCCGAGTTCCTACAGCTGGTGGTGCGGGGAATGCAGTCTTTTATGCGGGGCGGCGTGCGGCTGGTGAAAAGTCTGATCATCTCACACTGCTGTACCGGACCGGCGGTGCTTCCTGAGCTTGATACAAAGTGTAACTTCGTTGCGGTGAATGAAGGGACCGAGAAACCCAGCCACCTAAATGCGGAATATGATAGTAGGGTGAGGGTAGACCACTGTGAATAACCGCGTCGAGGTACGCTCGAACTAATTGAGGGGTACAACAAGTCCCAGTTTTCGCTCCTCATAGGCGGCGCGTAGTTGTTTCTCAAGTTCCTCCCACCGTGGGTTACCACACCGTATGCGTGTGGGTATGCTGACCCGCCTGCAGTAGCAATGCCTCGCTCTGTGAAGACCTCGATGGTTGGTAACTCGCAGTAATAATATGATAGTATCACAGCGCACCTTCCCCTACCTCATGACCTGGTCCCTCTACCGGAGCCCGAACCGTACTCGTACCTCCTCACGTGTAGACTTCTGTTGACCACCATCCCCGTCGCCCCCCCCGCCACGCTCTGCCTGGGAAATACTCTGAGCTTAAACTGAACTGTTCTGCATCCCTTGCCTCTGTAAGGAGACACCGCTGGCAGAGGAGCCCAGCGAGGGAGCACAGCAATTGGGTCATTGCGAGGCTTTGGCCGTTGTTTAAACTTAGCCAGTGAACTGAGAGTTCGGAGTCGGCTCGAAGGAAGCTTGTAAGAGGAACGTCATGAGGAGTTGTACCGGCTGCGACCCTGGTCGTTGATGGATAGCGGGACCAAACCGAGCTGAGATACCTTTGGGGTTCAGGAATCTTCGACAGGTGGAGGCAGCGGTACCAGGCATCCGGGGCCTGACCTTTGTGGACGACATTAGCTGGTGGGCGGACGGCGCAGACAGCAGGGCAGTGGCAGCGAAGCTCTCGGCGGCGGCTGCAGCCGCGATTGAATGGGCGGCTGAGAACGGAGTAGCGTTCGACTACGGCAAGACGGAGGCAGCGCTGTTCCACAAGAAACGGTCAGTACCGACGGCAACAGTGGCAGTCGGCACCAACAACGTCCCGTTCAACAAGGCGGCGACCAGGTGGCTGGGAATCTGGCTCGATGCCCAGCTCTCCCTGAAGGAACACCACGCCACCCGAATGAACGAAGGCAGGAAGGCGTTCACAAGACTCCTGCGGCTCACAGGGCAGATGGGACTCACACCAGCCAATTGCAGGAAAGTCATGGCAGCATGCGTCCAGTCAACCACTATGTTCGGTGCTGAGCTGTGGTGGGAGGGAGACTTTGCCACGGGCACTCGAGGGCGGGCGGAGGAGATCCAGCGGCTGATCAACCAGGAAGCCCGGGCAACAACGGGCTGTTTCCAGACAACCAACCTGGGAGCCCTCTCAATGGAGTCGGGTCTGAGCAGCGACAGCATAGCTGGAGAACAGATAGCGGCGGTTCGGACTACGGCTACTGAGCCTGCCGGAAGGGGATCAGGCACGGAAAGTGGTAGGAGCCCCCTCCGGAATCGGACGGCGGCTCAAGAACGCCCTCGCATACGGCGGGCAGACAGAGAGAACAGTGCTGCTCGAGGAACCGGAAACCCTCGATGCGGAGCTACTGAAGGAGGAGGAAGCCGAGGCGAAAGCGGTGGCAGAGGGGACCAGACCGGGCCTTACCCTGTTCACGGATGGGTCACGACTGGACGGTGGGGCGGCCGGCTACTCGGTGGTGTGGAAGAAGGGCCAAACCTGGGCAGGGGTCAAAGTGCACATGGGCAGCAACTAGGAAGCCTACGATGCCGAGTGTGCTGCGCTTGCCCGTGCCCTGGAGCTGGCGTCGCAGAGGAACGAGATCCCGGAACGAGTCACCATCTTCTCGGATGCTCAGGCAGCCATCAGACGGATGGCATCGGACGAACCTGGCCCAGGGCAGCAGTACGCCCTCCAGGCACGGAAGCACATCGCCACGCTGCGCCAGTCCAGGCCAGGGATCGTCATCGAAGTGCGGTGTTGCCCGGCGCACAAAGGAGTCGCTGGCAACGAGAAGGCCGATGAGTGGGCAAAGATAGGGGCAGAGAAGCCAGGCACCCGCGGGGTAGAGTGGCCGAACTTCCCAGCACGAGCGGAGGTGCGGGGGGCGCCCCTGCCACGGTCCCTCGCCAACCTTAAGCGGGAGATCTCAGAGAAGTGGGCGGAGGCACGCCAGTGGGCTGGGGGCCGAACCTCCAAGAAGAAGTACCGCATGCCAAACAGCCAGAAGCCCGAGGGCGCGGTGGCCAACAGCTCCAAGAGGATCGCCTCGCGGTTCTACCAGCTGAAGACGGGGCACTGCCAAACGGGGCAGTACTCAACTGGACAAAGAACCGACCCACCCCGCAATGCTGGTGGTGCCGTTACCGAACGCAGACCCGGACCACCTCTTCAAGGAGTGCCCCGAGTGGAAGCCGCAGCAGAAGATCCTGTGGGCGGAAGCGAAGAAGGAGACTGGGAAAGGGAAGGATCGGTGGAAGGTGCGGGACCTACTGGCTGACGGGAGGTGCAGCCAGGCCGTGCTGGACTTTCTCTCGACCACGGACGTGGGCAGGCGGGTGCCGGGGGTGGAGGAGGATGACGCCGTGAGCGCGGTGTCGGAGATGGAGGTGCGGGAGTGGCTGGAGGAGCAGGGGGCGGGGGCCGAGGAGCAGGACGCCGGGGGGGAACTACCGCTGTTCCTACCCACGCCTGACTTCATGGCGCCGACAGCCGGGGGGGTAGGGGGACGTGGTGCGCTTTTCCTATGTTTCTTCCCTTTGTCAATTTCTTTGGGCGCGTCTACCTTTTTCGTGGGACAGGCCTGGGCGGAGGGCAAAGGGGTGCTTGCAACGAGCCGCCACTGCGCGGACTGCGGACAGGAAACGGACTGTACATATTCTCGCCATGATCTCCATAGGTCGCATGCGAGTAATGAATAAACACAAAAAAAAAAAAAAAAGATAGACTACCTTTGGGGCCGATCACCTGACATCGCAAAAAGGCTCGGCGCGCTAACCCTAAGAGATCTAGCGCGTCACGACCTATTATTGGCGTTTATAAGGGGAACCTTACAACTTACATATCTATATAGATACATACAAGTGAGATAATATATGGTACCTAGACCAGTGGATCGGTGGAGTGGACAACTTTATGCGTATGAGGTGATGCTGTGATTCACACATCCGACCCGCAGCACCTAAAGCAAATACGGGAGGTAAACAACCGATCCCACCACGCGCATAGTTCCCAACGATGCGCATGATTCCCAAAATAAACTGAAACCAAACTACCTTCATCCCAACTAGTCTATCGTCATTCCTGCTAACACATATCCCTTCTCTCCTCCTTGTCTCTCAACTGGCTTACATTCTCATACGGCACCTCTGCACATCTTCAACAGTCCGTGGGGGAGTGTTGAATACGTGGCCCAACCTGACTACTAGTGCGTAGTTCGCAGTGCAGTCCGTTCGTCTGGCAAAAGACGACGGCAAAACGGGCCTGCAGACCTGCGCTCGTCCTTCACGTCTCTCCGTAGTTATATCTGGGGAAGCAAGCAGGGGCATCAGGCATTAGGTATCTAGCTTTTGCTGTGCTATATCTATGCCGTCGCATACCCGTCTGGCATAGCTCAATGCCGTCGTGTTGTCCGCTGCAGCAGCTACGCAAATACTCGCCTCGAAGCCCCCCCCCAAACCCTCAGAGATTACGTAAGTACATATGTACATACAGCATGCGGTGATCGTCACCGGGAGGCTGGCAGCACCTGCCTGCCTGCCCAGTACCCATACTAGCCAAAAGACGCCTCTCCAGAATTGCAACTCGAGGCTCGAATTTGGCTGGAAGGGGGGCGGAGAGGGGGTGCTCATTCTGAGACAGCGTCCACCGCTTTTCCCGCGACCGCACTCGAGTAAAAAGCCCCTGGAGTGCCGCAATAAACGGCTTCTGGACGGACGGCCTCCTCGGCGGATAGCGGTGCTTGTTGCAGCTTCCCTCCGCCGCGGTTTCGAGCTCTCCGGCGCGTAGAGGAGACTGCGACAGCAGGCAACCATCCATCTACGGCATCCCATTTGTCTCGTCTCCTGTCGAACCGGTCCCCCTTCCGCTCCTCCAGAATGGCTCCCGGCGCCGTCGCCCCGGCGAAGCACACGAATCTGCTGGGCGGACGTGAGTTTCCACCAAAGGCCTGGTACAAACAGTCGGGCTTGCTCAAACTGTATCTCCTCCTCGGTGCTGTCATCATGGTGTCGGCCACCAACGGCTTAGACGGCTCGATGCTGGACGGGATGCAGAAAATGCCAAACTGGCTTAGCCGGCCATCCACGAGACGGCCACCATGGAGGTTCCACCGAAGCAGGAGGCGGCGGCTTTCCGTGGGGGCTTCCGCGTCTTGGTGGAGGGAGCTGTTCCTTCCCGACTTTTTCTTCCTTCCGAACCGCTTCGGTTGGCTATCCTCGTATGTAGTTCATATTCTTAGCGGGAACGGTGCTGACTATTCGCAAGGAATGATATCACGTAATCAACTGGAATCCGTCCGTGTCCAGTAGCGGCTGACGGACGGGCCAACAGGCGCTGGTGGCGTCAGTGGCGGGATCGCCGTCACTCTTGGACTGGGGCTGACGGTCGTACATTCCACAACAGGATCTGGAAACCATGCTGCCCAAGACCTCTCTCGTCACGCGACGACAGTCACATTCGAAGAAAAAAGCGCTCATGCACACGGGATACAGGATCAGGTACGCGTCGTCGATCAGCGCGGCAGCCTCTCGCACACAGACGTACTTCGCCGCGGGTAGCGGCTATATCGGGCCTCACATGCCGTGGCCTGTCCGTCTGATGGTCGCCCACTCGCGCGCGCTCAGCAGAGAGAGAGCTATGTAGCACACGCGCCCTCGGCAACCGCGGCCCGGGGCAGGGGATTGCCGGATACCTGAGTGTCGTTTCGTGCATCACTCGCCGGTGCTCGTCGTTTGTCGAGGGGTTCCGGTGCATTCTCTCGCCTTGTTTTCCTCTCCCGTGCGCACTGCCCTCCAGTTAGCAGCTGGACGAGGGGCCGGCGTGGGCATGACCATCATTCCCAACACTTCCGGCAAGCATCGTCTCGCGACGCCGGTTACGGAACTCCTCCCATCGTGCCCGGCGGAGAGAACTAACCGCCTTCGTGGTGCATTTCGGGGATGGAAACTATAGCCCGTCGCATCGCATCCACTGCCCCACCCGAGAGTCTAGGCCGGGGCACCGGACATTGAGCGGCGCCACCGTCGTCTACGTTTTCCAGGCCTCCGCGTCCAGTTCCAGCATCTCGTCACGAATGCCCGACGGAGGGAGGACAGCGTTTCCGAGCATCGTGCGTCTCGGCTGCGGGTCAGAAAGGCGACCGAAGCTTCATGCACCCCGCACGTCGATCATCCCGTGAGGATTAATCTTACCGCAACTCCTATCTGCGGACATTGGCGTCGTGACGGCGACGACAGCACACAGTACACAAGAGCTTTGTCTTCAGTTGCCGACGACCATCTCTGACGCACGGCCAGACACGTATATGCCCACCGTCGGCTCGCAGCAACCGCCGGGAAGCCACTAGTTGGAACAGAATAGGTCCTCGCTCGATTACATCGTAAACCCGCCGCGGTAGCCGAAAAAACCCATTCGGATCTGTGCTCGTGTAGCGGGGGCCTACACACGAGCCGTCCGGACGAACACTACTCTCGGAGAACAGCCTGCGACTCCACCCCGAACTCTTTCCACAGCGAACAATAGCACGACCCACTCCAAAACTCTGATCGCAAACTGGGTTGCTCTCGCACTTTCACTGGTTTCTGTTTCCTGGTCAGCCTAACCTAATTCCCACGCTGCAGGGACCACATACGACATCCCTTATCGACGATTACGACATCCACGCCGGACAGGAGCCAGGAAAAGCCATTCCCGAGAGCTAGGAAACGGAACGACTACTACCCTACTGACGAGATTGCCGCCCCAGCTCTGGCCGGAAGCGGCAATTCCAACCTTCGTCAGTTCGACACCGCCGATTGGGTCGCGCGCGCGGGCGCTCTCGCGGACGTCTTCACCACGGGCAAGTCGAGCCGCCAAGCTCCACGGATGAGCCGCAGCGGCGTCGTAGACACTGGGTCCAAACCTGCCGGCCAAAGCGTCGATAAGAGACACTCGGCCCCAGCGGACCCATTCCCAGCAGTGGGCGATGGCGTCTTCTCCGTCCGCTCGTCCTGACAAGGACGAACCAGCCGGTGCTCACGCCCTGCGCTACGAAGGAAGCACTGTCCACAGGCCAAAGCCGCTCGTCCTGTTACGCTGGGGCGGCGTAGCTTGCAATCGTCGCATATCATGGCCCAGATCAGCTCCCTTCCCCCATCTCGTAAGAAGACGGCAAGGCACGGTGCTGTGAAGACAATTCAAGCTCAATATGCCTATAAAAGGCGCCGGTGTGTCGTCCGAGGAGGAGAAAGAGACATGCAAACCAGTTTTTCTGTCCGTCGACACTAAAACGAAAAACCACAAGACCCCCGTACCGACTTTCGTTTTTTCTTGTGACAACCTACTCTTTTCTTTCCTTCTCCATCTCCATCTTACCCTATAATCTCGCCAGAAAAGCCATGTTCCCCTTCATGGTCTCCTGGGGAATCTTCCTTGTCGGGGTCGCCGCGGCACAGGATTTTGCGGTCAGTTGAGGCCTTTCCCCTTCCTCCAGCTCAGCCCAGCTGATGACAGTGGTGGTGGCAGAACTTTGCGAACCCAGCCAATCCCGGAGACGCCCGAATTGTGAGCGCTGATACCGCCCTCTCCGAAACCGCCGTGTTCCTGACGGCGGCTCGTCCGGTACCTACGGCTCAGCTCGCCGGCGCTGGCACTGGGCGCGTGGTTGAGGCTGGCGCCGCGCTCGCGCGCCGCGCCGCTGTGGGCACCGCTGGGCTCTACTACGAGACCGTGGACCCCGCGTACGCGGCCCAGTACGCGGCCGCCCCCAACGCGGTTCACCAGAACTTCGGCCGCCGGGCGGTCGGCACCGCCAATGATTACTACGAAAACCTCAACCACTACGGCGCCGCTCCGGCTAGTCCTGTGTTCACGCGCCAAATGCTGCCCTCCGGCATCGTGACGGCCAACTACGGAACGGGAACCGGCGCGGTCCACGACAGCACCGGGGGCGTCACAGGAGTCTACCGACGCCAGGACACCACTACCACGGAAATCAGCACGAGCTCGTATGTGCACCTGCCGCCGTTGATCACCCACTCGGAGCTGGCAAGCACCGACGCCACCACCGACACCGACACCGACACCGAGGCCAGCACGAGCACCTACGTGCATCTGCCGCCGTTGACCACACATTCGGAACTGGAAAGCACCGACACCACCACCGACACCGACACCGAAACCGAGACCAGCACGAGCACGGAATTGGTCCTGCCGACGACCACCACCTCGGAACCGACCAGCACCGACACCGACACGGAGACCAGCACCGACACCGACACCGAGACCAGCAGGAGCACGGAATTGATCCTGCCGACGACCACCACTTCAGAACCGACCAGCACCGACACCGACACCGAGACCAGCACGAGCACGGAATTGATCCTGCCGACGACCACCACCTCGGAACCGACCAGCGCCGACACCGACACCGAGACCGGCACGAGCACGAGCACGGAATTGATCCTGCCGACGACCACCACCTCGGAACCGACCAGCACCGACACCGAGACCGAGACCAGCACAAGCACGGAATTGGTCCTGCCGACGACCACCACCTCGGAACCGACCAGCACCGACACCGAGACCGAAACCAGCACGAGCACCGACATGGTCCTGCCGACGACCACCACCCCGGAGCTGACTAGCACCGACACCGAGACCGAGACCAGCACGAGCACGGACTTCATCCTGCCGACGACCACCACCTCGGAGCTGACCAGCACCGACACCGATACCGAGACCAGCACGAGCACGAGCACCGACTTGTGCCTGCCGACGACGGCCGCCTCGGAAATAACCAGCACGAGCACGGGCTTGTGTCTGCCGACGATGGCCACCTCGGAACTGCCGTGCACAGCGCCAGTTGGCACGAGCACCTACTCGCACTCGGAGACCGCCACGGTGCCGACCTCGCAGTCGATCTGCTACCCTATCGGCACTGGCGACGCGACCGCGCCGACCTCCCCCGGATACGGCTACGCCAAGCCGTCCCTGCCCGCCATCGACTTGCCCATTCCCGCTAACTCGGGTGCAGACGTGACCTCCAGCCGCAATGCCGTCGCGACCTTCGCGCTCGTCATCTGTGGCATCGCGGCCATGCTCGCGTAGGCGACGCCCCGCCGTGCGCGCAGCGGAGAGGAAAACGAGTTATAGACGGGACTGTAAATGCTTCCTTTTGTACTTGTTTTTTTTTCGGTATTTTTTTCGATAGTAATTCCGAAGTTTACAACTCGAACAAGTGCCGCCTGCAATCCTCGCACCATGGTGATGACGTACCCACTGTTCAAAGAATATCCCTCGTGCCATCGGCCTCGTCACCGCGGCAAGGCGAGATTTCGCGAGTGATATTCACATGCGGTTGTTGGGTCGGGGGACTGCTGGCCGTAGGTCGTCGAACGAACAAAGGAAAGGTGGAGAAGTGGTTTCTGTCGGAGAGATTACCCTGTCGTTGCGCCGACGGTTCCCTGGAAACGCTGGGTTGGGCCGAGTCGACCGAGTCATAGCCACTAGCCACGCTACGCCGTAGACCCTTTCAACAAGGAGGCAACGCGTTGGCTGGGTGTGTGGTTGGACTCCCAGCTCACTTAAGGGCCACCACGCAACCCGGCTGAAGGGAGGCAGAAAGGCAATGGCGAGACTCCGCCGGCTCACTGGGCAATCGGGGCTCGTTCCGGCCAACTGCAGGAAAGTCATGACAGCATGCATCCAGTCGGCCGCCATTTTCGGAGCGGAGCTGTGGTGGAAGTGCGACCATTTCCCGGGCACTATTGGCCGGGCGGACAAACTCCAGCTGCTAATCAACCTGGAGGCTCGGGCGACAACGGGCTGCTTCCGGGCAACCAACCTGGGAGCGCTTTCAATGGAGTCTGGCCTCCGGGCAGCAACAGCGCAACTGGAGAACAGGCAACGGCGGTTCGGGTTACGGCTGCTAAGCCTGCCACAGGGAGAGCAGGCAAGAGGGATAGTGGGTGCGCCGACAAAGATTGGGCGACGGCTCACGAACGCCTTGGCCTATGCGGGAGGAACGGAGAGCAGTGCTGCTTGAGGGAAGCGGAGAAGGCGCGGCCGGGACTCACCATGTACACAAATGGGTCACGGATGGCGGATGGAGCCGCTGGCTACGCAGTGGTGTGGAAGAAGGGGGAGTCCTGGGCGAGTATCAAAACGCATATGGGATACAACCAGGAGGCCTACGACGCGGAGTGCGCTGCCCTCGCGCGTGCATTGGAATCAGCCTCGAGAAGAAACACAACCCCGGAACGGGTCACAATTTTCACGGATGTGCAAGCGGCCATCAGACGGATGGCATCCGACGAACCTGGCCTGGGCAACAATACGCCCTCCAGGCACGAAAGCATATCGCCATTCTGCGCAGGGCCAGGCCAGTCATCACCACCGAAATCCGATGGTGCCCGGCTCACAGGGGAATCGCTGGCAACGAGAAGGCCGACGAGTGGGCAAAGACCGCGGCGGAGGAGCCAGACACCCGCGGGGTGGAGTGGCTGAACTAACTCCGATCGGACCGAAGTGCGGGCTATGCCCCTCCCACGGCCCCTCGCCAACCTCAAGCGGGAAATCCCGGAGAAGAAGTGGGCGGAGGCGCGTCAGTGGGCTGGAGGCCGGACCTCCAAGACGAAGTACCGCATGCCAAAGAGCCAGAGGCCTGATGGCGCGGTGGCCGGCAGTGCCAAGAGGCTCGCCTCGATGTACTACCAGCTGAATTCAGGACACGCCCGCACCGGACAGTACCTGCACTGGGCTAAGGTCCGCCCCGATGCCCAGTGCTGGTGGTGCAAGTGCCCCTCGCAAACGAGAGACCACCTCTTCAAGGTGTGTCCGGAATGGAAGATGCAGCAGAAGATTCTGTGGGCGGAGGTGCTGAAGGAGACCAAGAGGTGGAAGAGCAGGTGGACGGTCCGGGGCCTGCTGGCTGATGGGAGATGTGGGCGGGCAGTGCTGGATTTTCTCTCCTCCATGGACGTGGGAAGGCTGGTGCCGCCGCTGGAAGAGGAAGGCAACGCCGGAAGCGAGGTGTCTGAGTGGGAGCTCCGGGAGCTTCGGGAGCGGCAAGAGGAGCGGAAGGGAGAGGCGGAGGCGCTGGGTGTTGTGGACGATATGGGCGACGGGGAGGAACTTCCGCTGTTCCTTCCCACCCCCTCACCCATGGCATCGGCAGGCGAGGAGTAGGGGACGGGTCACGCTTTTCTTTTGGCCTTTCCTTTGTTAATTTCCTTGGGCGCATCCACTCTTTCTTGGGACAGGCCTGGGCGGATGGCAAAGGGGAGCTTGCAACGAGCCGCCACCGTGCGGACTGCGGACAGGAAAACTGGGCAAAATGTACGCCGCCATGATCTACATAGGTCGCATGCGAGTATGAATAAACAAAAAAAAAAGCTACGCCGTCGAGGACACTCACATGGACGCCCGGCGACCCGGCGGTACAAAACACGTCCTACAGTTTTGCGTCGTCGATAATGGTCCCGGTATCGCAGCAGCTGTTCTCGGTGTCATTTTTCTTGCGTCACTCATCAATTGCGTACGCCTATCTACCATGGCAACGTACACACTATCCGGTTCCCGTCCAATTTCCAATCCCGACCCCGATCAGTCCGCAGGCCCTCCGGCCGGCCTGTCCTGAAGATATTGAGCGCACCAAGGAAATGACAAATGAAAAGCCCAAAGAAACCTCTCCCTTATTGTCCTTTTGTAGAGGCTGTGAAGGAGGGCGCGGGGAGAAGAGCTGCAGTCGTTCGTCCGCCTCAGCCGCCAGCTCCGTGGTGGGAGCCCGAGTGCACCTTGCGGTCTTCCGACTGCTCTCCCTTGCGCCGAGTGGCTACTATCCCGCACCAGAGGCCGTCCGCGAGCCGTCCGTGAAGATGGACAGCCCCAGGTGGGTGGGGATGTGAGAGGGAACGCGTGCCAGCGAGGCCGGTGAGTGATGTCGCGTGTCTGCCGCCGTTCGCCGCCGCACTCCCATCGCCACGTATCCCGCTCCCACACACGCCAACCACCAGACCAGCCTGCCGCCTACGGCTCACGCAACGGCCCAGCCGCTCAGCCGCACTCGTCAACCACCAACACGACGCCGCCTCGCCTTCTCCTTTCCTCGCCCGCCCAGAGCGTGAGTCCGAACCAGACGGAAGGACACGTTGACGATTCGCTCCTAGCACGGACGCGATGCGTGTCGCGCGCATTGGGGGTTGGAAGAGCCACCGCTATGTACATACCGGCGCGGGCGCTGCTGTTGGTGTTGGGGTGTTGGGCTTGTTGGATGTCTCGCCGCGTCGCGCTATGTGCGCGTGCCAGCCACCAGCGATTCGATCCGCAGCGGAGTGACAGCGCGTGATCTCCGTCCCCCGGCCGCTGAAGTCCGTGAGCGGTGGATCCAGCGACATGGATGTCATTTCGGTCGCGTTAGCTGGCGAGACGGGGGGGCGTGCGAAGCGAATTGCGGATTGTGGATCGCGGATTATAGATTGTGGACGAAACTGCTCGTTTTGTCTTTCGTCTTCTCTCCAGTCCTCGGCCGGCGGGACTGGCTGGCAGCCCCGGCCCGCAATCAGCGCGGGAAATAGCCGCAATCTGCCGCAAGACCAGCGACCCGCGCCGCGCGAACGACAGCAGTCGCCGCTCATCTGGCGACTGGAATGCGCGCGTCGGGGCGCATGGCTGGCTGCGTGCCAACCATCTACTGAGATACGTGCATTACCCGCGGTGGGCGGGGGAGCTGGCTGCACAGAGCCGACCTCGGAGCGATGGGCGAGGCTTTTTTTTCTTCTCTCCGCGTCGTCATCGCGCAGGACCCCACTCGCGGGCCTGGGCCTGGTGGACGCCGCCGATCGTGGCCGGCCAGCCAATCGGCCGTCGTTCGCTCCGCCTTCATTTCCTGGTTATTTCGCTCGACGTTTCGCCGTCACGGGGCGGACAATTGCAACCCCCCCGCCGTGGACCGCCAATCTCGCGCCGCCGGCCAATCGGATCCGCCAGCGCTGCTCCCGACCCTGCGCCCGTCTTTCCAACTGCCGACACGTGCACACAGCTGGGAAGCAGCCCCTAGTGTCGTCCAGCGCTGTCTGCTATTGGCCTGGTAACGAGTGCCAGGCCCCACCGCCGCGCGATCATCCGCGAATATCTCACCGCGCACAGCAGACACCGACGTCGCGCATACATACATACATTCCGCACAGCGTCGTTGGGATACGAAAATTTCAAGCGGTCGCAGGAGTCGGGCAAATTTCCGCCGCCTGACCCCTCGGATCAGAGCATAGATATGCAGACCCGAGGCGCAGATACGGTGGCGAACCTCCCCGCCATCAGCGCGATGGACTGCTTCTCCGCGCGATCTCCTCTTGACGACTCACTTTCCCGTTCCGAGGTCTATAATACATACATAGTTACCTATCTAGACAGTTTCGGATCCATCTCCACCCTGGTCCACCGCAGTGCTCGCAGGTTGGTCTTTGCTCCGAGCTCGAGGCCAACTCGCTCATCACCGTAATCTGGGCGACTCGGGTAATACCGAATCCTTTACCTTCTCGACTCATGGTTATGATCCGACATCATTCGATGGGGCGCTGTACGACTGGGAAGGGGGCGAGTGGGGGGGGGCTGTGTGCGAAAAATCTCTGCAAGGCTTGGAGACAGTCCAAAATAATTGGTTTCGCATCGCAACGGCATTTCTGCTGAATTGACGCCGGGAACATCTCTTGCTGCCGACGAATGCGAACTTTGAACCGATCAGGTTTGGCCGCAGCCTTGCCGTTGCCGGTTTTGCGCTCAAAACTGGCCCCTGCGGTCCTGCGATTACTCGTGTCCAGAGTTTCCGCCCCATCTACGATCCAGGGGATGGATAGTCAGTAGGCATTTCCAACCGTGGATACAGCGCATTGAAAAATAAACATAAAAATAAAAATAAAAATAAAAGTGTCCCGGACCACGAGTCTCCCGCCCAGATATAGTTATCGCACACGTGGAGGAGCGCGCGAGGAAGCTTCGCGGATCTGTGTGTGCTGAAGTTCTGCGCGGGCGAAAGTCGACGTCAAGAGCGAGCCACCGCCTCCATGCCAAACTCCAATCCGCACACACCGCCCCATATCGACGGAGAGAGAAAAACGTCAGGTTTTCCGCAGGAGCAGCCCCCTTGCGATCCCGCAGCCGTTCCGGAAGACACGAGCCCTTTCCGCGCGCTGAAGGGGGGCGGGCGAGACCAGCCGTCTCCGCTGTGGACTCGACCTGCTGCCAGTAAGTAGCACCCGACTCCCCTGCGACGTCTGGGCCCGCGCACGCCTGCATGCCGCCGTCGCCGTCGTGGCGGTATCTTCGCTGCGAGATCACGGGTGGCTGCCTTGTCGTCCGAGTCGAAGACACATGCGGGCAGCATCGCGATAGGGCCTTTCTCTCCTAACATGTCTCCTATCCCACACAGCGATGACGTCTCTCCTATCCGGCTCAGTGACATCTCTCCTATCCCACACAGCGACGTCGTCTCCCCTGTCCCACACAGCGACGACATCCCTCCCATCACGCTCAGTGACATCTCTGCTATCCCACTCAGCGACGACGTCGCACCTCCCCCGTGCACCATGGGATTCACTGGCTCGCGCGATGGTGCCAAGCGGTAGGGCATGTCGCGCTACCCCCTGCCCTGCCCTGCCACCATCCCATCTCTCCGTCTCCGCCAATGGATTCGAAGTAGAACTGATGCCTGCTCGCTGCTCCCCACTGACCGGATGGCTGGCTGGATGGCGGCCAGCTGGACGGCAGCAATGTGGCTGGGTCAAACTGCCCACCACTATTAGTTGTTCCCTGGCAAGCAATCCCTAGTGACTGGTCCGGACAGACGAGTTGTTGCGTTTCTCCTCTTTTCTTTTTCGGACCGGTTTGCCTAGGGGCGATGCGGTGGCTGGGCACGTCGGCGACAATATCGGGCCCGCCGTGGCGCGGGTGTTCGCTCCGCTCCAGCGGCCGAGACGACGCCATGTGACGGTGCGATGCGCGCTGCCGCCGCCCGCGGCGAGCGCGTGCCGGATGGATGGACCTGCGCGTGCCCGCGGACCGTCGGTCATGTGGTCCTTCCGCCGCGCGACGTGCGTCTGCTCCCTCCCGCGCCCTTGCCCTCCTGCCCGCGTCGTGTCGTCCCTCTCGTCTCCCCGCAGCCGCGCATGATCCGACAACGTGCGATCCCGTCCGTGCCGGCCCTTCCGTCTTCCGTCCGTCCGTCCGTCTGTCCGTCCGCACTTCCGTCCTTCCTTCCATCCACCACCGTGTCGTAGTTGCCGCTGCCGAGTCGTGAGTGCCGGGCCGGACCGGTAAGCAAGACTGCAAGTCAGTAAGTATCCGGCCGAGCCAAGAAAAGCAGAGGAAAAAAAAAAAGAGAGAAGAGAGAGAGGAGGAGAGAGGCAGCAAGAGCGAAACCCTTCCCCGACGACGGGGGGAGAAACCGCCAGAACTTATACCGCGCCCGCTCGCCCTCCCACCGGCCGTTTGGCGCCGACGATACGGATATCCTCCCACTCGACGGGAAGGGGGGGGAGGGGGGGCGCAGATATATTTGGCAACAACTGTGGGTTGGTTGGTCGGCCGGCCGGTCGGATTGGCCCGCGGTGGCTGGGGTTAAGCTCCACGGGCGCCAAAGCCTGCACTGCATGCATCGCTGCCTGTCGCCGCATATCAGCCTCCGCTCGCGGTGTGGGTGGGCGAGCTCTGGATCTCGGGAGTCGAGGGAGGGATGCGGCAATGGAAGATTGGCGCACGATCTGCCGGGAAGCCGGGGGAGGGCTTCGCGGTCGACTGGACGGATTTCCGCTCGTTCTGGCGGATGGATGTCTCGGTCCGCTCGTTCTTGGCGGATCGAGTCTGGCTTGGCGGATAGTTACCTTGCCTCCGCTCCTTCTGGCGGCCGGGTCTCTGGCGGTGGATCTGGCTGGACGGGGCGGATGGGATGGGATGGAAGCGACAGCAACAGGTCGATAGACATCTCCAGCAACAGAACGCCTCCAGTTTTCAGCGCCAGCGAGCACGGGCGCCGATCGACGGCGCTCACGGGACGATCGCTCGCATCCGTCGACGCGCCCGATCGGGGCTGGCCTTGCGCGTCCCACTCCGCGTCGGTGCCCAGTCCGGCGTGACACACTTATGCTCGCATGCGAGATATTTGCGGACATTGGCCGTGCTATCTTGATCTCCGACATATGTTGTGTGTTGCAGGCGGCTATTAATAGCACGCCACGCACGTCTGCTTTCGGCGGAATTAGCGGTCATTTGCTCCTTATGCTGTTGGCTGCAGCACAAGCGAACGTATGCCCCTGTCTGCCGAGCATGCATGCATACACCCATACATATCTACATGCATACACCCATACATATCTACATGCATACATACAAACATAAGAAAAGCCCGCTCGTGACGAGAAGGGACGTTAGCGCATTTGCAGGCGAGCGGGCGGGGTTGTGCACTGCTAGCCGACTGCCGACCCGTTGGCCGATGCGAGCGGAGGCCTCCTCGCATGCGCCCGGTCTGGGCCGCGACCACCCGCACTGGACGGGAGCTCTCAATGAGGCCCGCCCGCCGCCTCCCGCCGACACAATCCCCGACGACAACGACGACAACGACGACGGAAACGACAACGACGACGGAAACGACAACGACGACGGAGACGACGACGATGACGGCGGCGGCGGATCTGCACCGCACGTGCCGGCGACGACGCGGGAGACAGCGTGGTCGCGACGTCTCGCCGCTCTTCTGCGCACCTTCCGACGGTGTAATAATAGACCGCGACACAGCGTGACGGAGCGGGGGCCACCACCCGCCAAAAAAAGACCCGCATGCACATGCAACGCGCCCCCGCACCGGGCCCAGCTTGGCGGCCAGTGCCATCCCGGCTCGTTCGAAGGCGATATCGCATCGTGGCGGCCGTCGCCGGACGGCGACGATGTGTGGCGGCAGAGCGTGCGGGACTCACCGTCGAGTCACGGGACAGCCTTCCACGCGTGCGGGGCGGCCGTCCGCGCGGGCAAGACGACCAAGACGGGGGGGCACTGCGCCTGGCCGGCGCGCGCAGCCAGTCCCCGCCGTCCGCTGGAGACGACAGGCCAGGCCCAGCCAGGCCAGGGACCCCGGCCGCGTCGCCTTGCAGAATCTCCTCCGCACGCAGCCGGCGATTGGCTGCGCGGGCTGGCCGCCTGCAACGTGCGTGCACCAGCCAACCATGGCCAAGCGTGCGCTGCATCACGATCCCCCGCCGCACGACAGCCCAAATATAGCGCCCCACCCCCGCGAGCACACCACCACCACGACCGAACGGGCTCGGGGCGCGTATCGTGCGTCGCCCTCGTCCATCTGCCTCCAGCCTGCCATCCTGGCCCCGGCCCCGCTAGCTCGCCTGCTAATCGTGTGGCCGTGGCCCGTCCGTTTTTAGGCCTGGCGTACAAATCCTCACATCTCATCGTTGGCGAGCGGACAGAATAAGACGAGCGTGCTGCCCGCAGAGTTCGCCTTCTTCTCCAGCAGCTCCAACATCTCCAGCCCAGCCCCCGCGGTCTCCTCCCCCCCCCCCCCTCCCCCCCGGCCCGCACCCCCGATAATACAGAACCCGCCCTGGTATCCACGGACTCGGTTTTTCTTCTGGAAGCTGGGTTTCCGCCAAAAAAAACTGCTGTCCACCACCGCGGTCTTCTCCTTCCCCCCCGCCCCCCGCCTCGGATCGCCATCGCCCGCCAGTCTGCGACTGTCCGCTCTTCCGATCACCGCCCGCTGCCCCGCCCGACCCTCCGCTGGACGAACGCGCACCCGCACCCCGCCCGGCAGATCTCGTTCTGCTGAAACCGGCCCGGCTGGCCACCGCTCCGCTCCCCAGGACCCGGTAGGACTCTCGCGAACAAGCCCCCGTCCAATCTTACCGTCTCCGCGACTCCGCTCGACTCGGACTCCTCTCTTCGAATCAGCCTTCTTCGCTCTCTTCTCCTCCGTCTCGAAGGGCATCCGCTTGCATCGAGCCCAGCCATCCCGCCGTCCAATCGCCGCCCTCACTAGTGCTATCTCGCTGCTGCTGTTGGTTGGTTGGTTGCCCCCGGACAATCTACTTTTGGCATTTCGAAATTCGACCACGCCCCCTGGTCTGTTTTTACTTCCTTTTTCCGTTTTTTCTTTTTTCTTTCTTTTTTTGAAAGTGGTTGGGTATTTCGGCACCTTTGCATTAAAAAGTCCCCACACACACACCCTCTCCGTCCAACCAACATCCCTATCCGCCCCCCCCACCCTCCCTTCTGCTTTATTACGCAAGGAAAAAGGAAGCCACACCTCCTGGTCTTCTCGTCCTACAAATTCACGACTACTTGCCGTCGTCGTCCGCTTCCAAACTCCACGCCACCGAGAGCGACTGCAGAGGAGACCGGCAGAGACCGTTAGTTCAGAATTCGTCACGGGAACAGTCGAGTCGCTTCGCTTGCTGGTCCGCTCGCTTCCTCCTTCACCGCCCATCACCACCACTACTACAACCACAACCACAACCACTACCGCCACCACCGTTAACCCTCCACCGATGGCGTCCACCTCCATCACCGTGTCCGCTGCCCTCCAGCACCAGAAGGCCGCAAAACAGTCCACAAAAACACACCGCAGATCGCGCACAGGTACTTGCTGATTTTCCCGTCCCCTGAACCGCCGATCGCAAATTATCCCCTTCTGTATCACCGGCTGACTCCGCAGGCTGCTTCACGTGCCGTCTGCGCCGCAAGAAGTGCGACGAGGGCAAGCCCTGCTGCTCCGCATGCAAACACCTCGGCCTGACCTGCGAGTACAAGCGCCCGGTCTGGTGGGGCAACGTCGACCAGCGCAAGCGCCAGAAGGAGTTAATCAAGTCGTCCATCAAGCGCACCAAGCTGACCGAGAAGGCCGCCCACCTAACGTCGCCGCCCAACAGCATCGACTCGCCGCCCGGCCTGACCCACTCGCTGCCCACATCCGACACTCTCTCCGAGCCGTTCGCGCGCCATCGGTCCGTCTCGATCGACTCGCAGTACACCTACGACGAAGGCGACCACGGCCTCCACGGCCTGCACCACCACCCCGTCCACTACCAGCAGCTCCACTACCCGCCCCACCACCACCACAGCCACCACCAGCACTTTGCTGCCGCCCAGCCGCCGCCATACGACTACGATGGCTTCGTGCAGAAGGAGACCTACGTCAACAGCTTTCCACGCCGCGCCTCGAGCACGGCGTCCTACGCCAGCAGCAGCGTCCGTCGCGCCTCCGTTGCCGTCGAGCAGCCGCCGCCCCCGCAGCAGCCGCACTTCGCCCACCACGTCACCGCCCCCGAGCCGCTCACGTCCGACGACTACTTCGACTACGACCGCTACGTGCCTACCGACGCGCTCGCCTGCGTGCCCGTCGAGGGCGGCGACCGCGAGTTGCTCGACCACTTCCTGTCCGACGTCCAGCGCCTGATCTTCCCGATCCTCGACCTGCACGGCACCGCCCGCCACGACGTCGTCGTGCCCGCGCTCGTCGACAACGAGTCGTACCGCCACTGCTGTCTCAGCATCGCCGCCCTGCACCTCAAGACCACCCAGCGGCTGACCGGCGTCAACGCCGACCTCGTCGACCAGGACATCACGCGCCACCGCTTCAAGACCATCTCCGGCCTGTGCGAGGCCCTCAACCGCGACACCGACCACCTCAAGATCCTCGAGGCGACGCTCGGCATGATTCTCTTCCAGGTATCTTCCTTCCCCCCCCCCCCCCCCCGTCTTCCCGTCGGTGGCTAACCAACCCAGTGCTCGGTCGGCTCGCCCGACGACTCGCTGCCCGACATCCCGTGGCACCAGCACTTCCAGGCCGCGAGCAGCCTGGTCAACAAGCTCGACCTGACCGTGTACCTGCAGCGCATCGAGCGCGCGACACCGCTGGCGCCGACACTGAACATGACGCTGACAGCGTGGATCGACATCCTGGGCGCGACCATGCTCGGGCGCGCGCCGCTGTTCGCCGACACGTACCGGATCAAGCATCTGTCGGCGGGCAGCGCCGGCCTGCGCGAGCTGATGGGCTGCGAGGACCGCGTCATGTACCTGATCTCGGAGATTGCGTGTCTCGAGGCGCTCAAGCTGCAGAACATGCTGAGCGACATGGACCTGTGCAGCCACATCGAGTCGCTCGCGCACCAGATCGACATGACCGAGGACGCGTCGTCGCTGCTGCTGCCGCCGCCGCCGCCGTCGTCGGCGGTAATGGTCGACCCGCGCACACTGACGGCGCAGATGACGGCCGCGTTCCGCTGCGCCGCGCGCATCTACCTGTGCTCGCTCGTCCCCGGCTTCGACCGCACGCAGCCGCAGATCGTGTCGCTGCTCGACAAGCTGATGGCCGTGCTCGATGCCGTGCCCGCCGGCCCCGACGGCTTCGACCGCTCGCTCGTCTGGGTGTTCCTGATCGCCGGCGGCGTCGCCGCGCCCGACGGCGCCTTCCGCGCCTTCTTCGACCAGCGCTGCGCCGCGCTCGGCGACGAGGGCGAGTACGGCTCGTTCGGCTGCATGCGCACCGTGCTCGACGAGCTGTGGCGCGTCCGCGCTGCCGGCGACGACGCCTCCTGGCGCGACGTCATGGCCGTCCGTGGCTGGCAGTACCTTCTCGTCTAAATTGCGCGCTTGTTTGTCTTTTCGCGTTGTACATTGCTTCGGCGTCGGTCTTGCGTTGTGTTTTTTTTTTCTTACTGCGTTCTGGAGTTGCTAAGGGCGTCTGATTTTATTTTGAATTTATTTTCTCATATTTTCTACGATGGCTGGGCTTTTTTTCCCCTTTACACTCGTCTGGCAGGACGGGGCAGGGCGGGCTGGCAGGCACGGGAGAAACGGGAGATATAGGATGAGACGGAATGGGACGGAATGGGACGGAATGGGATACGGAACGGAGGATACGACGAGACGGCGGTCACGGAAGGGGGATTTTTTTTTTTTCATTTCTTCTTATTTTTTTTTTTTTCTGATGCGCGGCGTTTTTATCTCTTTTTTTTCCTTTCGTTCTTGCTTTTCGTTCTTGCTTTTGCGTTTGTGTTTCTCATTTTTTTTTTTTTTTGGCTTGGGCTTGCAGGATTGCCGGTTTGGCTTTTTTTGGGCGAGAAGTCGAGAGAGAATATACAAGCTTTACACATACTTCTTTTTTTTCCTGCCAGAAGATGGGTCTTAGTGGGTTCGAGTCCGTGAAGTCCCGAGCCTCAGTGAGCTACATATCATCGGCAGATCCGGGCGAGTGAGGTCGGCCATCGTCGGCGAGTTGTTCCGTTGTGTGCTCCTGCCAGAGAGAGACAGAGAGGTACCCGGTGCCATCTCCATTGCTCTGCTGCATAAGTACTGGCATTCAGGGGTTTCTCGTTTTTTTTTTTGCTACTGGAGGGATCGATCCGTGATAAATTCTGGCTTGCGATATTGGGTGGTACCTACATTTTTGCCCCTGGCCGTCGCACGGTGTCGGCCAGTACTTGTGATCGAGTGGGCGGGGGCTGGGTGGAATGGTAGGGCCGGCATCTATGTAGGAATCTGGTCCTCCGTATCGGACTATCGACATGGACATTCGCTCTATCCCGTGCGGAGGAATGCGAGACGGGGTGCGGCCGTCCATCCAGTGGTTGGGGAGGAGCAGAGATTCGATCGTGAGAATGCGCATATTGCGGGGGTAGGGTGGGGGGGAAGGAGGCGCATTTCAGGGCTTACGAAATTGCCTTCGCGGCTTCGCGCTGCTGATTGGTCGGGCAGTTCGGCCTGCCAGATGGTTGGTCGCCCGCCAACTCGGACCACTCAGACTCAGCGCGGGTTTTGCGTGGGGCGTGCGACCACGGCAAACAGCGTTGTCCCGCCAGTAACCGCAGCAGTCCGGCCTCGAGACTCAGTGCGTGCCCACCCTCCGGCTGAAACCGACGCGACGAGCAGCGCCGGCCCCGTCCACGCCAGCGGATTGGTCGCCCGCGCGGTCCGAGGGACCAGCGCGCTGAAACGGTCCGCGCTGCGGAACCGGTTCCGACGGGCCAGCTCCGGCTCCGGCTCAGGCTCCGCCACTTTCTGGAGTCTGTCCGCCCCTTCCAATGGAATCGCGAGAGCGCGGGGCGGGAGGGCGTACCTGCAGTGTACCTGCGGAGGCGGCGGCGTCGGTGGTTGGCGGACCGGAGCCGTGGGGCACGCCTCCGTATAGCAGCAGTTTTTCGTCGTGTTGGCGACATCTGGCGATATCCACGCGTGCTAACTTCGAGGGCGGCTTCGCTCGCTGCGCTCCGTTGCGCGACGGAATATCATTTCTCCGGCCGGCCGGCTCCCAGCGTACTCCCGACGCCGACCACTGCGCAGATTTTCCCGCCCTGCCTTCTGCCGACGGCTATTACGGGGGGGCCTTCGCTCGGCTCCACCTGCGGAAGTTGGAAAGTGGGGAGAGCACACCTGCACTGTGATGTCCTGTCGGTTCTCGGCTTGTGTGCGGGTTTTGGCGAATGCTCGCTGCCGAGCGTGATGGGCGGCGGACAGACGGCGACTGGAAGGATCGGAGGCGTTCTGTCGGTTCCACTGCAGTCCCCGCTGCATGCAGTCCGCACGACCGCAGCGGATGTCCCCGCCGTCGCTGCCTTGCCGCAGCGCAGCGCAGGGCAAGGAGATGCCTGTCCTGCCGGCAGATAGATAGAGTCCAGTGCTCCCCTGCGTCTCCTTCCTCGCGCAACCGCGGTCGGCGGACTTGTCGCCGCTCGGTCACGGTGCAGCGCTGGTACCGCTTGTGATTCCTGGCCCATCGTGGGATTTCCGGGTTCCGAGGCATCGGAGAGAGTTGCGTGCAGAACATGGAAGATCACTCGGCACTTGCCGTGGCAGGGGACATACTTGTATATGTATGCACGGCCCGGGAGGTTCGGGCAGCAGCTTTTACGGTCCGCATGTGTGGCCCATTGGCTTCCCTGGGCTGTGCAGCTGGGGGGGGGCGCGTTTTAACCACTCATCGTGACGTGTATATCTCGTTCGATCTGCGAAAGCTGCTCCGTCTCCACAGATGCCCTCAGAAAAGCACAGCTATTGTGGGATAAATGCCATCGATCGTTCGATCGTGTATCTCGTGAACTGTGGCTACGCCGATAGGTGCATCCTGCATGTCCTCAACCGTGAGGTCCTCCATCGCCGCCGCAAGCAAGCCATGCTGCCATCCCCCGCGCCCCCGCCGGCTGCAGTTCGTCCAATCCCCAGACGTGACTGCCTTGTACTGTCCGACTGGGTGAAACGCCGTCCGGACTGCCTAGTGCTATCCCGACTGGGTGGAGCGAAGTCCGGACCGGACACTGCGGAACACTGAATCATTTCCTACTTGCAAGCCGTGTCTCCCCATTCGGAGCACAGCCGCTCACTCGCTCCCGCCTTCGCTCCACTGTAGTACAAACACCAGCTGCGACTCACGGCATCGTCATGATCCAATAGGGTCGCACACGATTAATGAATCGTCATCATCATCAGCTGCGACTCACGGCTACTCCTACCACGTCTACTATACTCTTGGCTCCTGCCAGTCTCAGGGGTGTCGACAGGATAGTGGCTATCTGGGCCGCGGCAAAAGGTACATACAAACTCTGCACCCCGTTTCCGACGGCCATCGTCCGCCCCCATCCCCGTGTCTCGTGGGGGCGGCGGGGGCCGGTCGAAGCGGGGCGACGAGACAGTAACAGCAGAGCTGGCTCACCGGTTCCTCGGCGCTCTTCAACTGCCATCCCATTCACCGGCCCCCCCCCCCATGACTCCTCCAGCAAATCGCGCCCTCACTCCTTCGCCTGTATCAATCACATCGTGCCATAAGGCGGTGTCTAAGGGCCTTGAAGATTGCCTCCGCACCTCCCGTCAGCAAGAGTGTCTGGATTCTGGGTGTTGGTCCTTTTCTTTGCGCACAGAAGTATTCGCCCAAGTTCTGGAGCCGAGTGAGTCAGAAATGGCGTTGAGAGGGGAGGGGCACGCATTCTGTCCAGCTGCGGCCAGCCCTTCTCTCGCCACTCGCTACCGTCCGTAGCTGCACTGCGTTATCGCTGCGCAGGAGTCTCCACCCGCAGTCGGTAGGAACTGGAAACTGAAACGGCTGCTTTTCCGGGCTTCCGGCGCGGGCACAGCAGGACGGACGGGCGCTGCTGCTCACACGCATCCGCAGTGTGCTCGCGACTGCGGCGCGTTGCTGTACCCCCCCCCCCCCCCCCCCCCCCCCCCCCCCGCGGGGGGGGCCGGCGGGGGGGGGGGGCGGGGGGGGGGGGGGGGGGGGGGGGGGGGGGGGGGGGGGGTGGGGGCGCCCCCCCCCCCCCC
>Ga0307508_10000644_pt1 | contig 42035 bp, 28 predicted proteins | sample 9_EM_MG_FD_203089 | JGI IMG/M metagenome (GOLD analysis project Ga0307508, IMG submission 203089) | Populus trichocarpa ectomycorrhiza microbial communities from riparian zone in the Pacific Northwest, United States - 9_EM | ecosystem: Host-associated > Plants > Roots > Unclassified | place... | reverse complement strand
TAGGCCCGAAAGCTGGTATGTATTTCTATGGTATGGCGTTTTTCCCAGACGCCGATAAAGATATCCTGGAGCAGCTCTTCGGCGGTGGGGGCATGTTTTACCAGCCTGAGCAGGTTGCCGTACAGGCGCTCGCTGTAGCGCTGGTACAGGCGGGCAAACGACTCGTGGTCGTTTTGCCGTAAGCCGGCTAACAGCTCCTGCTCGTTATATAAAGGGCTTGTATCCAATAGATGCGAAGATACGCCCCAATTGCCTGCCGGGGTCGAAAAACCCCTTTAAGGGTCGTTATCAGACCGGGCTGATTTGTAGTTAATTGTCCACGCTCAATAAATAAAAGGCTTATGCCATCTTAGGTGTATACCCCTACAATATATTGAACAAGCCCATCGTTAGGAAGATTGCCCCTTATCCAGCCTTATCCCCTAAAAAAATCAAACTGTCTCTATGACCCAACCCAAACCGGATTGTACCCGGTGCCGCATAGTAATGCGCACCGTATTGCCTCTTGCATGCCTGCTTATCAGCCATGTATTCGTAGCCGCCCAGCCCGCGGGCTTTGTGTACGGCAAACTTATTACCATTCAATCGTCGAAAGTATCGGGCACGCAGACCGATTTCCCGGTGCTGATTAACCTGACCGACCCCGATTTAAGAACCAATGCCAATGGCGGGAATATGCGGAGCGCCAGCGCCAACGATGTGGTGTTTACATCGGCCGACGGCACGACGCTGCTTCCCTACCAGCTGGAGAAGTATACGTCGAGCGCCGTTACCGCGCAGCTGGTGGCGTGGGTGAAAGTACCAGCGATTTCTTCGGGGAGCAATGTCACCATTGCCATGTTTTACAGCAAGACCGGCGTGGCAACGAGCCCCTCTACCTCCGCCATCTGGGATGCCAATTACCTGGGTATATGGCATTTTAACAACACGGCCAATGACGGCAGTTCCAACGGGCGCAATCTTACCAACCCCGGCACCGCCACCACCAATTTTACGAGCAGCATTATTGGCGACGGGCGGCAAATGAATACCAGTGCGTCGGTAGCCTCGAATGCGGCTGCCTGCCGGTACCTGAAGTTGCCCAACAGCACGCTGGCGGGGGTGACCAATTTTAGTTTTGAAGGCTGGGCGCTGGTAGACGATAATACCACCAGCTGGGAAAGGATATTCGATTTTGGCCAGGGCACGACGGTCAATATGTTTCTCACGTCGTCGATGGCCACCAACGGGGTGAAACGTTTTGCCATTACCAACAGCGGCACTGCCGGCGAGCAGCAGGTATCTTCGTCCAGCACAACGGCCAACGGCAGCTGGCATCATTTTGCCGTGACCATTGATGCGGCCAGCAATACCTCGACGCTTTATTATGACGGCGCGGCCGATGCCAGCAACACCGGCGTTATACTGCGCCCGTCGGATATGGCGACAGACAATGCGAATTATTTCGGTCGGTCGCAGTACAATGGCGACAACGGTTTTTACGGCAAGTTTGACGAGTTCAGGCTTTCCAATGCCGTTCGCAGTCCCGGCTGGATCCAAACGACTTATAATAACCAGAGCAGTCCTGCTACTTTTTACAGTATCAGCGCCCGGCTTACGGCGGCGGCCGTTATGTCGTCGCTCCCTGTGACCCTGCGTTCGTTTACCGGCACGGCCACCACCGAGGGTACCGTACAACTGGTATGGCAAACCGAAACGGAGACCAACAATAAAACATTTGTGGTAGAACGTTCTGCCGGCGACGACCATTGGGAAGTGCTGGCTACGGTAGGCACGGCAGGCAACGGGCAGGATGCCCACCAGTATACGACGGCTGATAAAACGCCTTTTTACCCTGTTACCTCCTATCGCCTGCGGCAGGTGGATATAGACGGGAAGGCAACTTATCTGTCTACGATAGCCGTGCGCCTGTCGGCCACGGGCAGCGGCCACCTGGTGCTGTATCCCAACCCGGCGCACGATCATGCGCTTATCAGCCTGAGCCGCCCGATTCTGCCAGGCACGGTAAAGGTGCGGCTGACCGATTACCTGGGCAGGGTGCATACGGTTCCGTTCAGCACTGCGGCCAGCGGTATTTTATTACAAACCGGGGGATTATCCGGAGGCACCTATGCCCTTACGGTATATGCCAACGGGCTGCAATATGCGGAAAAACTGGTCATAGCCCGGTAAACCGCTTTTTTCAGCTACCCGCTCCCCAGGTGCGGCGGCAGCGGAACCTGTTGGCTATACGCATCCGAAATGGGTGTGGCGCGCGTTGTTACCAGCGGGATGACGCCCGACCATATGGGGAGTGCTTTATCTTCTTCGTCATCATTAGGCATGCCGGTACGTATTTTGGCGGCGGCTTCTTCGAGCGAAAAGGCGAGTACCGTTGTTTTGCGTACTTCGCTTTCTTTAACGGGGCGCAGGTAATCCCAGCTGCCGGGAACGATTTTATTGGTGAGCCATTGGAAGGTGGCTGTTTTTTGTGTGATGTCGTCTATTATTCCGGCGCTTGCAAACAAGATGACCGAGCGATAGTTAACCGAATGATGGAAGGCCGACTTAGCCACCACCAATGCATCAATGAGCGTTACGGCGATGCACACGGGTATTCCTTTTTCAATCTCGCGTATAAAATGGCTACCCACCGAGCCGTGGATGTATATTTTATCTTCATAGCGCACAAACGAGGTGGGGATGGAAAAAGGCTTATCGCCGGCGGTATAGCTGATGGTGCAATACAGCGCTTCGTCGAGGATAGCGTATATGGTGTCGTTGTCGAAATGGGCCCTTTTAGCCAACCGGCTGGGCACCAGCGGTGAATCTTGCCTGGACATGGTGTTGGGTGTTTTTACAAAATTGTACCTTTACGGGGTGCCTATGCCCGTCCGGTTATTATAAACTGAGTAGTCCGGTTTTACCATGCAACCACTTTCCACGCTTCTTACTATTGACAAAACGAGCCGCGAGCCGGTTTACCTGCAGATTGCCGTTCAGCTAACGACGCTTATCCGGGGCGGCTCATTGCGCGCCGGCCACCGGCTGCCCAGCACGCGGCAGATAGCCCTGTGGCTGGACATACACCGTAAAACAGCGGTGCAGGCGTATGATGAGCTGTTGCTGCAGGGATGGCTGGAAAGCCGTAGCGGCAGTGGCACCTTCGTAGCCAAAGAACTGCCTGAAATAAAACTGCAGCGGCTGCCGCGGACGCCCATTGGTGATGAAGAGACGGTGGCGCCCAAAGGCTTTACCTTCCGCCCGGCGCCGCACCTTGACCGCGAAGTGCTGAAGCCGCCGGCTGCTTATCACCTCGATGACGGGCTGCCCGATATGCGGCTGGCGCCGCTGGAAGCGCTGTCGAGGGCTTATCGGAGCCAGCTGCTGACGGGTACGCCTTATCTGCGGTTAGGCTATGGCGATACCTGCGGCGCGCCGCGGCTGCGGCAGGCGCTGGCGGCTTACCTGAACGAAACACGCGGCCTTACCTGCGGACCGGAAAACATACTTATCGTACGCGGTTCTGTGATGGGCATGTACCTGGCCAGCACTGGTTTTTTGCAGCCGGGCGACACCGTAGTAGTAGGCGAATGGAACTGGGGCGGCGCCAATATGAACTTTGAGCAGGCGGGTGCGCGGCTGCTGACCATACCGGTGGACGGGGAGGGCATTGTAGTGGATGCGCTGGAAGACATTTGCCGCCGGGGGCCCGTGCGCATGGTATATGTAACCTCTCACCACCACTACCCTACCACGGTGGCGCTGTGCGCCGACAGGCGTGTGCGGCTGCTGCAGCTGGCGGAACAATATGGTTTTATCATTTTCGAGGACGATTACGATTATGACTTTCATTACCTGGGCAAGCCGCTGTTGCCGCTGGCCGGCGCCGACCGCGCAGGCATGGTATTGTACTGCGGCTCTTTTACCAAGGCCATTGCGCCCGCTTTCAGGGTAGGCTATCTTGTTGGCCCCGAAAATGCCATCCGGCACCTGGGGCAGCTTCGGCGGATCATCGACCGGCAGGGCGATAACCTACTGGAGAATGCCTTTGCCGATCTGCTGGCAGGCGGTATCATTCAGCGCCACCTGCGCAAGGCCATGCGCGCGTATAAGGAAAGACGGGATGTTTTTTGTGCATTGCTTCAAACGCGGCTGGGCAACCATGTACAATTCCAGGTGCCCGATGGCGGCATGGCGGTGTGGACGCATTTCGATCCGGCCATTGATTTAAAAAAATTATCGCAGCAGGCGCTGCAACACGATTTGTATATTTCCGACGGCCTGCTGCACCATCCCCATGCGCCGTTGCCCAATGCCACGCGCCTGGGCTTTGCTTCTTCTACGCCGCAGGAGCTGGAGCGGAGTGTGGAGATACTGGTGCGTTTATTGCAGAACCACGTATTACCACTATATTAGTCAGATGAAAATATGCTATGCGTTTGCTTTGCTGGTGATGGCCGGCGTTTTGCCCGGGTTTATCAATACGCCACGGCCGGAGAATGCTTACTCTGCAACGGGGACCGGGTCTCCTGATGAGATTATTACGGGCGCCGACCAGACGGAAAAATACCTTCCCTTACTGAGCGGCAAACGGGTGGCGGTGCTGGCCAACCCCACCACCATCATTGGGCGGAAGCACCTGGTGGATAGCCTGCTGGCGAGGGGCATCCGGATTGTAAAAGCATTTGGCCCGGAACATGGGTTCAGGGGCAATGCGAGCAACGGGGCCGAAGTAGCCGATGAAAAGGACCCGGCGACGGGCATTAAAATCATTTCGCTCTATGGCGCGAAGAGAAAGCCATCGGCCGGCGATCTCAGCGATGTGGATATTTTGCTATTCGATGTACAGGATGTAGGCTGCCGGTTTTATACCAATATCAATTTGCTGAGGGACGTGATGGAATCCTGCGCCGACAATGGCAAGGAATTATTGATTCTTGACCGGCCCAATCCCAATGGCTACCTGGTAGACGGCCCCGTGATGGACATGCGGTTTGCATCGGGTATCGGCCAGTTTCCGGTACCTGTTGCGCATGGCATGACGATGGCGGAATTTGCCACCATGATAAACGGGCAGGGATGGATACCTGGCAGGAAGACCTGTAAGCTGACGATTATTCCTGTAAAAAATTACCGCCATGACATGGCGTATACGCTGCCGGTTAAACCCTCGCCCAACCTGAATACGCCGCAAAGCATCCTGCTGTATCCCTCTACCTGTTTATTTGAAGGCACGGCCCTTAACCATGGGCGCGGCACGTATTTTCCTTTTACGGTATTGGGCAGTCCCGCGTTAAAAGGAAAATACGCCTTTTCCTTTACGCCGGTGGGCATTCCCGGCATGAGCGAGACGCCGCTGTATATGAACGAGGTTTGTTATGGCATCGATTTAAGGCAGTATGATGTGCGCCAGTTACGAAAAACAAAAAGAATCAATATTCAATGGATGATCGATTTGTATAAGGCTTACCCGCAGAAGGAGAAATTCTTTGACAGGACACAGAGCAGGCAAATAGGCAGTATCGACGGGCTGGCGGGCGTAGCCGATTTTAAGGAGCAGATAAAAGCCGGAAAGACGGTGCAGCAGATACAGGCTTCGTGGGAGCCGCAGCTGACGCAATACAAAAGCATGCGGAAAAAATACCTGCTGTACCCCTGAGAAACGGTGAGCCGCCCTCTTTTAATACGCCGGGGAAGGGCGACCCACCGTTTTTGTAACAGGGCCCGCTTTACCAGCGTACCGGTTTAAAGGTCCAGCCCGGAATCATTTTTTGCATTTCCACCTGGTCGTCGCGCTTAGTAAGTCCGCAATCGAGGTAATCCTGGTGTAAGCGCGCCAGCGACGCCCTGTCCAGCTCTACGCCCAGTCCCGGCCCGGCGGGCACTTCCACCGATCCTTCTTCAAATTTGAAACGCCCGGCGGTAATGACTTCGTCGGACTGCCAGGGATAATGCGTATCGAGGGCATAGGGCAGCTGCGGCAATGCGGCGCCCAGGTGCACCATAGCGGCGAGGGATATGCCGGCATGGCTATTGGAGTGCATAGAGAGCCCGCGGCCGAAGGTATCGCAGATCCTGGTGAGCTCCATGGAGGCGCGCAGGCCACCCCAAAAATGATGGTCGCTCAGAATGATGTCTTCTGCGCCGAGGGAAATGCTACCGGGTATTTCTTCAAAAGAAGTGGTGCACATATTGGTGGCCAGTGGAATGCTAAGCGCCTTCCTTACTTTGGCCATATTTTCCTGTCCCCTTACCGGGTCTTCGAGGTATTCTATCCATCCTTCCATTTCGCGGCCATATTGAATAGCTGTTTCTACCTTCCACAGCGCATTGGGATCGATGCGTAACGGTGTGGCGGAACCGAAGGCCTCGCGCAGGGCCCGCATGGCATCTACTTCTGCCCGCGGCTCGAAGACACCGCCCTTGAGCTTAATGGATTGGAAACCGAATGCACGGCACATGGCTTTTGCCTGCTGTACAATGCCGTTGGGGTCCAATGCTTTTGCCTGGCGTGCGGCCGGCCATCCGGTGGCATGGGGATCGAGACCCAGCTCCCATTTGCCTCCCGCCCCTTCGTATTTATAAAAAAGATACGCGGAAAACGGTACACGGTCCCTCATTCTGCCGCCGAGAAGATCGACTACGGCAAGCCCGGTGACCTTACCGATGATATCGAGGCAGGCCACTTCTATGGCGCTGAAGATATGTACCAGCTTTCGCTGGTCCCAGGGCGCCTCGCCCCGTTGTGCCGTGGTTTCCCTGCCAAAAGCATTTTCCAGCAGGTGCCGGATGCTGTTTAGCTGGAAAGGATCTTTGCCAATGAGCAGGTGGCGGGCCGATTCCAGCGCTTCATTAATGGCGATGTTGCCGGGGATTTCGCTGATACCTGAGATATTATCATCGGTAATCAGCTCCACGATGGTACGAAGCGCATAGGGCGCGTGCAAACCGGCTGCGTTTAATAAAGGCGGGTCGGCGATGGCGATGGGCGTGATGATCATTTCTTTGATCACAGGCCCGGGCCTGTTGCTAAAATTCCTGTTTTTCATTCGGTGTGTTTATTCAAATGCTGCATTAACCTATATGGGCCAGCTGTTGCATCAGCAGGGCGATGGCGCTGTGGTCGAGCTCACCTTTTCCCTGCGCCAGCAGGGCGTCCATGTGTGCGGCTACCTGGGCAGTGCCGTACAACGGTACAGAGAGCTCCCTGCCCGCCTGCAGGGCGATCTGCATATCCTTGCGGTGCAATTTTATTTTAAAGCCCGGTGCAAAATTCTGTTCCAGGATCCTTTTGCCATGCAGGTCGAGGATCTTGCTTTGTGCAAAACCACCCAGCAGGGCTTCCCGCATTTTTGCCAGGTCGACACCCGCTTTTTGCGCCAGCGTGAATGCTTCGGCAACGGCGTGTATGGTCATGCCCACGATTACCTGGTTGCAGGCCTTGGTCATCTGCCCTGCGCCTGCGGCCCCGATATGAACGATGTTTTTGCCCATGGCCTGGAATAAGGGCAGCGCGCGTTGAAAAGCCGCTTCGGCGCCTCCTGCCATTATAGACAGCGTACCCGCTTCGGCGCCTGCCTGGCCGCCCGATACCGGTGCGTCGAGCGCTTCCACGCCTTTTTGTTGCATCCACCCGTATATGCTTTTCGCGGTGGCGGGTGCGATGGTAGACATATCGATGAAAAGCGCGCCTTTTTGGATGCCTTCCAATACGCCGCCGGGCGCCGACACAATTTCTATTACGTCCGGCGAATCGGGCAGCATGGTGATTACCGTACTACACTGTTGCGCTATTTCTTTGGGTGTGGCAAAAGATTGGGCGCCGGCGGCGACCAGCTCCTTTGCTGCCTTGTTTTTTTCGAGCACCGATACGGTATACCCTGCTTTGAGCAGGTGCAATGCCATGGGCCTGCCCATGATGCCTAACCCGATAAATCCTATTTTTTCCATCGTCGTTGTTTTTTTGTTTACAATAAGGGCAGGAGCCTGGCGGCAATGAGTATGCCGATGAGCCCCGCCACGCCCATGATGGTCTGCATGGGAGCGATTGTTTTGAGCGCTTCCTTTTCGGTGAGGTTGCTGATTTTGCAAACGAGCCAGAACCCGGCATCGTTCATCCAGGGTACTAACTTTGACCCGCAACCGATGGCAAGGCCTATATACAAAGGATGATACGCCAGGTGCCCGTGGGCCGCCATGCCCGACAGTATGCCCGCCGAGGTAATCACCGCCACGGTAGCGGACCCCTGTGCAGTACGCACCACGGCAGCGATGAGGAATGCCAGCGGAATCAGGGCCATCTGGTAGTCTTTTGTGAGTCCTGCTATGCGTGCGCTGATGCCGCTTTGCTGGAGCATGCCGCCAAAAGTGCCGCCTGCCGCGGTGATGAGAATAATGGCGCCGCCGCTCATTAATGCCGCCTGCACAAAGGCCGTCATTCCTTCCTTACCCGTTTTTTTCCGGCTGGCCAGCAGTACCATGGCGGCGAGGCCGCCGGTGGCCAGCGCAATGTATTTATCGCCAAAAAACCGGAGCAGCGGTATCCCATTGCTACCGAAGGCGGTATGCGCGCAGATGAGCACCAGCGGTATGAGCACGGGCAGCAGGGAAGACCATAAGGCCGGCAGCTGCGCATCGTCTTTCAGGGAAACGGACTTGATGTCTTCCAACCGGGCATCCATCGCATCTCTTAGCGGGATGGGCCACTTCCGGTTGGCATAGACGGCAAAGAGATATCCCGATGTGATGGTGACCAGCCCGAGCAGGAAACCGCCCATCATCATCATGCCTATCGGTATGTGCATTTCGCTTACCAGGAACAGTGGTCCCGGGGCGGGCGGCACCAGTGAATTCGCCATAGAAGCGCCGGCCATGATGGAGAGCACCAGCAGCAGGTAATTCTTACCGATGCGCATGGTCATTGCCTTGGCCAGGGGGATCATGAGGAAAAGCACGGTATCGAAGAACACCGGGATGCCGATAAAGAAGCTACCGGCCAGGAATGCCAGCGGCGCTTTGTCGACACCGGTGAGCTTTAACAGGGAACGAACGATTCTTTCGGCAGCGCCGCTTTCGAGCATACACTTCCCGATAATAGCGGCCATGGCAATCAGAATACCCAGCTTGCCGCAGGTATTACCAAATTCGAATGCTATTCTTTCGCCGATGCTTTTATTGGCCAGCAGGCGCGCTGCGGCCGCTGTTGCGCCTTTGGCCAGCGCATCGTGCTCGATGACAGCGGCAGGCGTCATGGTAGCTACCACGAGGGCGCCCAGCAGGAGCGCGAGGAAAGGGTGTAGCTTAAGGCCGATGATACCCCCCACCACGATGACGATACCGATGACCAGTATAGACAGCGGATCGGTGATGAATGCAGGCAGGCTCATGGTGTGTTTGTTTTACCGCCGGACTTTGCAGCCTGTAACCTGGCGGCCATGTTCTTTGCGCCTTCTGCAACAAAGGTTCCGTCGGCGCCGCCCGCTATCATGCGTATACCCATATCGCGGTATTGCTGCGCATCATCGGCATTGGGCAGCAGTATGCCGGCGGTTTTGCCGGCTTTTTGCGCGGCGGCGATGGTGGCTTTCAGCGCATCGGTAAACAGCGGGTGATTGAACTGGCCGAAGATGCCCAGCTCCATCGACAGATCGGAAGGACCGATGAACAATACATCGATACCGGGCAGGGCGGCTATTTCGTCGAGGTGACCGAGCACTTCCACCGTTTCGATTTGTACGATACCCAGTATATTTTCGGGGGCGTTTTTATAGTAGCCGGCAAAGTTTTGTCCGAAACCGGTAGCGCGGACCATTTTAGCTACTCCCCTGCTGCCCTGCGGGGGATAGTGCAGGTAACCGGCGACGGCTTTTGCCTCAGCGGCATTGGCGATGCGGGGGCACATGACGCCTTCGGCGCCCATGTCGAGCACCCGGTGTATCCTTTGCCGCTGCGCGCTTTCTACCCTTACCACGGCGGCCGTAGGCGTATGTTCGAGGGCCTGTAGCTGGTGAAGCACGTCCTTTTCTGAACCTGCGCCATGCTCGAGGTCGATGAGCACCCAGTCGAAGCCTGCCATGCCCACGATTTCTGCCGTAACGGAACTGCCCAGGTTGAGCCAGCATCCGTGGAGGGTTTCTCCTTGTTTAAGCCGTTTTTTTAACTCTTTCATGAACGTAAACTTAGACAAAACATGAATAACCCATCAATCGTCCTGATGGGACGGAATACCTTACCGAAACGACATGGGGTGTTTGTACCGATTGCGCTGCAATAGTAGATTTTTTTATATATCCCGGACGCTTACAATTTGCATATTGGTATGCTTAATTACCCACCAGACGTCCCTACGGGACGATAGATTATAATCATAACGGGGCTACCTATCAAACGTCCCGATGGGACGATAGATCATATTTCATGATCGGAGGCTGGTTTGGTTAGAATTCGGGGCAGAGCACTTTATCGCGGCTGGTGTTGTTGCGGTCGAGAAAACCGATATAGGATATGCCCAGCTCGAATCCGCCGCGGCCCTGGCTGGCGACGGTGAGATCGGATATATTGATATCATAGCTCAGGGTGACGGACATCGAGCGCCTGTCCATTTTTATCACCGGTATCACGGCATCTTTCCAGCGCAAAAGCGCCCCGCCATGTATGACGTACATGGGCATATCGGTAAAATCGCCCAGCTTGCGGGAAATCAATGCGCCGCCGATGATCTCCCTGTAGGTGTTTTGCATAAATACATCCTGGTGCAGGGTGAGCGTGTGCTGATCGTCGATGGCCAGTTTGACGCCGGCGGAATACACGTATTTGGGGTATAGCTCAATGGCCGCGTTGAGGTAAAAGGAATTTTTGGGGCGGTTGAGGTGCTGGTAGGCCGCGCCGATAAACAGGAGGTGCTGCAGGTTGCCGCCGAAGGCGGTGTTAAAACTCATGCCGATATTGGCATCCCAGTAAGAAATGGTGGGGCTGGGAATGTTTTCGCCCGTGGGTGCGCCGGGGTTAAAGTTTCCGCCGCCAAATTGATTGCTGGTGGTGATAAGGGAGTAATCGATTCTTTTTTGTACCCATCCGCCCATGAACCCCGCAGACAGGTAACAGATCCTTTCGGTGCTGAGCGACTTGTGGTAATTGAGTACCGGCAGCAGGTGCGTGGTGCGCAGGCCTGCCGCGCCGGCTTTATCGAGCAGCAGCTGCCCGCCCATGGTAAGAAAGTCGTTTCCTTTTCCTACGGGCATCTTGTATTCGCCATTAAAAGACACGGAACGGTATGAATTGGGGGTGATGCTTTTCCACTGATCGCGGTAGACGGCCTGCGTTCTGAAATCACCTTCAAACAGGCCGGCCAGCGAGGGGTTGCGCAAGAGGGGCGCTTCAAAAAACTGTGAGAAATGAATGTCCTGCGCCGCCAGGGGCAACACCGGCAGGCAATACAATGCGCAGGGCAATACGAGCCTGCAGCAGGTGCGGGTGAACCGGTGGCGGAGGGATTGGTAAGGTTTCATGGGTTGTTTATCGTAATAGGGTTACATCGCCTTTAAAAATGAGCTCCTGGCCATTGCCGCAAATGACATCAATTACGTACACAAACACATCGGGCGAAGCCAGGGTGCCTTTGATTTTTCCATTCCAGCCCTTGCTGATGTCATTGGCCTGGAAAGCATATTGCTCAAAGACCATTTCACCCCAGCGATTGAATATGCGTAAGTTTTTTATATGGGCGATGCCTTTGCCCATGGGATAAAAAATATCGTTGGCGCCGTCGCCATTGGGTGAAAAGGTATTGGGCAGGAACATGTTTTCGCCGCCGCACACCACAAACAGGGTGATGGCGTCCCGGGTAATACAGCCGCCCTCATTTGTCACCTGTATTTTATACTGGATGGTTTGCGTGGGCGTTACCAGCGGCGCCGGGCAATCGGCGCAGCTTAACCAGGTAGCAGGGTCCCAGCGGATGCTGTTAACATCGGGCGAGAGCCCCGGCGCCAGTGTAACCGAGGTGCCTATGATAACCGTTCTTTTATCTTCAAGCGTTATCTGCGGATATGGATATACTACCAGGGGTACGAAAGCGGTATCTTCAAAGCAATTGTTGTTGTCTTTGCCGATAACGCGGTATAAGGTAGTGGTTTGCGGTTGCGCCATCGGGCCGGCAATATTGGGATTGTCGAGCCCTGCGGGCGGCGTCCAGTTATAGCGATCGGCGCCATCTGCCTGCAGCTTATATACCTCACCCAAACAAAGCGTATCGCCTTTGTTGGCCGTTATTTCAAATCGCTGCTGCACGGTAGCCAGTAAAGAGTCGGTGGCTTTGCAACCGAAGGCGCTTTCTCCCTGTACATAATATTTAGCTGTGCCGGCGGGATTGATAACAGGCCCCGCGCAGTGCGTACAGGATAAATCTTCCACAGAGGACCAAATATAGTTTACCGCACCCGATGCCTGCAACTGCCGCGGTTGCGCCCGGCAAACGACCAGGTCGGGGCCCGCATCTATGGCGGGCAGCGGGTGAATGACAATAGGATAAGTAGCGGTATGGCTGCAGCCGTATGGATTGGTAATGGTGAGCTTTACGGTATAGCTGCCGGCCGTGGTATAGGGCATAAGCGGCGCGCTTTGGCCCGAAGCCGTCTGGCCGTTGCCAAAGTCCCAGGCCCAGGTAAGCGTGTAAGGATTGACGTTCAGCAATTGACCGGTAAATTGAAAATCGACCGGAACGCAGGCTTCATTGGGCCCGGTGATACCTGCCAGGGGTGATGGCTTTACGTATAGTGGTACGGGTGATACCGCCGTACTTTTGCAACCATGCAGGGTGGTCACTTCCAGCTCAATGAGGTAGTCGCCCGTGGCGGTGTATTCATGCGAAAACGAATTGGCGGTGGCCGTTGCGCCATCTCCCAGCTTCCAGAGATAGCCGGTAATAAGATCGTTGGACTGGGACAGGTCGTCGAACCGGACAAAGCCCCTGTCGCACAATGTTAGCACATCTGTTTGGAAGGCGGCGGTAACGCCGAACACTTCAATTACATCCGGCCCGGCGATGGGTACCTGGCAACCCTGTACATCTTTGAGGATCATCTTGGGCAAATACTTACCCGGCCGGGTGTAGGTATACGTGGTGGCGGGAAGCGTGGTGATATCGGTAGCGCCGTCGTTAAAATCCCAGATAAAGGATACGTTGTCGTTGGTGACGCCGGTAAAATTGACGACCAGCGGCGCGCAGCCTACCTTCTTATCGTAATCGAATTTGCCCCGTGGCCCGTTGATGGTGATTTTCCTGTTTTGTATGATGTCTACGCATCCTCCCTTGCTGGTTATTTTCAGTACCGGCCAGTATTCGCCGGGGTAGGTATAGAAATGCACGGGGTTGGTCAGCGTGGAGGTATTGCCATCGCCAAAATCCCATTCTGCCGTGAGCATGTTGAGCGACTGATTGATAAAAGTGACCACCAGCGGCGGGCAGCTGCTTTGCGTGGCGCTGATATCAAACTGCGCTATGGGGTTATTGATTTGTATGTACGCGGGTTTCGTGGCCGACGCCTTACAGCCGTACTGGTCTTCCACCGTGAGCGATATCACATAGCTGCCTTCGGCGGCATATTGGTGCGTGGGGGTAACGCCGGAACCGGTTGCCCCGTCGCCAAAATCCCATTGGTGGGTGTACGAGGGGTTGCTGATGGATTGAAACACGACGTTTTTGCCGACACAGGAGGCGATGTCGGGCGAATTAAAATCGGCTGCCGGGTTGGCGATAATAAGGTTCCTGGTGGTGCTGTTGCTGCAGCCCTTGCTGTCGGTCAGTTTCCAGGTAATGGTGTACGTGCCGTCTTTCAGGTACGTATGATTTAACGCCGCAGGATTGGTTTCCAGCGGCGACCCGTCGCCATAATCCACCACCCGCTGCACGATGGGGAAGCCGGGTTCGGCCGCGGATTGATCGGCCAGGCTTACCAGGTTGTTTAAGCAAACCGCCGGCGGGAGAACAATGTCGGGCACGAGGTTGATAACCCTTACCTGCTGCTGGCGGGTGATACTGCATTTGTTGGTATCTACCATGGAGGCGCTGATGGTGTACAGGCCCGGCGTGGTAAAAGTTTGTGATGTTGAAATGGGCGTATTTTGTAACAGGCTGCCATACGTGGAGTGCCAGTAGTACCCGATAATATTGGTGGCATTGCCTACATGTATATCGAATTGTACGCTGCCGCCCGGGCATACGGAATTATCGGTGGCCGTGAGGCTCATGGTTGTTTCGGTTATAATGACCGGGTGCGAGGTGGTATAGCTACAGCCGCCGTTGACGACCGTGAGGGTAACGGTGTATTTGCCCTGTGCGGAATATGTATGCGCGGGGAATTCGGCGGAGGACGTAGCGCCGTCGCCAAAATCCCACGAAAAAGTCAGGGGCGCCCTCGACGGGTTGTACAGGGAAGTATTATCGAATGCCCGGTAATATGGCCTTGCGCAATCGATGACTTCCTTGAACCGGGCGATGGGCGGAAGAATTTGCACATGGTTGATCTTTGTAAGAAAGGAGAAGCAGCCATTGCTGATTACGGTGAGCGTTACAGAAAAGAAGCCCGTATCGGCGTAGGCATACTGTACGGATGGCAGGTTTGATGCGCCGCCATCACCAAAGTTCCAGTACCATTCATCGATGGGCTCTGTTGTTGACAGCCCGGTAAGATCGGTAAACAATATAGGGTCTGAGGCGCAGACCAGCCTGGGACTGGCGCTGAAATCGACCGGTACCTTTTTGCCCACTTTTACGAAATCGGTTAGTGTAATCGTTTCCTGGCATCCGTCGGCTGTTTTCCAGGTGAGGGTCATGGTATAGGTGCCTTTTTGGGTATATACATGGTTGGGGGCGAGGCCCACGCCGGTGCCGCCATCGCCAAAGTCCCATTGGTAATCGATGATGGGCACAACGGATTCAACGTGCAGCACGGGATTAAAGCTAAAAGGAATGCAATCTCTTTGCGGCTGGTTGGCCAATTCCACCAAGGGCTTTTTGATAACGATGAAATCATTTTTCCGGATGGTTTCCTTACAACCCGCGCTGTTGGTAATGGTGAGCGTGACGGGAAAGGAGCTCTCACTGGTATAGGTATGCGAGGGAGCGGGCCCGGTGCCCGTGGTGCCATCGCCAAAATCCCATTCCCAGGCCGTTGCGCCGGTTGACGTGCTGGTAAAGGCGGCAGTAAAAGGCGCTTTGCAGGAAGCCTGTACCGCGGCGGTGAAATCGGGCACCGGTCGTGGTATGATTTGAATGCTTTTTGTTTTTGTATCCAGGCAGTGTCCAAAATTGGCCTGCAGCTTAATGGTATAGGTGCCCAGGGCGGTATAGGCATGCACGGGTTGGCGGTCGGTAGTGCCGCCACCATCGCCAAAGTCCCACAGCAGGGTTTGGGGGGAAGGAGCAGACAGATCGCTGAGCGTAATATTTTCATTGAGGCAACTGATGGCCGGGGCCGAAAAGTTGGCCGTGGCGCTTCCTACCACCAGCCCCGTTAGGGTAAAGGTGTTGGTGCAGCCGGTATTGTTGGAGGTGGTTAGTTTGACCGTATAATTGCCCGTTGACGTATAAGTATGAACGGGATTGATGCTGGTAGAAACAGCGCCATCGCCAAAATCCCAGCTGTACGACAGGATGCCGGTGCCGGTGCTGGTATTGATAAATGGAATGGGAGCAGGCGCCTGGCAGCTGGTGGCCTGCCCGGTGGTAAAGCTGGCATTGACGCCGGCGTGAATAACGATGGGTGTGGTTGAGGTGATGGTGGTACTGCAGCCGTTGCTATTGGTGGCCTGCAGGGAGACATTGTATGATCCGGCGCCGGTATACGTATGGACAGGAGTCTGTGCGGTACCCGTTGTACCGTCGCCAAAATCCCACATAAAGGTAGAGAGAGTACCGCTGCCCGGCGTACTATTATTGGTAAAATTTACCTGCAGGGGAAAGCATCCCCCGGTGGCCGACGGCGCAAAGCTTACTACCGGCGGCGCGTATACGGTGATGTATTTTGTTTTGATTTCCGTTGCGCCGGAGCCGCCCTTTTTAACCGTGAGCTTTATGGTATAGGTACCGGGATTGAAATACGTTACCGAAGGATTGGCGAAAAAAGATACGGTGCCATTGCCGAGGTCCCATTCCCATTGATCGGGACTGCCGGCAGAGGCATCGGTAAAGCTGACGAGCAGGGGTGCGCAGCCAGACAGGGGTGTAGCAGAAAAACCGGCGGTTAGCTGGGCTTTTGCCGTGCTGCCGGTTAGCAGCAATAAAAGAACCATGATGAGAGGGCACGGCAGGATATGGCTTTTCATAGTAAGATTAGGGATAATATTAGGGGTAATAGGGTATCACGAGGTCATGATAAGATAACAGCACCAACCGTTGCACCGGGAAAGATAACGGTGGCGGCTAGTCTTTAGTATATCCCCTATGGATCTTTCGGTATTGTGTATACGTTATCAGGTAAAATAACGTAATATGATGAAAATATGCTATGAGGATTTACTTACACATTCAATTTTATAGAAATATTTCCACGGCGCGGGGGAGGTTTACCCGCTTTTTTTATAATGCGCCATCAGCTCGCCCGAAGCCAGTATATGGCCCTGCATGGCGTCCTGCAAGGTTTGTTTATCTGAGCCGGCGGCCAGGTCCAGCCGGGCGTTTAATGCATATACTTTGAAAAAATAGCGGTGGGAGCCGGAGGGCGGGCAGGGGCCGCCATAGCCGGTTTTTCCGAAGCTGTTGCGGCCGCTGATGCCGGGAACGCTGCCTTCGGCGATAGGCTCATTGGGCGGGATATTCCAGGCCACCCAATGGGTGAAGAGCCCGCTGGGGGCATCGGGGTCTTCAACGATGATAGCCAGCGTTTTGGTTTCCTCGGGGAAGCCTTCTATCTCAAGGGGAGGATTGATGTCTTCGCCCTCACAAGCGTATTTTTTGGGGATGTGTCCCCCGTGGCTGAATGCGATGCTTCTGACCATTAAGCCTGTTTCAGTTTTGACTGCCATACCTGTACTGTTTTAGTGAAAAAATATGCCCTGAAGAGCAGGGTAAATAAAAATCAAAAAACAGGCCATGGGTCATTTGTGGTATGCCCGCTGTAATAAACGGACATTTTTTGCGACAAACTATGTTATGAACAGAAGAGTACTACTAAAACAAATCGGTAGCGGCCTTGCGTGCATCGGCGCTGCCCGGCTCAGTGGTTTTGCAGCACCGGTGGCGCCCCTGCCAACGCGCGCCGGCAACCTGCCTATCCGCTTAAGCTCCAATGAAAACCCTTATGGCCCCTCCCCGATGGCGCGGGCGGCTATGGAGGAAAGCATCCGCAACAGTAACCGGTATCACTGGAACACGGCGTCGGATCTGATTTCTTCTATTGCCAGGAAAAATGGCCTGGCGGATGACAATATTCTGACCGGGCCGGGGTCGACAGAAATACTGGACCTGATCGTTCAGTTATTTATACCCCGGGCAGGCAGTTTTATTATAGCCAACCCATCTTACAGCAGCTGGACCAAAACAGCCGAAAGGGCGGGGTTACGAAAAATACCGGTGCCGCTGACAAGTGGCCGGCAGCACGACCTACCGGCCATGCTATCGGCCCTGCAGGCGGATACGAGGTTTATCTATGTGTGCAATCCCAATAACCCCACGGGCACCATTTGTGATCACGAAGCGCTCGTTACTTTTATACAAGAAGCGACAAAAAAAGTAATGGTCATTGTAGACGAGGCTTATATTGACTATACGGATCAGCCATCGGTAAGCCGGCTGGTGGCCGGCAATACCAACCTGGTGGTGGTAAAAACCTTTTCCAAAATCTATGGGCTGGCGGGGGCGCGTACGGGTTATGCCATGGCGCATGCCCATACGACAGACCAGCTCGGCCAATTACAAACCTGGGCAAACGGGGGGACCAGCGTAGTATCGCGGGCGGGCGCCATAGCCTCCCTGCAGGACGGGGCTTTTGTAGCCCGGTGCTATGCTAAAAACGAGGAGGTAAGAAAATATACCATCGGGCAGCTGGCGCTGCTGAACATAGCCTGTATCCCCTCTCATACCAACTTTATTTATTTTTCGCTGGCCCGGTATAAAAATGACTTTTTCGGGCTGTTGAAAAACAACCAGGTGGAGGGAACAGGCATTTATGAAGAAGACGGTCGCTGGACGCGTATTACGGTGGGCACGCCGGAAGAAATGCAGCAGTTTATAGCCGCCATCCGTTCATAGATTAGCGTTTAGTGGGAGACCATGATATCTTCCAGCTCTTCGAGCGATTTACCCTTTGTTTCTTTTATATTTTTCATACAAAACAGGAACCCGAGAAAGCATATAGCGGCATAAAGATAAAAAGGCCCATAGGTACCGAGCTTTTCGGCCAATATGGGAAAAGTAAATACCAGGATAAAATAAGCGCCCCACAAGGAAGCCACGGCTACTGAAGTGGCGGTACCCCTTATATTATTAGGAAATATTTCGGCAATCAGCACCCAGGTAACCGGCGCCAGCGAGGTGGCGTAGGTGGCAATGGAAAAAAGTACCAGTATCGAAACCCAGCCGGGATTCCACCGTTCTTTTAACGCGATAGACAGAACGATGTACAACACGCACAAACCCAGCGCGCCTGCTATCATTAAGGGCCGGCGGCCCAGCCTGTCTACCTGCCACATGGCCAATAAAGTAAACGCAAGGTTTACAAAGCCGATCAATACCGTTTCGAGCAGCTGCCTGTTTACATTGGCGCCAACGGAGGCAAAAATGGTGGACGTATAGTTGAAAACAATATTGATCCCGCACAGCTGCTGAAAAACGGCGAGGGCAATGCCCGTGAGCACAACATACCGGGTTGGTTTGTTAAAAATGGCTTTGAACGGTATTTTGGCTGCACCCGAAAGGGAGGAGACCACGCTGTTCAGGGTACTCTGTACGAAGGTATCATTCCCTATTTTCCGAAGCACCTTTATGGCCGCTTCCTTTTTATTTGCCTTTACCAGCCAGCGCGGGCTTTCGGGCAACCACAACACACCGGCAAAAAACAACAGCGACGGGAGCACGCCCAGTCCGAACATCCAGCGCCAGGCATCGGGGCCCTGGCCGGCCAGCAAATAATTGATAAGATTGGTGATAAGGATGCCCAATACCAGGGTGAGCTGGTAAATGGCTACATTCTTTCCCCTTGAAGCGGCCGGCGATATTTCGGCAATATACATCGGGCTGAGTATCGAGGCCATCCCTACGCCAACACCCGCCAGGAAACGCATGACCAGGAAAAAAGGCAGCGAAGGCGAAAGGCCCATGGCCAGCGATGTGACAGCGAAAACAAGAGAGGCCACCATCAAACCCGGCTTTCGCCCCTTACGGTCTGCCAGGTATCCTGCCAGCAGGCTGCCGGCGATACAGCCAAGGGCAAGCGAGCCCGTCAAAAAGCCTTCCCAGGCGGCGGTGAGGTGAAACTGGCTGCGCAAAAAAGGCAGGGCGCCGGAGATGACGGCAAAATCAAAACCGAAGAGGTACCCGCCCATGGCCGAAACGAAGGCAATACCGGCGATATACCGGTAATTAAACACTGTATTGGTATGGCCTGTCATTCGTTTATTATTTATGGATGATGGTGTTGGGTGGGATTAGATGGATTGTTTTATGTTGGCCATTGTCATATGGATGGCAGCGCCCTGGTGGTTTTTGTCCAGGCGGAGCACTTCCGAGAAATACGCTACTGCTTTTTCCACCGCGCTCCCTCCCAGCCCCAGGTAACCCAACCCGCTCATATACAGGCAATGTGTCTTGTTACGTTTATCCAAATCCGTTTCAAAGACCAGTAAATCGGGCAAAGAAACGGCAAAGTAATCAATGGTAATTTTATCATTCATATGTGCTTCGCCAAATGCCGCCAGGTTCCTGAAAATCTGTATTCCTTTTTCATCCTGCTGCAATTTGCGCCAGGCCAGGCCCTGGTAAAAGATCTTATCCGGCTGCGGGTCATTGTAAAAGATGGCCTGAACCGGCTCGGCGATGCCTTGTGTGGCCAGTGTAAAACAGTGCGCAGCCGCCTGCTCATCGCCCATCAATTCATTTGCCATCCCTTTGAGGTACAAAATATCATTTTCCGGCGTACCATATAGTTTTCCCTCACCCAGGTTAGGAGGATAGCTATCTGTTTCGTTTAATAATTGCAATGCTTTTTTACCCTTGCCGTTTTCGATGGCGGCTTTGGCCAGCTCTATGGTGGCTATAAGAAATTGCTTTACTGTTTTTCCCTCGCCGCCCTCCCAGGGATGAAAGCGGTAACGCTCCATCATCTGCCTTGCCTCTTCGTAACGGCCGGACTGGTTGAAAAGCGTTATTTTCTCCAGGTACAAATCATCACGGGAATGAACGAGCGCAGGATACTGTTCCAGGTGAGCCAGCCGAACGCCGGGAGCTGTGTTGATGTTTTTATACAGCTGGTCAAGCTCCATTAAAACCCTTGCATCGCTGTTGTTCAATGCAAATGCTTTTTCCAGGGCATGCACTGCTTTGCCGGCGTCATTGCGCTTGTTGTAATACGCCAGCGCGAGGTTCCGGTGTACCGTTGGGAAAGTATCGTCGATAGCAGCAGACTGCTCCCAGCATGCTATAGCGTCATCGTATTGCTTTTTGTCGTACCAGAGGTTGCCGAGATAATAAAAAGCCTTTGCATCGTGCGGGTTGCATTCAAGCGCCTTTTGCAACACCACGATATCTTCTATGCGATTGGGGAAACAATAACCAGGTGGCAGCGCGGCGGCTTCCGTAAACCAGGCGAGGGCTTTATCCTTTTCGTTATTACAACAGGCCAGCCAGCCCAGGTAATAATATATCATAGGATACCGGGTGCCGGTATTATTTATATTGAAGTGCAGCAGCATGGACGCTTCGGCATACAGCCCGGCATGGGCATAATCGAAGGCGTATTCAATATAGTTGTGCTCCCAGCCCCTGCTTAGCCGGTGTAACAGCGCTGCCGTTTGCCGGGCTTCTTCCGCTTTTGTAAGCTCCTGCTCCAGCAAATACTTTTCAAAAAGGCAGCCGTAATTAAAAGGATCAATGTGCAGGGCCAGTTCAATTTCGCGGAACGCTTCTTCCGTTCTGCCCAGCTTTCGCAATACAACGACCTTTATATGCCTGGCCGAATGGCTGTGGTAATTTCTAATGAGCGACCGTTCAATGAACGATAAAGCGGCTTCATAGTCTTTCCATTCCACCGATATCCTGGCCAGGTTGAGGTAAGCGGTATGTTGCCAGGCGTCATTCCACGCAGCTTTATAAAAAGCGTCGAATGCCTCCTTGAGCCTGCCCTGCATTTTAAGGCACCAGCCCAGGTTGTAATACGCTTCGCCATTGAACGGATTGGGATTGCGTTCTGTGAGCGTTTTTATAGCCGTTCTGAAAAAGGGTTCAGCTTCGTTAAACCGGCCCCTGCGCAACAGCCATAAGCCTACCGCATTATTATTCCTGCTGTCGCCGCTATCCCTTCTTACCGCCTCCTGGTAATAATCCAGCGCCGACCAGGTAGCATGCCGGTATTGTTCGAGGTGAAGCCCCGTTAAATACAGCTGCTCGTTTGTTTCCACGTCGAGGGGCTTTTTTGCCGCTGCGGCGGGTTGGGGAACCTCCTTATTGTCTTTTATTTCGGGCCGGTATCTTACCAGCTCCTGGTGGCGATCATGGTTTGTAATGATTATTTCAAGCGCTGTCGCATCAAAGGGCTGTTCGGGGACAACACTTTTGCTGTAGGGGGTGGAGGGACTGGCGGCTATTTCATCGCTGAACAGTAACTGCCCCTGGTGCCACAATTGCACCGATAAACGGGGGTAAGCGGAAGTAACGTATAGTTTTATTTCTATCACCCCGTTTATGACTTCGAGGTTGATGGCCGCGTCCCTGCTGGCATTCTTTACCACACCTACTTCCTGGTAAGGCATGAAATACTGGCTGAAGGTCTTTTCTTCGTTGGGCATTATCCAGGAAAAATCGGGCTGGTTGTCGGTAAAAACGCCTGTCATGAGCTCGATGTAAGGCCCGTCTTCATCGGTCAGATTCCTGTCCCACGCCTTTCCAAATTCACCATGGCCCCAGGTCCATTGCTTTTTTCCGGGAGCAAGGTGGTGATCCGCAATGTGCAGCAATCCCGCGCGGTTGTTGTGTTCGTAGCCTCCCATAAAATCATATTCGGATGCTACTGCCATGTAAGAGGTGGGTACGGGGATATTCTTATACCAGGAGATATCGGTTCCCGGTGCATAGTCAACTTTATAATAAGTACCCGTCGCCACCGGGAAAGAGGACACATCCCGCCGGCCATGATCGTATACGGCGTGTACATCGGGCGGGAAAACAGACTGGTAGTGATCGTCCACCTTTACAGCGGGGTTGGCCCACCATAGAAACGTTTGGGGAAAAGGCGTCCGGTTATACAGCTTGCCTGTTATTTCCAGGTAGGCTTTTCCCGGGTATAGGGTAAAACCCGCCATGCCTTTGGTCCTGAACATTCTTTCCACTTCATTCACCCATATGGTTTTGCTGCCATCGGGGTTAGCTGTTATCGTATAATCGACGGGGTCAAAGGTGGAAGGCCGGTGGTGCTGCGGCCAGTTGAACTCAATGCCCCCGGAAATCCAGGGACCGGTCAGGCCCACCAAAGCAGGTTTAATTACCCGGTTATAATATACAAAATGTCTTTCTTTTATTTTGTCGTACGCCATTTGTACCCTGCCGCCCAGTTCCGGCAGGATCATTATTTTAAGAAATTCATTCTCAATAAAAACAGCTTTATAGTTTTTATCTTTTTTTTCATCCGATATCTTTTCGATAATAGGATGCGGGTAAACAATACCGCTGCTGCCCTGGTATACCCTTTTTTCGAGGAACATTGGATTTTTCTCCGGTTCTCCCGGCTCGTAGGTTGGAATAGAAACGATCTCCTCCCATGCATTTACCGATGATTGCATATCCGATATATTGTAGTTTTGAGGGTCAAATTAACGGCATCCCGGCCGCTTGCACATGGAGTAAATGGTGTTTTTGATGGACTTTTTTACGAAGTACTATTTCTCCCGGGTTTTTACGGGGACCATGGGTATGTATCCGAATGTCAATCAACAACCTGCCTGTAACAGGTTAAAACATACAACCAAATTACGATAGGTTTCAGCACCATTATTTCTACACCTATTACAGGAGTTGGCCTACATTTTGCGGATACTGGACACAGTTATAGCCCGGTTTGAATGGCCGTAACTATGAAAACTATAAAACCATATACTATGAAACGGAAAGATTTTTTAAAGACAGGCGTAATAGGCCTTTCTATGGCTCCCCTGCTGGATGCCTGCACCAAACTGGCGACGCCCGAAGCAGCAGCCAAACGCGTAGCCGCATTCAGCGCCGGAGGCGCACCATTACTATTTGCCACAGACATTGTAGCCGGGCCAACAACCGGCGGTGAAAACAACAAAGGCGCTTATGTGTCCCTATTTGGCATTAACCTGGGGCAACAGGCAGATTTAGGTGCTACCACCCGGGTTTATTTTGGCAGCGCCGACACATGGCATGAAGTGGACAATTACCGGGCATTGGTGCCTGCACGCGGGAATCCCTACCTGGCTGCGCAGGAGTTAATTGTCCAGGTAGGTTCTTTGGGCGGCGCTACCGATGGAACGACTTTATATATTAAAGTTACCGCCAACGGCATTGACAGTAATACCGATTTAACCTTTATGGTCAATCCCGGCAACTTTTACTTTGCAGACAATGTGGCCGGCAATGATGCAACGGGGGTTAAAAATGACATTGCCCATCCATACAGGTATGTTCAAAAAGCCAGTGGTTCTTCCTTCACCGGCATCTGGGCAGGTGGAAACCTGAAAGGCGGCGATTTTATTATCATGCGGGCAAATGCCGGTACGCCGTGGAGTGACCAGGCAGGGTATAGTACCCGGTTTTTACGATTCAGGTCGCATACGGGAACGGCCCCTACCGGGGTAGCAGGTACCGGATATATCACCGTTCAAAGATATCCCGGCCCCGCGCTGGCGCATGCCCCGGAAGATGTATACGTAAAATTACCTACTACCACCTCGCGTGGCGGGTTTATGGGAGCTGAGTCGGGTTATGCGGGAACCGCCGGCAAATATTTTGTTCTTTCGGGGATAAGGGTGGAAGGCGCGCCTGTTTCTGCTTCGACTGATGCGAGCCCTATTAACCTTCAGTCTTCGGCCAATTACTGGCGGATTATTAATTGCGATAGCTCTTTTCCTTCAACGGATAGCGGGGCTGCACACCAAAAAAATGGCGCTATTGCCGGTAATGGCATAGGGATGACAATTTTATTCTGCTATTTGCATGATGTATATGGAGATGGCAACATGGAAAATCATGGCTTGTATCTTGACGGCACCGGTGGTACGCCTGACTACCTTGGTACTGCCAAAGACTGCCTGATTGCCTACAACCATATTAAGAATGTAACGCATGGCTCATTGATGCAGTTTTATCGCAGCACTACCAGTAAAACATTTACCGGCATGGAAGTGCATAGTAATGTAATGGACGGCGGCGGCAAGTATGGTATGAACTTTGCCGAGGGCACTGAATCGGTCAATTTTTATAATAATATCGTGATGAATGTGCAAAAGTACGGGTTACGCTTAAACACATTCGGCACCCCACCGGAAAGCAGCGCCATTTATGTGGTGCATAATATATTCTATAATTGCATGATTAACGGCGAAGGATATAAATCGGTGATCGCCAACGAATGGAACGCAATGGTCAACGTACAGATCAAACACAATATCCTGGCCATTAAAGACGGCCGGGTCCTTACAGCGACCAGGTGGTTCTATGGTACAGCTACAGGCATTACCATAGACAGGAACCTGTATTATGATTATTGGAAGAAAGTAACGACAAAATACAGCGGCGATGCTACGGGAATATATAGTGACCCGTTGTTTACTACTCCCGGTTCGGATTTTACCCTGGGCGCCGGCAGCCCCGCCATTGATGCAGCCAATGCCAGTATGCCCATCATTGTATCAAGGGATATTGTTGCTGCTCTACGCCCGGGAGGCACGGCCAATGATATCGGGCCGGTAGAAGTTTAACTTATAGCCCACTTATCATACAAAAAGCCCCCGTGATGCGGGGGCTTTTTGTATTTAAGACTTTATAAACGCTAAAATATCCGCATTGATGGTGGCGGCTTCTGTTGTGGGCATTCCGTGGGGGAAACCCGGGTATGATATAAGTTTTCCGTTTTTCAACAGCTTTACCGCTTTTACCGCGGTAAGTGGGAATGGCACTATCTGGTCGTCTTCGCCATGTAGTAGAAGCACCGGCACCTCCGTTGTTGTAAGATCTTCTGTAAAATCTGTTTCTGAAAAAGCTTTGATACAATCGTAATGGGCTTTTATTGCACCCATCATTGCCTGGCGCCACCAATTATCCCTGACGCCCTGTGCTATTTTTGCTCCTTCGCGGTTATAGCCATAGAAAGGAATGGTGAAGTCCTGGAAATATTGCGGCCGCTTTGTTGCCGTGCCCTCGCGTATTTCATCAAATACGGCCAGCGGAATACCATCGGGGTTATTGGCGGTTTTGGCCAAGACAGGTGTAACCGCGCTTACCAGTACCGCTTTGGCCACCCTGCCTTTACCATGTTTTGCCACATAACGGATCACTTCTCCCCCACCGGTTGAATGACCTACGTGCACCGCGTTTTTCAGATCAAGCGCTTTGGCCAGTTCGGCAACGTCGGCAGCATAGGTATCCATATCATGGCCATTGGCCGTTTGCGAGGATCGTCCGTGGCCCCGCCGGTCATGTGCGATAACCCTGAATCCCTTTTGCAGGAAAAACATCATCTGGGCGTCCCAGTCATCGCCGGATAAGGGCCAGCCATGATGAAAAACAATGGGCTGTCCCGTTCCCCAGTCTTTATAATAGATTTCGGTGCCGTCTTTTACAGTGATCGTGCTCATTTTTTTAGGTTTAATTGTTAATGATTGTGGTATCTGAAATTAAGTTTTTTTATTCTGAACGGGAAAAAATACCAGCATTTGCATATTATTATCCTGAATTATCATGGGGCGCTTTCTTTCAGAAAAGTAATGTAGGTTTATTACCCTAACGTCTGCCTATGAACCTGTTTACTTTCAGTGCTGCATTTTTCTTGTTATTGCTTGCCGGCGGTGTGCCATACACCGGAACGGTGATACCTGCTGCATCGGATAGCAGGCAATCGCCGGGCTTCCGTGTTTCCAGTGATTTTGAAAATGGTTCGGCGCTTATTTTAGCCATTGACTCCGTAACACAAACGGTGCGTATTACGCCGGCCGGCGACGCCACACGGGGCATGCCCGTTTGGTGGCACCTGCGCATTGACGGTATCAGCCTCGAGAAGCCTGTGACACTGGAGGTCGTTGCCAACGAAGCAATGATACACACCGATGTGCCGGGGAAAACCGTAAAGATTCCCCCGGCCGTGAGCCTGCCGTGGCAAGCCAGTTTTTCGATCAATAAAAGAGAATGGTTTCACACGGAGACCGGCGTGAGAAAGGATAACGTGATGACCTACCGGCTTACACCAGGCGCATCGACGTTGTGGCTGGCATGGGGACCTCCTTTTACCGCCGGGGATGCGGTTGATTTTATTGAAAGGACTGCAAGAGAATATTCATTTGCCAGGGCATTTACCCTGTGCCTGTCGCGCGAAAAAAGGCCGGTACATGCCTTGCGCATCAGTGAAGGCGATAAACCCCTGCTACAACGTCCGGCTGTATGGGTGCAGGCAAGACAGCATGCCTGGGAATGTGGCAGCTCCTGGGTGGCCACCGGTTTTTGCGGATGGCTGACCGGCAATGACGAGGCTGCCAGATGGCTCCGCCAAAACGCCGACCTATTTATTGTACCCATCATGGACATAGATCATGTGGCTACCGGCGACGGTGGAAAAAACGCTTTGCCGCAGGACCATAACCGGGATTGGACGGCAGCGCCGCACTGGAGTGAAGTGGCCGCAGCACAGCAACATATTTTGCGGCTTGCCGCAGAAAAGCGCCTGGCGGTTTTCCTTGATTTACATAACCCGGGGCCCGCAGCGCAAAAGCAGGCGGTGTATGTTACGGGCAATGAGTATATCGGGGCGGAAGCCCCTCTCTTACAGGAACAGTTCCTGGGCTTCATTACGGAGCAGTTCGGATCGTTTAGACGAATCGAATCAAAACCGCCGGCCGTTAACCCTCAAATCTTTTATGCCGTGAGCGAGCCCTGGGTGGCGGCCCATGGCAATCCCCATACCATTGGATTTTGTATTGAAACACCCTGGAATACAGCACAGGGAACCGTGGAAGGTTACAAAACCGCCGGTGAAAAAATAGCCAGGGCGATAGCGGCCTACCTGAAGATGCGATGATAAAATACTACATACCGGGTATTGGCTGTGGTAAGAGGGAGCTATAACTTGCTTCCAGAAGATTTTACATGAATGGTTGTTACCATTTCTTCCGGATTACCCGACTAAAAATCCAACGCCTCATTCTGTTACAGCCCTGATAGTATCATTATTCATTTTACGGTAATATCATTTTATTATGATTTTTCCAGCGATAGATATTATTCGCCAGGAACTGGTGAGCCATGGTATAAACGCCGACATCGGCAATATCACCGAAATTATTAACGACATCAATAATAATGGCGTTAATGCGGATATTATTATCTCGCTGATCAACATCGAAGAAAACCGCATTTCGCGCGACCCCCATAATTATACCAGGCAAAACGGGAACATCCTTATGAAGAACCCGGCGGTGCACCTTTACCTTACGCTGTTGTTTACTTCCGTAAGACGGGCAGGGGGTTATGGCCTTTCGCTGACAGATTTACAGAATGTGATTGGCTTTTTTCAGCAGAAATATGTGTTCGATCATGCCAATACACCGGCGCTGAATGGCAATATAGAAAAGCTGGTGCTGGACATGGTGAGCCTTAACCTGCAGCAGATGCACGAAATATGGTCGGTGCTGGGGGGAAAGTATTATCCCTCGGTGGTGTACCGCATGCGGATGGTGACCATCGACAGTGTTTCTGACATCACGGGTCCGCCGGTGCTGGAAATAGAAGCTGATTATTCAAAACTTTAAACACATGATTGAACGGGTCACCACCATATACAGGCCATTGTTTACCATCACGTTTTTACATACGGGCTACCAGACCGCGCAGGAAAACTTTTTCACCAAAGGCATGACGGTAACAGCCGATGATGCAACAAAAAAACTGTTTACCAATTATAACATGGACTACCGGCTGTATAACAATACGCTCACCTGCTTTATACAATGTGTATTGTTCAATCCGCCTGCCCCGGAGCCCAAATCACCGTTTGTTTCGGTTACCGGCAATATACGCCTACGGTTCCTGCTGCACAACAGCGGTGATTTTTTTGACAAGACCCTGGTTACGGCAGCGGGCAGTAAAAAGCGATACCGTTTTTCCAACAGGGTAAACAATACCGCCGGGCCCGTTTTGTACCTGAGCAATGCCGCAGTGACTGGCGATGCGGACTTGCAGGATGCTGCGGTAGTAGATGCAGACGAGGATTGTTTTGGTGTCATTGATGTATACAACAGCGGCACCACTAATAACAGCTATAACCTGTTTGGCGCAGGCGGTGTGCTGTTTGCGCCCGCACCGGCTTATACCCTTCAATTTCAAAGCAGGATTTAAAAAAACTTGTATAATATAAAAACTTAACAACATGAATGAAACTGCCATTGCCACCCCGGGCGTATACGTATCGGAGATATCCACCCTGCCGCCATCCATTGCACAGGTATCTACCGCCATACCGGCGTTTATCGGTTATACGCAACAGGCGCTGGATGTAAACGGGGCATCGCTTACCGGTGTGCCCACCAAGATCTTCAATATGAAGGAGTATGAGCAGTATTTTGGCGCCACGGCGGAAAATGAAACCGGCATCACCGTGGACGTTATCCAGACAACCACCCCGGTGGCCTCTTTATCGGCCGTTGCCAAAATAACTTCCCCGTCGCTGCATATCATGCATTATGCCATGCGGTTTTATTTTGACAATGGCGGCGGACCCTGCTACATCGTTTCGGTAGGGCCTGCTACCACGGTGGGCGTATCAGACACCACGTTAAACACCATGGGACTGGAGAAGCTCGAGGCATACGACGAGCCGACGCTCTATGTTTTCCCCGAGGGGCCGTCGATTGCCGCCGCCAGCGATTACTATACGCTGATTGGCCTGGCCATTGACCAGTGCGCCAAACTACAGGATCGGTTTACCATCGTGGATGTATACGACCAGACCGGCACGACCAATGCCAATATCACGGCATTTCGCGGTATAGGCGGGCTGAACAAAAACACCAACCTCCATTATGCAGCGGCCTACTATCCCAATCTTAAAACAACCTACGATTATCAATACGCCGATACTGCCGTAACCGTTAATTTAACCAAAGACGGGGTTGCTTCCACCCCGGTGCTCGACACCCTTCTTACTTCCGACAGCGTGGTATATTATGCCGCCAAGGCCGCCATCAAAAAACTGAGCCCTACCCTGCCGCCTTCTTCCGCTATGGCAGGCATCTATGCCAATGTAGATTCAACAAGAGGGGTTTGGAAAGCGCCGGCCAATGTATCTGTCAGCAGCATTTATGATGTAACCGATTTTGTGACGGATGATGAGCAGGGCACCATGAACATCGACCCGGGCTCGGGCAAATCAGTCAACGCTATCCGCCCTTTCAATGGCAAAGGCATCCTCGTATGGGGCGCCCGCACGCTGGACGGCAACAGCAGCGAGTGGCGCTATGTTTCCGTTCGCCGGTTTTTTATCATGGTGGAGGAATCGACCAAAAAGGCGACGATGCAATTTGTGTTTGAGCCCAACGACGCCAACACCTGGACAAAGATCCGCTCCATGATCGAAAACTACCTTACCCTGCTGTGGCGGGAAGGCGCGCTGGCCGGTGCCAAGCCTGAACACGCCTTTTTTGTGAAATGCGGGCTGGGCCAAACCATGACGGCGCAGGACATCCTGGATGGCAGGCTGATAGTGGAAATAGGTATGGCGGCTGTGCGCCCGGCAGAATTTATCATCCTTCGCTTCATGCATAAGCTGCAGGAATCGTAACATAGTTTTTCTCTATTCATTCATTACTTTAAAAAACATACAGCATGGCACAATACCCGATTCCGAAATTTCATTTCCAGGTTGAATGGGGCGGCACCAAAATCGGCTTCTCCGAAGTAACGGGGCTCGATATATCGACCGACGTCATCGAATACCGTGAAGGCTCCAGCCCGGAATACCATAAGATAAAAATGCCGGGCATGCAAAAGTTTTCCAATATCACCCTCAAACGCGGCACCTTCAAGGGCGACAACGATTTCTACAAATGGTGGAATACGATTGCGCTCAATACCATTGAAAGAAGGAATGTGATAGTGAGCCTGCTCAACGAAAACCATGAGCCGGTGGTGGTATGGAAAATAAAGAATGCGTTCCCGGTCAAGATGCAATCGACCGACCTGAAAGCCGATGGCAATGAAGTGGCCATTGAAACGCTGGAGCTTGCACACGAAGGTTTAACCATCCAAAACGAAGCCTGATGCCCCTGTATCCACCGGTAGGATTTCATTTCATCGTCACCATTGAACTGTCGCCGCAGGTGAAAGACGATTCGCGGTTCCAGGAGGTTAGCGGACTGGAAGCCGAGATAGAAATGGAAAACTTCGTGGAGGGCGGGCAGAACCGTTTCACCTGGCAATTGCCCAAACGCACCCGCTATAGCGATATCACGCTAAAAAGAGGCCTGTTCATCGGCTCTCCGCTTATCGGCTGGTGCAGGAATGCCATCGAGCAGTTTTCTTTTGCCCCGGCCAACATGCACATTTCATTGCTCAACGAACAGCATACGCCTATTATGACCTGGTACGTGATCAGCGCCATTCCTAAAAAGTGGTCGGTATCCGGCTTCAATGCGCAGGACAACTCCATCGTGGTGGAATCGATCACCCTGGGGTATAAATACTTTAATATCATTAACGGGTAAACACTGGTTATGCCAATAGAAATCAAAGAGCTGCACATCAAAGCCGTTGTATCGGCCGCAGGCCGGGAGCCGGCGCCCGGGATACGACAGGAAGATATCAGCAAATTAAAAAAGGACATCACCAAAGAAGTGACGGAGAAAATTCTCAAAGCGCTTCGCCAAAAAAATGAACGCTGATGGCATTCGATGCTTCACAACTCGAAAAGCTGTACATACTTTCCTACAGCGACCAGGCGTACAGCAACGTGGTGGGCGCCCCCTTTTATGCGCTTATCAATCCTGAAACCTATACCTACCGGTATAAGATAGAGTTTTGCGAATCGCAGGCCCCCGGCACTTCGGGCGTGGCGCTCAAGTTCAATAAAATGCCGCCGCAGGAATTCAATTTCGACTTCCTGTTTGATGGTACCGGCGTAATTGACGGGGCCACGGCGGCAAAAACACCGGTGGCCGACCAGCTCGACGACTTCAGGCATAAGCTGTTGCTGTACCAGGGCGAGATACACCGCCCTTACTACCTCAAGATACACTGGGGCACCCTGTTGTTTAAGGGCGTGCTCACGGCCATGGACATTGAGTTTAAATTGTTCGCACCCGATGGGTCGCCTATCCGGGCCATGGCTAAATGTTCTTTCAAGGGCACCGTGGAAGAAAACCTGCGGGTGGCGCTGGAAAACCCCATGAGCCCCGATATTACCCATGAGCGACGGGTAACGGCTACCGACCGCCTGCCGCTGATGACTAAAAAGATTTATAACAACCAGCAATATTATATAGACGTGGCCGGCTATAACCAACTGGATGGATTCAGGCATTTAACCACCGGCTCAACCCTTTTTTTTCCACCAACAGAAGATTAATACATGTCAGTTGCAACCAGGATAGTACCGACCGCGCAAAACCCCGACTTAGTCAGTTGCACGCTTTTGGTGGACGGCCAGGAAGCCCCCAAAAAATTCCAGCTGGCAGGCATCACGGTACAATCTGAAATAAATAAGATACCCACGGCCACGGTTATCCTGCTCGACGGGGAGCCTAATGCAGAAGATTTTGCCATCAGCGACGGGGGCGATTTTTTGCCGGGTAAGAAAATAGAAATCAAATTCGGCTACCATAACGAGGTGAATACTGTATTTAAAGGCATCATCATCACCAATACGCATAAGATAAGCAGCAGCTGCGCAGAACTAAATATCGAATGCAAAGACGAGACCATTAAAATGACGGTCAACAAAGGCAATGGCCATTACAACAATACCACCGACAGCGATATCGTGTCAAGGTTACTGGACGCCCATAAAATACCCGGAGCCAGCGTGGAAAGCTCCCAGCCAAAGCATGAGCAGCTGGTGCAGTCGAATATGACCGACTGGGATTTTATGATAGGCCGGCTGGATGTAAACGGGATGATTTGCGTGATCAATAATGGGCAGGTAGCGGTAAAAAAGCCTACGCTGGCAGATGCCGCCAAACTGGCGCTTACCTACGGGGCCGATATCCTCGAGTTTCATGCCGATATGGATGCGCGCACCCAAACGGCTTCGGTAAAAACCCTGAGCTGGGATTTTGAAAACCAGAAAGTACGCACCACGGAAAGCGCCGATTCAAATGCGCCCGAAGAAGGCAGCTTCAGCCGCGAGCAGCTGGCCTCGGTCAATAACCAGCCCCTTGAAATGCGCACCTCGGCTTTTATGACCCAGGATGAAACGCAGGCTATCACAGATGCCAAAAAGCTGCGACAGGATCTTTCGAAAATAAAAGCAAAAGTAAAATACCAGGGAGTGACCAAGGCCGGCCCCGGTGATTTTATTACCCTTAGCGGCGTAGGCAAAAACTTTAGCGGCAAGGCATTCGTATCGGCCATACAGCATGAATACAGCGATGGTGACTGGGTAACGGAAGCCACGCTGGGATGGAATGAACAGTTTTTTGCCGAGCAAACAAACCCCACCCATGCGGCTTCCGCCACCGGGCAACCGGCCTCCGTGCATGGATTGCAGGTGGGTATCGTGACCGGCATTACCGATGGTAATGGCCAGTACCGGGTGAAGATACGGCTGCCGATGGTGAACGACCAGGACGATGGCATTTATGCCCGGGTAGCCACCCTGGATGCGGGCGATAAACGAGGCAGTTTTTTTAGACCGGAGGTGAATGATGAAGTGGTGGTTGGTTTTATGAACGACGACCCGCGCAACCCGGTTATACTGGGCATGCTGCACAGCAGCGCCAAAGCAGCGCCGCTGGAGCCGCAGGACAGCAATCCCGAAAAAGGGTATGTATCAAGATCGGGCATAAAACTCATTTTCAACGATGAACAAAAAAGTATCCGCATAGAAACACCGGGCAACCGGGTGTTTGAAATGAATGATACAGAGAGCAGCATACTGCTGCAGGACGGCGATGGCAATAAGCTGGTGATGGATCAAAGCGGGGTAACACTGGAAGCGACCACCACCCTTACGTTAAAGGCGGGCGTCTCCCTTTCAATTGCCGCACCGCAGCTGTCGTTGAAGGCAGATGGCACGCTCAGCGTGGAAGGAAGCGGCAGCACCAGTGTAAGCAGCAGCGGCATCACGGAAATAAAAGGCGCGCTCGTAAAAATAAATTAACGTAAAAAAACAGCCCATGGCTTTTGCAGCAAGGATAACGGACATGCATGTATGCCCGATGGTAACCGGGGTGGTACCCCATGTAGGCGGGCCCATACTGCCGCCGGGTGGCATCACGGTGCTGGTAGGCGGGCTGCCGGCGGCGCGAGCGGGCGATCTCTGTATTTGTGCCGGACCGCCGGATTCGATTGTAATGGGTTCGGCGACGGTGCTGATTGGCGGAATGCCGGCAGCAAGAATGGGCGACGCCACGGCACACGGCGGCGTTATTGTAATAGGATGTCCAACAGTAATTATAGGAGGATAAATTATGGCAATTAACAGGTCATTTTTAGGAACAGGCTGGAGCTTTCCACCGGAGTTCAACAATTTATCGGCACAAACGACCTTGCTCAGCGATGAGGCCGATGTACAAAGCAGTCTTGAAATACTGCTTTCCACCCGGCAGGGCGAAAGGGTTATGCGTCCCGATTATGGCTGCAACCTCGACGAGCTGGTATTTGAGCCACTGACCACCACCTTTAAAACGTATATCAAAGACCTTATATCTACGGCCATATTGTATTACGAGCCAAGAATTACGGTCAATAAAATAGAACTGGATGATACCGGCGAGCTGGAAGGCAGGATACTCATTTCAATCGATTATACCATCCGCGCCACCAACTCGAGGTACAATTTTGTTTACCCGTTTTACAAAACGGAAAGCACAGAAATAAAATAGTTCAATTAATTATCGCAGCCTATTATGTCGTGTACTGATAAAAACCCGCTCACACGTGAAGGCACCAGCCTGCTGAACAGGCTGCTGGCTGCATTGCCTGCGGGCTATGCAAGGGTAGACGAACGTGAAGCCGCAGACATCCTCCTGTTTGCCAAGCGGTATGCCGCCTGCCTGAATTACTATAAGGCCGATAATACGGTGGATGGCAACTGGCAGCCGCTGATGCGGATGGATGTGAGCGTAACGCTGGCCGGCCTGTCGCGCATCGATGTACAGGCCATCACGGACTATAAGAAACGCCTTTACAAAAGAATAAAGCTATCGGGCGGCGACGCAGACGCCAAAGAACAATTCAGGTTTTTGTTCGACCTGCTTTTCTCACTGGTCACCCAGGCAGATGAGCAGTTCAGCCTGCTGCCGGCCGATTTTGAATACACCGCCATTTTCCGGGATACCATCACCGGCAAGCTGCAACGGCCCCTGGCCAACCTGGAAAAATGCTTCAATGATTTTAAAGCGGCAGGTCTGCTGGATTACACGGCGCCGGACCTGGACAGCGATGCACCCATTGATATTACACCCGATGAGAACTTTAACCGTGCCGCTTTGGGCCCGGAATGGCAGGCGGCCCTGCCGGATATAGCGCTTACGCTGCCCGCAGCGGCTACTGCAAGGGATACGATCATATATATCATCCACCACAATCTTTTCAATGCACAGGTTGAATTGCTGTTCAACGGCATTTCAACTGTTGTCAGCCGGACGGCGGATCTTTTCACCCTCACTTTGGGTGATTATCCCAAACACAGTCCGCATTTTGCCCTGTTCCTGGCATTCCTGAAAGTATTCCGGCATGCACAGGATGAGCTGAACCACTATACACAGCGGCATCTCGATTTTTATTATAAGGGCGTACTGCAGCTGATCAACAAGGCGCCTGAACCCGATTCGGCCCACCTGGTGCTAGAGCTGCAAAAAACAGTGGACCAACACCGCCTGTTAAAGAACACCCTGTTCAAAGGCGGTAAAGATAGCAATGGCAGGGAGATCAATTATGCGCTGGCAGACGAGGTGGTGCTTAATAAAGCAACGGTATCCGCGCTCCGTTCGTGGCAATTGGTGAAAGGCGCCAAAGACCTGCTCAAGGCCTCACCGGTGGCCAATTCAGACGATGGACAGGGGGCCAAACTTTCTTCTGCCGATAACAGCTGGTTTGCCTTTGGCGATAGCAACAAAGCCACCAATGCACAGACGGGCTTTGCCATTGCTTCCAATGCATTGTTTTTAAACGAGGGGCGCCGGACGATAACGCTCACCATCAACTTCACCGCGCCTGTGCCGGGCCTGGCAGCACCGTCGCCGTATAACCTGAATTGTTTTACGGCGTTTTTTACCGGGAAGAAAAAATGGGAGCATGCTCCGCGACCGGTAGTAAGCGCCAATACCACCGGCACCAAACTGATATTCGTTATTACCCTTTCGCCCGATGACCCTGCCGTGGCGCCCTACGTGGAAAAACTGCATGCGGCGCAAATGGCGCTGGTACAACCGGTATTGAAAATATACCTTGACCAGAACGATGCCAAGGGCATTTCGTATACTGCGCTGTGCAGCCCGGAGCTGGCATCCATAGATATTGCCGTCGATGTATCGGGTGTGAGGGATCTGGCGCTTAGCAATGACGCCGGCGCCATCGATGCCGCCAAACCCTTCAAACCATTTGGTGATTTTCCCGATCTCCATGCAGGTTTTTATATGGGCAGTAAGGAAATATTCCAGAAACAGCTGGTGGAGCTGGATATTGAACCGCAATGGAAATCGCCTGCCGGCGGGCCTGCCCTGAACGCGGTAGCCGGTTATTTACGGCAGGGCGATCGGTGGAAGGACAGCTTTAATATGACCATCAGCGCCGGCTCGGCCAATACGGTATTCTCAGGCAGCAACGGCGCTTTTATACCCACCGCCATTGATTTTGGCAAGAACGAAAAACTGGCGGCCAATACGCTGGAAGGGGTTTTCCGCATACAGCTAAACGACAGGCAGTATTCACTTTCGCAGCATCTTATCAATATCAGCAATGCATTGAGCAGCGGCACCTCCATCGCCTCCAATGGGCAAAGTGCGCCTACGTATACCATTAAGATCGCCGCAACACCCGTTCCCAAAGAAATAGTGGCTAATACGATATCGGTCAGCTATAAAGCCGCGGCAAGGGTTTCGTTTGCCGCCAATGCGCCATTGGACAATCACCTGCTGCTGCACTTAGGGCCCTTTGGCCATGCAAGGGTAGGCAATGCCTATATAGACGCTTCGCCGGAACCGGAAAGCACGGCCCGGATAACCCTGCTCCAGGACATGATTCATGCAGGCGAACTGTTTGTGGGACTGGCCAATGCTGCCGAGAACGCGGTGGTCAATATCCTGTTCCAGGTGGCCGACGGAAGCTCCAATCCACTGCGGGAGATGGAAACACTGCAATGGTATTACCTGGCTACCGGCAACAACTGGAAGCAATTTAAGCAGGTACAAATTGTGGACCATACCAATAACCTGACCCAATCGGGTATCGTTACGCTTACCCTACCCCCGGGCATCAGTAACAACAACAGCCTGCTGGACCCCGGCCTGCACTGGATAAAAGTAACCGCCGGCCCCTATGCCGATGCGGTATGCAAACTGCTGTTGGTACAGGCGCAGGCGGTGCGCGTTCAGCTGCAACAGGATGAGGCCGCAGGAATAGAGTTCCGGCAATTTCTGCCCGCCGGCACCATCTCCAAGCTGCTGGTGAGCGATGCCGCCATTAAAAGCATACAGCAGCCGTTTGACTCCTTCGATGGCAGGACCCGGGAGAGCGACGACCATTTTTATGTACGGGTGAGCGAGCGCCTCCGCCATAAGCAGCGGGCCATTACCATCTGGGATTATGAGCACATCATATTGGAAAAGTTCCAGAAAATATTTAAGGTCAAATGCCTGAACCAGTCGGGATTTTATCTTAAAAACGGCGCAGAAGTATTTTGTGAAAACTATCCCGGGCATGTAGCGGTTATTACCCTTCCCAATTTACAGGGCAATACCAATATCAACCCGCTCCGCCCCTATACTCCTATCGGGTTGCTGAATAATATCAACGCGTACCTGAAAACCATCACCTCTCCTTTTGTTAAACTGCATGTAAAGAACCCGCAGTTTGAAGAGATACAGCTCGATTTCAAGGTAAAATTCCATGATCACCTGGAAGAATCTTTTTACCTGCAATTGCTGAACACCGAAATAGAACAGTTTCTCTGTCCCTGGGCCTATGACAACAAAGTGGAAATATCTTTTGGCGGCATCATCCACAAAAGCGCCCTGCTCAATTTTGTAGAAGAACGGCCCTACGTGGACTATGTTACCTGTTTTACCATGAACCATTTCATCCGTCGTGATGAGAGCGGAACGGATGTGGTCACCAACGTAGAGGAAGCCGTGGCTTCAACAGCCCGCTCCATCCTCGTGTCTTATTACGACGAGAAAAATAATACCCGGCATAAAATTGTTTCACCCGCAACGTGTACCTGCTGATGAATGAGCCAACCACCATACCTAAAAACAGGCAGCTGCCCCTGCCGCAGGACTATGAGTTGCTGCGCACGGAAGGCCTGTCGCACATCGAGTCCCTCTCCCATGCGCTGTGGACAGATTACAATGCACATGATCCCGGCATCACCAGCCTGGAGGCGCTTTGCTATGCCATTACTGAGCTGGGCTATCGTAGTGATTTTGACATGAAGGACCTGCTCACGGATACAAGCGGGAAGCTGGTGAGCGGCCAGTCGTTTTTTACCGCCAAACAAATATTGACCAATAACCCGCTCACCATAAACGACTACCGGAAACTGCTGATAGATATTATTGGCGTGCACAATGCCTGGCTGTTTGCCAACGATCATACAACAGATGCCGCCGGCGCTTTGCAGCCGGTAAACGAAGTGCCGGTATATGCCAACTGTGAAAAAGACATACTGCAATACGAACCCACGCCCGCGCCGTTGTTTCTTTCCGGTCTTTACAGCGTGCTGCTCGACCTGGACAACGACAACGTATACGGCGATTTGAACAACGGGGAAGTGCTGGTAGAAAATCCCCTGCTGGCGGGGAAGTTTTCAAAAGGCGATTTCTGGTTTTCCATCGAATTGCCGGCGTGGAAATCGGCCGACTTTGTATTTGCCGGCCTGGCCGCCGATAAGAATAATATCGATACGGTTACCATTACAGGCAGCCCGGTCAACTGGATCTGCCGGTTGCTGCTCACCGATGCTTCGGTGCTGCAATTCCCTGTCAGCATTGCCAAAAAGCCTGCTGCCAATACGGTGGAGACAGCCGATGTGCAAACCATGTTCGACGACAAGGCATTCGTAGCCGCTGTGTTTAGCTTTTACGGGCAAAAGATAGCCAAAGCAAAAAACATTGTACAAACGGCGGTGAAAACGCTGCAGGAACATCGCAATCTCTGCGAGGATTTTCCTTACGTGGATACCGTGGAAGATGAAGAGGTGGCTTTTTGTTTTGATGTGGAGGTGACACCTGCGGCCGATATTGAAAAGGTACAGGCAGAAATATTCTATGCGATAGAGAATTATCTAAACCCCTCCGTCGATTTCTATACCCTGAAGGAATTACTGGCGCAGGGCATTCCGGTAGACCAAATCTTCGAAGGCGTGGTGCTGAAACATGGCTTTATCGATACAACGCAATTGGAAAACACGCAGCTCCGGGAAGTGATCCATACCTCGGACATCATCAACCTGCTGATGGATATAGAAGGGGTCATTGCCATCCGCAATTTTGTAATGACCCAATACGGGCCCGACGGCAAGCCGGTGCCGGGCTTTATTGGCCAGAAATGGTGCATGCACATCGGTCCGCTGCACAAACCCGTGCTGAGTACCGATAAATCGAAGGTGTTGCTGTTTAAAAACCAGTTTCCCTTTATTGCCAACTACGATGAAGTGCGTGATACCGTTTCATTGCTGCATGCAGAACGGTCGCGCGCCAAATTAAATGGCTTGCAGGATGATATCCCGGTGCCCACAGGCAGGCACCGGGATACGGACAGTCACTGGCCCGTACAGTACGATTTTCCCCAAACCTATGGCATCGGTGTGGCAGGCCTTCCCCCCGGCGCCAGCCTGCTGCGCAGGGCACAGCAAAAACAGCTGAAAGCCTACCTGATGTTTTATGAGCAGCTGCTGGCAGACTTCCTGTCGCAGCTTTCCAACGCGCATGAACTGTTCTCAACGGATAATATCACCCATACCTATTATGCACAGTTCCTGGCCAACATAAAAGACATCGACCCCCTGTATACCAAAGACGGCGCTACGGTGGTGCTGGAAGATGCCATCATTAACGCCGACGCCACCCTGCAGCCAAAGAACCGCTGGCAGCAGCTGTATGAACCCCGGCATGTGTTTGAAGACCGCCGCAGCCGCTTTTTGGATCACCTGCTGGCAAGGTTTGGCGAATCGTTTAACGACTACGCGCTTTTAATGTATACCATCAATTACAGCGATAAAACGGAAGAGAAGATCGATTTTGCGGAGATAACCGATGCCAAAATACGCACGCTGAAAGCCTACGATGATATCAGCAGCAACCGCGGCAAAGCATATAACTATTTCCCGCAGAAGGATGATTTTACCATCGATACCGCCCAGTTATGGGATACGGCCAATATATCGGGGCTCGAAAAACGCATCAGCTTCCTTACCGGGATAAAAGACTACACCCGTCGCTTCCTGTATTGTATTAAAAATATAGAGGTGGCCTGTACGGAAAAAGAAGTGGTCGAAGACGGTGAGACCAAACTGAAATGCTTTCACCGTTTTACCCTGACTTCCTTAAACGGCGTACAGCTGCTATCGAAAGAATATGAAAAGAAGGCCGATGCGGAAGCCGCCGTTGAACAGGTAAAAGAGCAGGGCAAAACCGCTGCCAGTTGGAGCATCAACAGCACGGGCAGCATTGTTATTACACTGGGCGATTTGCTGACCAGCGAAACCGTTTTCCCCGACAGCCCGGCCGCACAGGCGGCCATTGAGGCCATTGCAAAAGAGCTGGCGGCTGACTGCAATGACCCCGTGGGACTTCATTTAATAGAACACATCCTGTTGCGCCCGCGCGAAAAGGTGCCGGCGCCCGACAAACCCTTCGATTTGATGCAGGTATGCCTGCACGATTGTGATTGTCCCTGCGAAGTGGACCCATATACCTATCGTGCGTCGGTGGTGCTGCCGTACTGGCCACAACATTTCGACAACATGGCTTTCCGCGCCTATTTCGAAAACAAGATACGCGAGGAGGCGCCGGCGCATATCATGCTTAAAATATGCTGGCTCAGCAATGCGCTCATGCGCGAATTTGAAGTGCGCTACAAAGCATGGGTAGAGGCGCTGGCCGCTTACTCTTTCGATAAAAAAACAAACCTGGCCCTGTTCAGGGATGCCAACGATAAAATGATAGGGATATTAACGCAGTTGCACAGCGAATATCCCGAAGCCACCCTGCACGATTGTGTAGAAAGCAAGGAGGGCAGCAACACCGTTGTGCTTGGAAAAACAGTTTTGGGAACCTTTAAAAATGTATGACAATGAGTATTGCAAATACTTTCCCGGTATTTGAAGCAGACCAGGTGCTTACCAACCAGCACCTGAACGACCTGTTCAATTATTTAGACCAGCAGGACCGGCTTACGCGCTGTAAGCTGCTGGGCAGCGGTATTGTATGCGGGCTGGAGATATCGCATACCCCCGATACGATCAATATAACAAAGGGTTGCGGCGTTACCTCTCAGGGCTATCTTATCCTGTTTTGCGACCATACCGGCCGGGAGGGCTATAAATATTATATGCCGTACACCAGGCCCGCCTTTCCCAACGATCTGAAGCTGGTTACACAATGCGGGCCCGACCCCGACCGTAGTAATATTCTTTTCTACGCTTCGGAGGCAGGCGCCGCCGGCAAGGAGGTATTGCTGCTGCTTACGCAAAAGGAATACGATGCCCTGGATGATAAAACAGGGATTATACAACTGTCGCAATCGGCCAGCCTGTCGCAGTATGTGGTGGTGCTGTTTCTCGAAGCCGACGAGCTGAGCCTGAAGAATTGTGATACCAACGACTGCAATGACAAGGGCAGTGTGATGGATTTTGAAATAAAACCCCTGCTCGTCAATAAAAAATTATTGCAGGGCAATGACAATGGCAACGGCGGTAAAAACAGTTTTGAGCACGTGGAGCTGCGGCGATACAATGTGCCCGTAAAAACCCTGGCATCCTCCGCCGATGTGCTCAGCGCCTTTGTGACCCTCGCAGACGATGGCACCCTGCAGCGGCTGGCCCATGATCTTGAAGTGTGTTTTAACCAGTACCAGTCGCTGCTGGATGGCATCAATACCAACCCTTTTGGCAGCCTGGCCGATTTTAAAAACAACCTGCAGTATATTATCAAATACCACCCCGTTCTTATTCAGTATTACTATGACTTTATCTACGATCTGATAAAGGCATTTTATGAATTCAGGTACAAGGTGCATGTGGTTACCA
>Ga0307508_10000643_pt1 | contig 42079 bp, 75 predicted proteins | sample 9_EM_MG_FD_203089 | JGI IMG/M metagenome (GOLD analysis project Ga0307508, IMG submission 203089) | Populus trichocarpa ectomycorrhiza microbial communities from riparian zone in the Pacific Northwest, United States - 9_EM | ecosystem: Host-associated > Plants > Roots > Unclassified | place... | reverse complement strand
AGGGAAGCCAGAACACCGCATCGCGTAGGAGCTGCCTGGAGCGCAATGCATGAACCGGCCGCAACGGTCACACTTCGGCATCATGTTGAAGGCGTTACTCACTTTCCGACTCCTGGGGTGTCTGATGGGGACAATTCATGCCTCATCCCTCATTTTTTCATATTCGTGGTCGGGATCACGCCAGCCTTTGCCGCACTCTCCGGTGCAGTTGTTAGGTTGCCAACCGCCACGACATTCCCACGGCGCGGCGCCGCAAAACTCGCAACGATCATCGTCCGGGTTATGTGTTTTCCAGTCGTCGTAGCTCATGCAGTCCCCCGATCTTGCGAAGTGTCCGAAACCGCGCCCCACTGGTCAGCCATCGCTTCGGCGATACCCTGCATCGTGCGGCTGCGTTCTTTCCAGCGGTCGGGACCAGGCGAGGCGTAATGTACCCGCGGTGTGCGGCCCTCGACGATGTTCGTTGGCTCAAGCTTGGGGAGCCCCTTCAGCCAAAGGCACGTTGCTTTGACCTCGCCGTGGCCGAATTGCCAGGGCTGGATGATCTGGTCCGGTTTACGGATCTTGGACGAGATGATGCTGATCGGGTTCTCAAGCGCGATACGCGGGACAGGGGCATTCAGCAGGCTACTGACGAACCAAAGCGCCTGAGTTTGTTCCTCCAACTTGTCCTTGAACCAGCGAGCGCCGCTGACAGCTAGGTGAGTGCAGGGCGGGTGGCAGATCATCAGATCCCACTCGTGCCAGTTCGTTACGAGTGCATCACCTTGAAAATGGTATTCGCTGCCATCTTCAGCCGGCAGCAGATCGCAGCTCCAGGCATCGTGGCCGCGGGCGCGGAATGCCTCCCTGACGATGCCGGAAAATTCGCAGGCAATTAATACGCGCATCATTTGGTCTCGCTGTTATGGTCAGGGCGCGACACCGTTTCACGCCACAGGATGACAAGGGCTTCCCACAGGGTCATCTTGGGCAGTGGCTTGCCGGTTCTGCTGCCTGGAAATCCTCCGCACATAGTCAGGCTCCCGTCCAAATTGCCGCCGAACCGAACACGATGAACATGAGGGAGCCGATGCCGACACCCCAGCCCTTCGTGGAAGAGTCCTTTATGATCTCCTCCAAGTTGATCAGCGCCCATGCGCCACCAACCGATGCCGCAAGAATGAAAGCCGCTGTCATCGCATTGCCCTCTTCACAGCCTCGATACCGATGCCAATAACCACGGCGATTATCAGCCAGATCATGGCGTCGCTCATTGCGCTGCCCTCTGAATGGCGTTGGCTATCTCGACTTGCTCCGCGAAGTATCCGATCGCGGACATGGCGGCAAAGGCGAGCACGAAGGTCAGAGCGATTAGCCAGATATTGCGCCACGCTAGGCGGAAACCCTGGGCGAATGCTTCATCGCGGGTCATCGCAGCACCAGCAGAATGAACGCCAGAAAGCCGATGATCGCCAGCGCCGCTACCGGGCCTACGTCGAAAATGGTCATCGTTCACGTCCTGCTTCTCGAATGGTCCCGTCAAACCGGCGCCAGCGCGTCATCGTCCGCGGCTTCTTGATGCCCTTCTGGCGATCCTGGATGCGCTTGGTCTTGGCAATCGCAGGAACGTCCTGCTTGGTCGTCTTTGCCTTGTGGCAGGGCAGACAGAGGACTTCGCAATTCTCCAGTATCGGCTCTCCGCCTAATCCATCTGGGATAACGTGGTCATAGGCGAACTTGCCGAGCGTGAGACGGGCGCCGCAATCCTTGCGCTCGCACTTGCCGTCGGCGCGCAGGAAGGCGTCTCGCTTCGTCTGCTTGCTAAATTCCCGTCTCACGACACCAACTCCAATTCCCGGAACTTGACGTCCTGTTGAGCACCGAACGCATAGATCAGTTCCAGAAGCTCGCTGATCTCTTCCTTCGTCATCTGAGATGTTCGCATGCCGAGAGGGACGAATGATCCTGCGTCGATACCTGGCACAACGCGCGTGCGGCGCAGGGAGGCCGTGAGAACGTCCTTCCAATCTTCGCTCGATAGCTTCTGGCCGTACCAATCCACCTGCTTGCTGATCTGACCCAAGAGGGACCACATCAAAGCATTCTGATCGAGCGATCGGCGCGGAGCGCGAAACTCGACCGTAGTTCCGGCCGGCACGTTCTGCGTATCCATGGCCCAGCGCGCGATCAGGTTACGTTCGGCCTGTCCCTCAATCTTGACCACGGCGCGCGGCATCAGGCAGCTTCCTTCTGTCCATAGCGGCGGATAAACTCGACGGTCTGACGAAGCTCGACGTTGAACAGTTCGACCTCGCGCGCGATCTTGGCGATGTACTCTTCATCGCGAAAGACGCGGACTTGCAGCAGCGGCAGCTTCGGGCAGTAGGAGCAAAAATCCCACCACTCGCGTTCGCAAACCCAAAGACTGCCATGCACCTGGGCCTTGTGCTCGGATGGCAATCCACCGTCCAAAAGCCGTGCGATCTGGATGTGTGCGGCGGCCGACTTGATCTCCAAGCCCCCCTTGTCGCCGATCAGGCTATCCGGACTGGCGCCTTTCTCGCCGTTGCGGACAAACCCAACGCGCTGGGGGTCAACGCCGTTCTGGAATGCGTAGAGGTCGCGGGCCTCATCCTCCATCAACGAGCCGCGCTCCATGGCGGCGCTCACAAAGTTCTCCATGGGATCTCCGGTCAGGACTTCGCCCGCCAACTTGTTCAAGTAGGCAACGCGGGTGACGCTCTTGCCGCCGCTCTTTCCTACGGCCATGACCGTGTGAAATTCCGAGGCGGTCGGGATGCCAGCTCGCGCGGCAAGCCATTCCGCTGTTCCCTGTTCGCATTCGATGATCTGCATCATTTCGAGGGCGCCTTGAAGTTGATCGCAGCCACACAGGAATCGTACTTGTCGGCGGCGATCTGCTCGATTTGATCGACCTTGGCCCATTTCAGGAAGTCGGCCAGTTTCTTGCCGTTTGCCTCGATCAGGTCTCGGATGTCGTCCGCCTGCTTCTGGGTAACGGTAACGACGTTGCCTCCAGCCTTCCCATCGTCGTCGGCCGCAGCCGCAAGCCCAAGCATCTGCACCAGCGAATAGCGCTGCAGGTAGGTCAGGGTTGAGCCGATCGCCTGAATGGCGTTCTTGTTGCCTGAACTGTCAGCCGGGCCGGTGAGGGTGGTTTCCTCGCTGTGGCCGTCCTCATGCGACAGGATGCAGGTAACGCTGATGCGGTCGCTCTGAGCCGTGCGGAAGCGGTAGGAGAGGCCATGCTCGCTCAGGATCGGGTCAACCACCTTGGCGATCGCGGCGAAGTCGGCATAGCGCTTGTCATTGTGACCCTTAGCGTTGCGCTGAATGGGCGTGATCTTGGCCTTTGCCGCTGCAATGGCACGGTCGAACGCCTTGCGAGCCTGTCCGGTTTCCCAGCGCTCCTGCAGGCTCATCAGCTTCTCGACCATCTCAAGGCCGGCGCCGCTCTCAACGGCACGGTTGAGCATGTCCATCGGCGTGACAGCGCGCGCGGGCTGCGGCTCTATCTTCTCGACTGCGTTCATGATGCCAACTCCATTTCACGGGCGACTGCTTCGAGTTCGATTTGTTGGATCATGTCGGCTCGAAGTTCCGCGATGAACGCGAGGCGGGCCTGATCCGTCATCCACCACAGCAGTTTCGCGTGGCGTTCGAGGGTTGGTTCGAGTTGGTCGGGGGTCATCGCTTTGCCTCCATCGTGTCGCGCATAAAGAACAGTTCGTCCTCAATCGCTTCTTGGATTGCTGCTGCGAGGGTGACCCGCGCGGCCTCTCCGTTGAGCTTCGGCTCGTCCATCAAAAACAGGGCGGCCAATTCATAAACTTTGGGATCGAATGTCTTGGTCATCAATTCCGCTCCTCGTCATCCAGATCGGGGCGAAGCTGCGAGGTCTCGGCACCGTCGAGCCAGCGCACGCGGTAGGTCTGGCGGTTGATCTCGGTGATGTATCCGGCCTTGGTGCCCCAAGTGACACGACCGCAGAGGGTGGGCGTGCCTTCATCGAATTGGATCATCTGATTTGCTCCCGATCTGATGGAAGCATCTAGCCATAAAACGTTAGAACGGTCAAGTGGAAATAGACAAAAAATGTTAGTCTCTGAAAATCAGAATGGTATCAAAGCGTTATTCTGTGGGAATCAGTTCTGGCGGATGGCTTTGATGAGCTTGATGGCCTGATCGATGATCTCAGGCGGCTGACCCCGGAGCAGCATATTCGGGCTCGGGCGGTCAGGATGGTAATAGAGGTCTTCCCCCTCCATGTCACCCTTCATGGCCTCGGCCACTGCATCCATAGTGGCTTTGTTCATCTGGGTCTCGGCCCGTTCCCACCTGGAAACCGTCATGGCGGTCTTCCCGATGCGCTGGGCGAGCTGCTCTTGGGTAAGGCCCAAGTGGACTCGCCATTCGGCCAGGTAAACTTGGCGTTGGCGCTTGGGTCCGATCCTCACAGGCATAGGACGGACCATACTAACCCTTTGTGTTTACGTCACTTATCAGAAACCGTTAAAAGGGCTTGACAGTCACTAACGTTTTATGGCTAGGTAGCAGCATGAAGCAGAACCCGCTCAAAGTTTGGCGCGCAAATCACAAGCTTTCGCAGAAACATGCCGCGAAGCTGATCGGCGTTTCGACCATGACGCTTTCGCGATGGGAGCGGGGCGATCACTTCCCGCACAAGAAACATTGGCAGTTGATCGAGGACGCAACGAAAATCGCGCCCTCGGTCTTGGTCGATCATGTGAAGGTGGGAGGAGTTCAGTGAACTCTCATGCCAGCATCTCGCCACTGCTCTTCTCTCTTGCACATCATTCGCACGAAAGTTGTGAACTTCGTGCTGGCCTTCAAGAGATTTGGCGAAGCAATGATGCAGTTGAATTCCGGAATGAGGACGCCGTTTCTCCGGCGGTAGTTTCTGACGAGAACATTTCCGTTCCCGAGGTCTTCCTGTGTGGTGTCGGTGACGTAGTAAGTGTCCGTCATTTTCGACGGGGTATTGCGTGTACTCATATGCTCCCCCATGGCTTCTTCGTGTCGCCCGAGAGTCCATCATGTGTCTACAACCCGACACTGCGCAAGTTGAAACATGCAGCGTGTACACGGAAAAAATACTCGCTCCGTAGTTGTTCCAATTTGGAACTGTTTGCACCTTCGAGTGCATACGAATTCAAATTCGTGCCGACACCGCACGAATATGCGCCGACCGCTAGATTTGCCCCCCAATCCCAAGCGGTCGGCGCATCTATGATCTGTCCGGCGGGAAGAAATATCGTAGCGCGACAAAGCCAATGCCATACGCCGCTACCAGCGCCAGCAATCCATAAATCAGCCATTCCATCCAAAATCTCCCGAGGTCCGACATGAGCGCATCTTTGGAAGTTGCCCTTATTCTTTGGCTCGACTTTAACGTGCTTTTCGTTCTTTGGCGAATCCTCCGGGCGGTTGCGCAGTGCGAGATCGCTGTCGCTCCTTTGGAGTTGAGGGCATGAGCAGCCGACCGCGCTCGGGGGGCTTTGACACGCGGCCGGCTGCTTCGCGCGGCATATACGCACCGCCCGACAGTATTCTACTTCCTGCCTCTCGCCCGGTCTTCGAACCGATCGATGTCTCTCAGGCGCCGCTCAACAAAAGCACGGCGTTGATCGACGCTCTTGCCGGCGTCCTCACTGGTGTTGGTCTCGTTGTTGCTGGGTTCATCCTTCTGTTTGTCCGTCTCTAACCATCTCAAGACATTCGCGGTTGCCGCCGCGATGTGAATGAAGCCGAGTTCATCGTCGTTATCGTGTGTTCCCTCCATGAAACCAACAAACCATGGAGAGTTTTGCAAGTGCGCAAAAGGATTTTGAAGATGTCTGACGCTGCGTATCTGGATCAGGCCGCTGCATGGTCGAAAGACCTCACGCGCATGAAAGCGCGCGGCCCAGGTGATACGGAAAACGCCATGCGTCAGATCGAACGTCAGTACGGAGTGGATTATGGATTCTTGTGGTCCTTAAGGTATCGCCGGGACCGTCTCAAGATAATCAGCATCTCGGTCTACGAGAGCATCAGGGCGGCTTATCGCGCAGAGTGCGAACTACAAATGCGAAAGCTGGGAAATGAACTCAAAAGAACAGAAGAAATCGCCGGGCCTGATAATCGCATTGTTATCGCGGTTCGCGCTCTGGTTGGTAAGGAAACTGAAGGGGGTTAGGAATGCTTCACGATCCATATGCTAACGCCACACCATCACAGCTGGAAGCTTGCCGGGAACGAGGCGAGCGGCTCCAGAAGATGAAACCGCCGGAAAAGTTGTTCGTTCCTAAGCCGCAAGATCCGGTCATTGTCAGTTGGATAGAGCGGCAATTCGAACTGAATCCGATTAAGGAGCCATGGTTTACGCTCGATGAGATCGAGCAAACCACCATCCGGCCCAAGATCGACGACATTCAAAGGATTGTCGCCAAGTTCTACGAGATCAGCCGGGTTGAGCTGATAGCCGAACGCCGCATGGCCTATCTGGTCCGCGCCCGCCAGGTTGGGATGTATCTCTGCAAGAAGCTCACCGTCCGCTCATTGCCGGAAATCGGGCGACGGTTCGGCAATCGAGACCACACCACTGTCCTGCACGCGGTGCGCAAAATCGAAGCCATGGTCGAGCGCGACAAGAACGTCAGCGCTGATGTCGAATCCCTCAGAACCTTAATCATGGGAGCCATCGGATGAAGATCCCCGTCCGCGCTCTTCTCAAAGCCCGCCGGCAAGCCCTTCGCAAGGTCAGCCCGCGAAACCGCGATGTTGCACGCCACAAGGTCAGGGTTCTCGAACTCGTCCAGGTGTTGCGGAAGAAGGGTGGGGCGGCATGATCGCGAAGATCGCCTACCTGACCACGCCAGACGCCGGCCGATACTTGCTCAACTTCCAAGCCTTCGGTTCGGCTGAATTGATCAGCATCGAAGTCCATCCCGACCAGATGCGCCACATCCTGACCGATGGCATCACGCTTATGTTGCGTCAGTCATTCCACCGCGTACCCGTCAAGCAAACCGAGAGCGCAGATGTCTGAACCAACAATAGGCGACAATAGCCAGCTAAAATCGATTGTAGAGCGCGTGGAGCGCGAGGAAGCATCCAAGGCTGAGATTGCCGAGGGTATCAAGGAAATCTACCAGGAGGCCAAATCTAACGGCCTGTGTGTCAAGACAGTTCGGAAGATCGTAGCCATTCGCCGGCAGGATCAAACCAAGCGCGAAGAGGCTGAGGCCATCCTCGCGACCTACATGCATGCGCTGGGGATGGCGGGTTGAAAACTCCCATCGCAAACATGATTGCAGAAATGCATTCCACCGGAATTCCGGTGGAAACTATAATCCGTTCGGTTGCAACACTCGAAGAGGCGATGGCGGCGAGGGCCGTTTCCACCGGAAATCCGGCGGACACTTCGATGATGGAAAAGCGCCGGGCGTGGGACCGAGAACGCAAGCGAAAACAAGCTGCGGCCAGAAATTCCACCGGAATTCCACCCGACCATTCCACCGGAATTCCACCGGAAAATCCCTGTATTCTTATAAGGGAAAAGAAAGAAGAGGCTATCCAAGTAGAAGTTAAGGAAAAGAAAGAAAGTAAGAAGGATGCGCGCGGAAGCAGAATTCCCCCGGATTTTTCGATTGATGACGATGATCGAAAATTTGCAGCATCCCTCGGAATTCCACCGGAAACGGTAGAGGCGGAGACGCCGGCATTTATCGATTACTGGTCCGGAGTGCCAGGCGCGAAGGGTGTCAAGCTCAGTTGGAAGGGCACTTGGCGCAATCGTATGCGTGACGTGAAGAAATACCTCCCGACAGCACGGGTTCATCCCATTTCGAAAGGCCCTCCGGCGGGCAAGGGTGGATTCGTATCGGTTCTGATGGACAAACACAGGGAACGGCAAGATGGCACAGGCGATTTCGAAGCATCAACCGGCGATTTTGGTTTCGGCGCCTCCCGTTGATGTCTGGATGGCTAAGGAACTATCGTTTCGGCGATCGGCGATGGTTGACGGCCGGTTGCATGAACCTCTGCCGTCGATCACTCGCGGCAAGATGGAAAACCGCTGGAAGCTGGTCATGCGTTCGACCAAAAGCGCAACCCGCAGCGAGATCGAGGAGGCAGTGGCGGCGCTGATGATGGCCTATCCATCCATGCGCGGTCTGTCACACGTCGAGGCTCAGGTTCTGATCCGAAAGTATGCGGACGATTTGTCGGATATCCCGCTGTGGTCGATCAAGGCGGCGGCACGGGATATCTCCCGAGGTGCGGTCTCGGATATGAGCCCTGACTTTCCGCCAAGCGCTCCCCGCGTTCGACAGCTCGCTGACGAGCATGTGGAATGGTGCAAGAAGGAATTGCGCGACCTGATGTTGGTCCTTAGGGCTGATGTAGAGCCTCCGGAAGATCCGGCCATGAAGGCTAGGATTACTCTCGGATTTCAAAAGCTGCAGCAAGCAATGGGAAGTAAGGAATACAAACCTGTTCCTAATGAGCTACCAAAGCCGCAAGCTCCGAGCGCCGATAAATTGCGCGAGCATTATGCGCGCCATGGTCTGGGCTTCAAACCGAAGGCCAAAGAAGAGCAAGGAAACGATGCATGACCATCCTCGACGCAGCCCAAGACCTGATCAAGCAACTGAACGCGCCAGCGGCATGGCATTCAGTCTGGATCGCAACCGAGCCTGACGAGACGACCAAGGACTTCAAACACCGAATCTGCGTATCGATCCGCCCGCAGTACAAGGCCAGGGTCAAGGTTCCAACTGAATGCAAGGGCTTCCCCGTCGTGGAAGTGCCTTGGCCGAAGGGGTCGTGATGGCAACCGATATGGAAGTCGAGTTGCTGCACCAGCGGGCGGCCGATTCCTTCACGGCGTTCCAGAGGGCATTAACTGAGGAGTTATATGGGGATGCCCCTGATTCCCTCCCGCTATCTCGCTGGCAGAGATTCAAAGGCTGGTTGGCCGACAATCGCGTGACGAATGCGTGGCTGGTGCTGATCGGCCGTGAAGACATCGATCGAGGATATTATTGATGGGCCGAGTTCGAAACGCCGCTGCGGTTTTCGAGAAGATCAGGCAGAAGCCCGGCATCTGGCCGTTAGACTGGCAGGATATCATTGCGCTGATTGAATACCAGCAGCTTTGCCTGTCTGGGGAAGAGCGCCTGAAGCAATCCAAGGAAATTGAAGATGCCCGCCCGCGTTAACAAAATCCGTCATGACGAAAACACCCGCGACAAGATCCAAGTCGCGAACATCGTCAATCGGCTGCAGGCATTCTTCTTCGGCACAAATGACCCTGTGACCAAGCAGCCCGTGAAGCTTGATGCTGTGCAAGTCAACGTAGCTTTGGCCCTCCTGAAGAAGAAGCTTCCCGACTTGTCGTCAGTTGAGATTTCCGGAGAGATTTCAACGACTAAGGTTATTCGTGCTCCGGCGGTCGTTGCTACCACCGAGGACTGGACTTCTCGGCACGTCCCCGAGCAGCACAGGACGGAGCACTAGATGACGCGGCTCCAACCGGTTTCGATCATTTGGGTGAAATCCGACGACTGGACCATGACGATGCTCTGGGAGTATGTGGCCGGCAACTGGCAACCTGCGGACGGCTGGAAGTTTACCGTGCACGGGTTTGGGATTGTGCATGAGGAGCGCCGATCATGAGCATGAACGACATACTGCGCGATGCCGCTGAGGGCCGTCATCATGCTTTGCCCAACCCCTACCTAGTGAACCACCCTCCGGATCAGAACGGAGCAATTGATAGCGTAACAGGCGTGATGCACCACCTATTGAAATTCCTCGAACGCCATCAGGAGATAAGAGCCATGGCCGACTATACCAAGCTGATGAACGATATTGCGGACCTCTCGAACAAAGTGGATGTGCTGGTCGCGAAAGCCAGCACGCCGCCGGCTGACGACCAACCGTCCGTGGATCAAGCAGCGGCGGCCGTAGAGGCCATCATTGCGAAGATCCCGGCCTGACGCGTGGTTAGAGCGTCTACCGAATACACCGTGATCTGGGGGCCTCAACCGGGCCCCCAGGAAGCTTTGTTGGCTTGTCCGATCTTCGAAATCTTCTTTGGTGGTGCGAGAGGCGGCGGCAAGACCGACGGAATGCTGGGCGAGTTCGTAAGCCATCAGGATCAATATGGCGAGCACTGCAACGCGATCATGTTCCGGCGCGAGCGGACGCAGTTGGTGGACACGATCGAACGCAGCCGGCAACTATTCAAACCGTTGGGAGCGGTGTTTCATGAGCAAGAGAAGCTGTGGCGATTCCCGAATGGTTCGCGATTCCAGTTCGCATACTTGGATCGCGACTCGGATGCGGATGCATATCAGGGGCGTTCTCATACGCGTGTCTATATTGAGGAGATTGGAACCTTTCCATCTCCAAGCCCTATTTTTAAGCTCATGGCAACGCTTCGGTCAGGGCATGGAATACCTTGTGGTTTTAGGGCTACCGGCAACCCTGGCGGGCCGGGGCATCAATGGGTTCGCGCCCGTTATATCGACCCGGCTCCTCTGGGCTGGAAAACGATCAGCGAGACCTACGAAAACCCATGGACCAAACAGCAGGTAAAGCGCGACCGCATCTATATCCCATCCAAGCTGCAAGATAACCGTTACCTCGGCTCGGAATACGTTGCGAACCTGCAGATGGTAGGCAATGCTCAGCTTGTTCGCGCGTGGCTTGAGGGCGATTGGTCAGTGATCGAGGGGGCGTTCTTCCCTGAATTCTCGGAGGCTAAGCATGTCATCGCGCCGTTTCAAATTCCAGCAACTTGGCTCCGCTTCCGATCGGGCGATTGGGGGAGTGCTCGTCCCTTTAGTATCGGATGGTGGGCAGTTGTCGGAGACGACTTTCATCTGGGTCAACAAGGTGGCTTACGAAGCCTACCTAGAGGTGCTCTCGTCCGTTACCGGGAATGGTATGGGGCGTCGGCTCCCAATGTGGGCATCAAACTACCCGCCGAAGACGTAGCAGACGGCATCATAGCGAGAGAGACAGATGAGCCAAGAGGGTTAGATGGTCAAAGTCCTATTTCCTATGGGGTACTCGACCCCGCTGCCTTTGCGAGTGACGGCGGTCCGTCTATCGGTGAGCGAATGGCAACCCGGAAGGTATTCTTCCGTCGTGCCGACAACGCCCGAGTTTCCGCCCGAGGCGCTCTTGGTGGATGGGATCAGGTACGAGCGCGTCTCCTGGGTGATGGGGAACGGCCTGGAATCTATTTCTTCTCCACCTGCCGAGACACCATAAGAACGCTGCCGGCGCTCCAGCATGACCAGAACAAGCCGGAGGACGTAGACACCGAGAACGAGGACCACGCGCCTGATGAGGTCCGCTACGCCTGCATGAGCCGTCCGTACATCAAGGACGTGGTGAAGCATACGCCTGGGAAAATCCTGGGCGTTGGTCCGCACAACGAGGTTTCATTGGACGATCTGTGGGAGAAGCAGGCGCCGCAGAGGAGGGCGAGGATATGAGCGAGAAGAATGTCTATGAAGCGATAAAGGCATTGCGCCGAGATGCATTGGAGCGGGGGATGCAAGAACTCACCCTTGCCTATGGCTGGTCAGCAATAAGGCTTGGCGAACAAGTTCTAAATCGGAAAATGACTGAAACAGAATTATACGACATAGCCGCTGAAAAAACGAGAAAGCGCTAATGAGCTGGATCTATCGCCCCAACCACCCGAACGCTAACGAAAACGGCATGGTAGAGCGCCACCTCGTTCACGACACCAAGCCATGGTCGGTGGCCGTCATCTCCGACACCATGGCGCCCTTGAAGCACCACGGCACGGGGAAGGTGATCGACAGCAAGCGGGCCTTTTCGGCTGAAACCAGAGCTGCAGGCATGGTAGAGCTTGGTAACGAGCCGATCAGGCCGCGCGAGCCGATCAAGCTGGATAAGCGCCAGCGGGTTGAGGATATCAAGCGGACGATTTACGAACTAAAGAACCGATGACCTCACTTCTTGTCGATGTAGTCAGCTAGCGCCTGAATAGCGTCACGGTTTTCCTGAACGGCGCGCTGAAGGCCGGGGCTTGTGGTCAGATCTTCTGGCTCCTTGACCCACGTGTGGTTCTCGTTAACGGCTGCGAGCGCTTCATTGGCGCTGCCGGGGCGATCCTTGGATTCTGGTTTGTCTTTCACTGCGGTAGCTGCGGTCATGAGCAAATCTCCGTTGTGTGAGCACGAACAATTCGCGGTTCAATCAATCGTTCCAAGTATTCGATAGTGTGTAAAACTCTGTAATTCTCAAACTAATCTTTAATCGCCAGCCAAATCAGCCTTATGTTCCGATTTATTCTTATCGGGATAGAATATGGCTGACGAACTTGCCGACACCCATGCAGCCGAGAGCGCGGATATTGCTCAATCGTCTGGGGGTGACATTGGCCGCGATACCTCGACACCGGACAAGCCGCTATCCATTCGCGAGGCGCTCAACAGCGCTGTGAAGGAAGTCGGCGACCGCGAGCGCGATGAGACTGGCAAATTCAAGGCGAAACAGGTCAGCGCGGAATCTCCCGCTGCGGCCAAAGAAGTCCCAGTGGACAGGGACGCGACCGCTCCGGCAGAGCAAGCCCCGCAGGCGTCAAAACCTGTGGGGCCACCGCCGGGCTGGTCGCAACAGTCCAAGGAATTTTTCAATTCTCTTCCGCCCGATCATCCCATCAGACAGGATGTCGCCAAGCGGGAAGAAGAAGTATCGAATGGCTTCAAGAGCTATTCGGAAAAGACCAAGCAGTATGAAGCCATAGAGCAAGTGTTAGCGCCAAGCCGCTCCCGATTTCAGCAATTCGGGGTGCAGAATGACGCAGAGGCCATCAGCCGCCTTTTCCAGTGGGAAGCCAGTTTCGCCAATCCTCAGACGCAGCTGCAGGCATTCCACAATCTTGCCCACACCTATGGCGTTGACCTTTCACAATTCGCCCGACAATCTCCCGCGCCCTCAGATGGCGGCGAGGCGATCCCGGACCACCTAAAACCTGTTTTAGACGAAGTAGGCCAGCTTAGGCAGACCGTCACCGGATTCGTCAACGCTCAACAGTTGGCGGAACAGAACCGTGTGGCTTCTGAAATTTCCTCTTTCGCGAAAGACCATCCGCACTTCGAAAAACTGCGCGTCTCCATGGGGCAACTCATGCAGGCTGGCGTGGTCGCTCAGAACGATCTGGAAGCTGCCTATCAAAAGGCGCTCCGGATGAATGACGAGCTTTTCGAGGCGAGCCAGCGAGAGCAGGAAGAAAAGCGCAAGGCCGAGTTCGAAAAAACACAGAAAGAGGCGGCTGCGAAAGCCCGTCTCGCTGCCGTCTCCCCGGCTCCCCGAGCGCGTCAAGGCGTTCCGGCGAATGGAGCTGACAAGAGCGCTGCTGGTGTACGAGGATCAATCCTTGCCGCTATGAACGAGGTGCAGGAGAGGAACCGGGCCTAACCCAAAGGGGTAGGCAATGGCCTTTCCGAATCTTTCTGAAATCGTGACCACGACCCTACGGAATCGCACGGGTCAGCTCGCAGACAACATGAGCCGCAACAATGCGCTGTTGGCTCGTCTTTCCAAGCGCGGCCGGATGAAGACCTTCAGCGGTGGCCGTACCATCGTCCAGGAACTCAACTACGCCAACAACCAGACGTTCCAGTGGTATTCGGGCTATCAGACCCTGAACATCGCGCCGTCGCAGACCTTCTCGGCTGCGGAATTTCCAATCCGCCAGTCGGCGGTCGCGGTTTCGATCTCGGGCCTGGAAGAACTCCAGAACTCGGGCGAAGAGGCGATCATCGACCTGCTCGAAAGCCGGATTGAGAACGCCGAAGATACGTTCATGAACGGCATGTCGCAGGGCGTCTATGGCGACGGCACCGTGACCGGCTCCGTGAACGGGGTTCAGTTGCTCGTCTCGTCCTCGCCCGGTTCGGGCATCGTCGGCGGCATCGATCGTGCGACATGGACGTTCTGGCAGAACCAGGCTTATGGCGCTGTCACCAACGGCGGTGCGGCGGCGACCGCTGCGAACATCCAGAACTACATGGATTCGCTGTGGCTGCTTCAGGTTCGTGGTCGTGACTCCCCGGATCTGATCGTGGCGGACAACAACATGTACAAGTTCTACTGGCAGTCGCTTCAGGCGATCCAGCGCATCGCGTCCGAGAACGGCGCCGGTGAGCATGGAACGCTGGGCTTCCAGTCGCTCAAGTACAACACGGCTGATGTCGTGCTGGACGGTGGCTTCCAGGGCTACGCAGCCGATCCGCTGCCCTACCAGACCTCTGGTGGTACCTCCGCTGTCGGCGGTGCGCCGGCCAATACGATGTACATGCTCAATACCAAGTACATCCATTGGCGCCCGCATTCCCGTCGCAACATGGTTCCGCTTGATCCGGACCGCTTCTCCGTCAACCAGGACGCGATGGTGAAGCTGATCGGCTGGGCCGGCAACATGACCCTTTCCAACGCCTTCCTTCAGGGCGTCCTTTACAACACGTGAGGTCTGAACATGGCTAATCCGAATATTGCAGGCTTCAGCACCATCGGACTTGAGGGTGCTGACTACACGGCAACTTACACTGGTTACGCGCAGTCCTCGGCGGTCTCCTCGACCAATAACCCGGACTACCCGAGCCCGACTGGTCAGTATTCCCTGGGGCAGGTATCCAAGGGTGCGGACGGCTCGGAATGGGTCTACGCGCTGGCTGGGAGCAACATCACCCTTGGTGACGTTGTTATCCTCACCAACACCGGGGCCTTGTGGACGGCCGACTCCGTTACGAACACGCTGGCTGCGTCCAAGCTCGGTGCTTGGTTGGGTGCTCAGCCGTTCACGGCCGTTACCAGCGGCCAATACGCATGGTTCCAGCGGGCCGGAAAGTGTGCGGGCATCAATATCATTGCCTCGACCACGAAGAATGTCCTGCTCTACACCACGACCACGGCGGGCAAGCTATCCTCCGCGTCGGTTGCCAGCACGACCTCGATCATGGCCGGCGTGGTTCTCACCACGGCAGCAACTACTGCCACCGCGCAGGCAATGCTGAACTTCCCGGTCGTCGGGGTCACGCAGTAATGCTCGAAGAAACTCAGACCGGGGGCACCTCCCCGGTCTGGGAACCTGCGGTTGTTTCGGTCTGGCCAAACTTTCAGGAGAGTTTGGTAGGGAACATTGTTGCCAATTCGAAGCTAAGTTATCCGTTCCTGACCGAAATAAAGCATCTGAAGAAGTCGCGGCCGCTCGCCATCGTTGGGGGTGGACCTTCGCTCAAGCACACGATTGATGATCTTCGCGCCTTCAAGGGCGACGTTCTCGTTTGCTCGAGCGCCCATGATCATGTGATTTCTCAGGGTATAGCTCCAAACTACACCGTGTTTTGCGATGCGATGCCGTCGCCCCAGTGGTTCACCAATCCACAGGCAGGCTGCACCTATCTGTTGGCGACGCAGTGTCATCCGACGCTATTCACCCAGCTATCGGGCCAGCGCATCGTCATGTGGCACGTGGCCGGGGACTATCCGAACGAGATATTCGAGGGCCGTGGCCAGATCCCCGGAGGATGTACAGCAGCCCTTCGCTCGATCGCGCTCGGCATGGTGCTTGGATATACGGGCCTTCATTTCTTCGGGGTGGATTCGTCCTTTGAGGAGGAGAAATTCGCCTATCCGGACGATACCGACACAAACGAAATTTACGACACGGAATTCAATGGTCGCGTGTTCAAGACGACGCTTCCGCTGATCGCACAAGCGCAGGACCTTCAGAGGCTCTGCACGAACTACGGCCACTTGTTCTCCGTCACAGTGCACGGAGACAGCCTGTTTGCCGATGTCTGGAAAGACATGAGGGCCAAAGTGGACGCACTGATTAACCGGGAGAAAGCAGCATGAGTGATTCCTATACGCCTTTCGCGCCTATCAAGTACGACGAAGCTGCCGTCAACCGGCAGGGCTGGGGCATGGCCAATTCCGGCGCCGATGATACGCAGTTGATGGTTGGCTTCTACAAAAAGTCCATTCTCAATAGGGCCAAGTCGGCCGTGCAGGGCGTTCCCGTGCATGAAAGCCGCGACTTCGTGAAGATCCAGCATCCGGGCGAAAGTCTGAATGTGGTCGATCGCGAAGTCAACGATAGCGATAAAGCGCGCTGGCCGAACAAATGGGCGCAGTATCTGCAGGGCGTCAACCAGATACCGGACGGCATCCCGATCAACCTGCTGTTTCCGACCAAGCCGGAAGTCGAGACGACGCTTCGCGGCTACAACATCCACACCGTTGAACAGCTCGCGCATCTGTCGGCGCATGGCATCTCAACCATTGGCATGGGCGCTCAGGATTGGGTGAACGCGGCCAAGAAATACCTCGATCGCGCCGAGAAGGGCGTCGATCACCATAAGTTCGAGACCGCGCTTGCGCAGAAGGATCAGCAGATTGCGACGCTGACCCGTCAGATGCAGGAACTAGCCACGCTGGTGCATCAGAAGCAGTCCGCACCGCCCAACCCACAGACCTATGACTTCCAGGAAACGCAGATCAACCGCGTTCACGCGAGCGCGGATGACAGCCAAGCGCATCTTCAGGCCCCCGCTCAATTCGTTCAGGACTTGTCCGGCTCCGTTGAGCCTGCCAAACGCCGTGGCCGTCCGCCCGGAATACCCAACAAACCGAAGGAGAGCTAAATGACCAAAATGGCAGACATGATGGGCCTCGGATTTTCGTGGCCGCAAGCGATAGCGCTTGGTGACGCTAATGTCGCCATTACCGCAGCCGGCACGACTTCGGCCAATGCCACCGCATGCGATGGGCAAAATACCGTTTTTGTCATGACGGCATCCGGCTCGGATGGCATCCGCATGAGTTCGTCTGTTCCGCTGCTTTCTCCGATCGTAGTCGCTAATACCGCTGCCGGAAACGGCAAGGTCTATCCCCACACAGGCGGCACCGTGAATAGCGGTTCGACCGATGCTGGCGAGACCTGCAACGCGACGACGGTCCAGATTTGGTATCGCATCAGTTCAACGGCATGGATTGCTGTTCTGGGGGCCTAAGTGGCGCAGCTCTCGCTGATCGAAATCGTCCAGGCGGTTACGGCTGAACTAGGTCTGGTTCAGCCCTCGACCGTTGTTGGCGCGACCGATCTCCAAACAGCGCAGCTTTATGCGCTGGTCAACCGCGAGGGCGACAACCTCAAGCGCACCCATAACTGGACCGTACTGCAAAGCCTGTTCACGCTGAATGTCGGGGCGCCACTGGTCACGACGGGAACCGTTTCTCTCGGCTCTCCCATCATCACGGGTATTCCGTCAACGGCGGCAATCACGGCGGAAACCTTCGTTGTGTCTGGAAGCATGATCCCTGTGGCAGCGCGCGTGCTGAGTGTGGATAGCGCCACGCAGGTTACAATGGACATGGTTGCGACGGGGCCCGCTACAGCGACGGCTCTGACGTTTGCAAAGGACACCTATCCGGAGAACGCTGACTTTGACCGCTTCCTGAACGGGACCGCGTGGGACAGAACCAATCGCTGGGCACTTCTTGGCCCGGACTCTCCGCAACTAGACGAATACCACCGCTCAGGAATCGTGACGACGGGACCACGTAGACACTTCCGTCAAGTAGGCTCCTTAACAGCAGGCACGTACCGTCTATGGCCACCACCTCAAACCGTTGATACGCCGTTCCAGATTGCATGGGAATATCTCTCGCTGAATTGGGTGCGTCCGGTTTCCGGACCTCTGCAAGCATCCATGACACTGGATACTGATACGCCGATCCTCGACTCCCAGGCGATCATTCTCGGGACAAAGTGGCGTTTTCTACAGGCAAAGGGCATTCCGACCGCTGCTTCGATGCAGATCGAATACAACGACTATGTGCAGCAGCTCATCGCGCGTGACGGTGGCGCGCCGACACTCACCATGGGTAAGCGGTTCCAGCCCTATCTGCTCAGCCCGTATAACGTTCAGGATGCGAACTATCCGGGGGATGCGTAATGCGCAATTCCCTGAGTATGAAAAACGATTTCATGAAGGGCACGGGAAAATCGTTCCCGATGTCTATTCCCGCTTCCATCAAGGGCTGGGATCAAATCTCCTCGCTTGCCGACATGCCGCCCGATCATGCGGTGCAGTTGGACAATTTCATCCCACGGCCCGGTTATCTGGAGGTTCGGAGAGGATCTCAGGTCTGGGCAACCGGTATCGGAACAAGCTCGACCCATGTTGAAAGCATCCTGGTTTACAATTCGCCGAACGTTGCGAATTCCAAGATGTTCGCGGTTGGGGGCGGCGATGTCTATGACGTGACCGCAAGCGGGGTAGCTGCGATCACCACCAAGACAGGGCTTTCGAATTCGCGGGTGCAGTCGGTGAACTTCACCAATGCGGCCTCAAATGCCTTCATGCCCTGCGCCAATGGCGTCGATCCTCCGTTCATCTATGACGGATCGACATGGGCGGCGATGACCCTGACCGGCTCGGGATACTCCGCCAACGACATTGTAAGCTGGACGGTCTGGAAGGGCCGCATCTGGTGTGTGTTCGTCAACTCAACCAAAGTCGGTTATCTCGCCAACAGCGCGATCTCGGGGGACGTGACGCTGTTCGATCTCGGTCAGAACATGGGCCGAGGCGGCTTCATTCAGGCGATTGCGACATGGACGCAGGACGACAAGCAGAACGTCGATGAATATATCTGCTTCATCACCTCGCGCGGGCAAGTCATCATTTACGCCGGCACTGACCCGACGACGGCGGACACGTTTGCACTCGTAGGCATCTACGATCTCGGCGCTCCGATCGGCCGCCGCTGCTTCCTCCGCATTGCAGGCAATCTCTGGATTATCAGTGTGGATGGTATCACTCCGATGTCCGAGATGATGACGCTGGACCGTGCGGCAGTGGCCAAGGTCGCGCCCACGACCATGATCCAGAATGCCATGATGAACTCTGCCCGGCTCTACAAGGCCAATTTTGGTTGGCAATTGATGGAGTATGCTAAGGGGCAACTCGTCATCCTCAACATTCCGCAGGTTGAGGGACAGACCGTCGTTCAGTACGTCATGAACACGCTGACCGGCGCGTGGTGCCAGTTCACGGGCCTCAACGCGAACTGCTGGGATATTCTCAACGATGTGCCGTATTTCGGGGCGGAAGACGGTAACCTCTATCAATTCGATATCGGTTCGGGAGATTATGTCGATGTCACCGATTTGCCCATCACGGCAACGGTTCAAACCGCGTTCAACTATTTCGAGAGCCGTGGGCATCTGAAGCGCTGGACCATGGCGCGGCCGATCCTGACCACAGACGGCACGGTCACGCCCGGCATCGGTTTGAACATCGATTTCGGCTCAGGCGCTCCGATCTCCATTCCATCGACCATCAACACAGGCGGCGCGCAGTGGGATGTCGCCTTGTGGGATCAGGCGATCTGGCCACCGAACTCGGCAACGGTCGCCAACTGGACGACGGTTGAGGGCATCGGGCAGTGCGCCTCGATCATCACGCAAGTCGTGACCTCGGATAACGGAACCACGGGAGGGGTTCTGTTGCAGTTGAACGGCTGGGATCTCATCGCCGAACCAGCAAAGGCATTCTTCTGATGAAAGTCCTCGTCACAGGCAACGATCAACTGGTTATCGACTGGACCTATCAGGCGTTCGGCGTGCTGTGCACGAAGGTGGACCTTGCCTGTGGCATTGCCGAGGACAACCGGCTGATCGGTGCCTGCTTCTTCCAGGCTCACAACGGGCCGGATATTGAGCTGTCCTACTACGGCCCGAACACGCTGACGCTCGATATCGTCAAGCAGCTTGCCAAGATAGCGGTGGATCATTTCGGGGTCAGCCGGATCACGGTGCGCACCCAGAAATCAAACAAGATCCTCAAAAAGAGCATCCACAAGCTCGGCTTCGTCTTTGAGGGCGTTCGCCATCACGGGTTCGGGAATGAGGACGCGGTGATGTACGGGCTGTTTGGCGAGAAGCTTGCGCATCTGGCGGGGAGAACCATGCAATGAGTTTCAATAAGCCAGATGCACCCGATCCGACTGCAACAAGCAATGCGCAAGCCGGGTTCAACCTGCAAGCGGCGCAATCTCAGAACAGAAACAACTCCTATGACCAGTCCAACCCGTTTAGCAGCGTAAACTACGTTCCTGATTCATCGAGCCCGTCCGGCTATCGGATTGTGCAGTCGCTCAATCAGGGTCAGCAGGGGCTTCTGGATACCCGGACTGGTACGCAGCAAATCGCTGGGCAGACTGCGCAGGATCTCTTGCGCAATACCCAGAGCATGTACTCGCAGGCGCCGGACTTTAATTCCGCATCAGGCGCCGTTGCTTCCAAGCTGAACGATTGGAATGCGCAGTATCTCAAGCCAATCTTCAATCAGCAGGATTCGGTTTTGGAGGCCAAGCTTCGCAATCAGGGCCTTCAGCCTGGAACGGAGGCGTATAACAACGCAAAAAATCTTCAGGCCAGAAATCAGGGCGATATCACCACCAACTACCTGACGAAAAATCAGGGGCAGGCGTTCGGGCAGGCGCTGCAGGAGTATCAGGCGCCGTTGCAGACGGCTGGCAGCCTGTTCGGCGCATCTGCTCCGACCGCAGGCACATATCAATCGCCACCTCAAGCGACCATCCAGCCGCCGAACTACTCGGGCGCGGTGCAGTCGAATTACGAGAATGAGATGAAGTCCTACAACGACACCTGGAACAACATTGGCAAGCTCGCAGGCGCTGGTGTTGGCCTCGCCATGGCGCCGATGACGGGTGGAACGTCTCTGGCTGGTGGGCTCGGCAGCATGTTCTCAGGGTTCGGCGGAGGCGGAACGGCTTCAACCATGAATTATGGAGGGCAGGCCTGGCCTGCGTTCACTTGATGGCTGAATTCTCCCCCAACTTCGTCAATCCCGCATACGCCACTCCTGAACAGTTGGCGACGCAGCGGGCCTATGCCGCTGAACTGATGAAACGGTCGGGGCAGGATGTCTCGCGTCCGACTGGCGCGCTTGCGAATGCGCTTCTCGCTGTGACGGGTGGCCTTGAGCGCAACCGCGCCAACGAAATCCAGTCGCAAGCGGCCGAGGGCAATGCCTCGAACATGACGGCGCTTATTCAGCAGTTGCAGCGAGGCCAGCAGCCCGACGCGGCCAATGTCGCGCGCATGTCGGCCAATCCGATGGCTTCGCCTGAACAGCGCAATTTGATGATTGACGGCCTGATCCGGCCGAAGCCGGTTGAGGATGCTGCTGGCCGTCCCGGATATGCGAGCCCTGTGGCTGGTGTCCGAAGTGCGCCGGTGGATACCGGCTTTCAGCCCGGTATCCGGCCCGGCCTATCCACGCCGGATGCGAGTATTTCGGCAGTCCCGCAGCCTGCGCCTCCGTTGCGCGCACCACTTCCTGCGCCTCCCACGCCTCCCGGCGTCACTCGGATGTATCCGGAGGCCACAGAAGCCTGGCGGCGTGAGAATCCCCTACCTGGCGGCACCGGTGGGGGGCAGGGGCCTGGCGCGGGTCTCCCGCCTGCGCCGGCCCCTGCAATGCCACTCACGATCGACGCACTTGCAGCTAAAGGCCGCGAACTTGCGGCTGCGCGAGAACTCAGCCAAGGCGGCGCGAAGGCTAATAGCGATGTGATCAAAACCGATATTGCTGCGGCGAACGATGCTCCGAACGTCCTCAAGGGAATTGGCGTCATCAAGGACAATATTCAGCGGTACGGGGACAAGATCACGTTCGGCCCGACATCGCCTTGGTCGCTCGAAATGAAGCGGGCGGCAGCAAACTATGCGCCGGGCGTGATGAAGGATCAGCTCAACGCGATCGCCGCTGCGGACTCGATCAACAAGGTTGGTATCGGTCTTGCCGGTACGCTTGCCAGTTCATTGCAGGGCGGCAGCAACTCCGAGACCTTCGCCAAGGCTATGCAGGGCGTTCCCGGCTTGACGACCTCGAAAGAGGGCGCGCTGGCAATGGCTGACATGATCCAGCAGGCCGCACTGAAGCAGCAAGAGCTGGGCAAGCTTCTACGCGATCCGGCCAACTACAGCCGATATTCAGAACTGAAGTCTAATTTCTTCAGGGATCATCCGGTCATCAATCCGCTGACCGGCAATCCGATTGAAATGGATGTAGAGGCGGTCAAACAACGAGGTGACGGGACGGGAACGGCAACGGGCGGCTTCAAGGTTCTGAAGGTGCACTGATGCCGGTATTCACCATCGAAACGCCAACCGGAACTAAACTGGATATCGAAGCCGCAGACGAAGCGGGGGCGATGGCTGGCGCTCAGCAATGGCACGCGGAAAACGGTGGAGCGAAGGTCAATAAGTTGACGGATGTGGCCAAGAGTACCGCTATTGGCGTTCCCAGTGCAGCCATTGGCGCGGCTGGCGCCGCTGGCGGTGCGCGGGGACTGGCCTCTGCCGCAACTGATTACGTTGGGGACGCTATCGGCGCGTCACCTGAGAAGGTCCAGACGTTTAAGGGCGCTGTCTCGAAACTGGCCCCGATGTTGCCTGGCGGCATGGTTTTGCGGGATGCGCCGGATTCCGACACCATTCAGAAAGCAGTCGAGGGCTACACCGGCAAATTCTATGAACCAAAAACAACCGAGGGAAAGTACGCTAAGTCGGTTTCGGAAAACGTCACAGGCGCTTTGATTGGACCGGGTGGCCTTCCTACCAAGATCGCACAGGGCGTTGGTGCTGGCCTCGGGTCGCAGGCGCTCGGCGATTACTTCACGGGGACGCTGGAGCCCTACGCGCGATTTGCTGGCGGCTTGCTGGGAGGTGTCGGTGCCGGCGTGGGTTCGAAGGCTGTTCAAGGTGCGCGCAATACCGTCGCCGCTGCGACCGCTGGTGAGGAGTTGGGGGGCGTGTTGGGCGGGGGGCGCATCAAGGGCGCTGCTGTCGATCGCGTCGCCAAGAACATCGCCGATGAAGAGCTGACGGCGCCCCAGGCGGCAGCAAGAACGAAAGAGCTTGGCCCGAATGCCATGCTCATGGATCTAGGACACCAGTTGGAAAGCCGCGCTGACTTTATGGCGCAGCATTCCGGCAAGGCTCAGAACACGGTCTACAAGCCGGTGGCTGGACGCGCTGAAGGCATCGCGCCGCAGTTGAACGCTGTGCTCGATAAGCACTTGGGCGAAAGCCATGATGTTGTAAAGCTACAGAACGGCATCGAGGAATGGAGCCGCAAGAACGTCGGCCCGCTTTACAAGGCACTGGAGGAGAAATATCCCGTCGTCAACGATGCGCGCATGCAGGAATTGGCCCAGCGCCCGGCCATCCAGCAAGCCGCAAAGAACGCCAAGACGATCGCCAAGGACATGGGCGAGGAATTGAGCGCACCCGAAACCCGAACCATCATCAGCGGTCCGGGGTATCATATTGCCGACGATATCGAGCACGCTGCGCAGCCATCAATCCGCTATTGGGATTTCGTCAAAAAGAGCCTCGATCAGCGCATCAACGGCATGATGAAGGGTGCCGACGAAAGCGCTGCTGCACAGTCCACCATGTCTGCCGTCATGCAAGCGCGACGCGATCTGATCCGTCATCTGGACAACGTGACAGGCGGCGAATATGCGCAAGCGCGAAAGCTTGCCGCAACCAAGCCGCAGATGGAAGAGGCGCTAGACCTCGGCCGATCGATATTCAACAACAAGATGCTGCCCGAACAGCTCGCCGAACATCTTGACGGCTTGAGCCTTGCCGAACGCAAAATGGTTGAGATTGGCGTTCGTCGCGAGATCGAGCACAGGGTTGGATCTCCAGGCGATGAAGGCCGCAAGCTGCGATCGTTGATCGGGGCGCCCAACAGCAGCGCAAAGCTGGAGCATCTTCTGGGGCCGCAGGCCAACCGGGAAATTCAGAACGAAATATCGGCCGCCGATCAATTCCAGCGGATGAAGAACAAGATCGAGGGCACGCGAACGGCCACCCGAACCGCCGGGATGAATGACACGACAGCTCCGAAGGTAAATCTCGGGGTGACTGCAACCGGTCTTATCGGCGCCGCTCCCGGCGCTGCCGTCAATTATGCGCTGGAGCACGGGTTTTCAAACACCCGGCAGGATATCGCGCGGCTGCTTACAGCCAAGGGCGAGAAGGTCAATCCCGTCGTTCAGCAGCTTCTGAACTACAACGCGAAGAAGGCGAAGAATGAGGCCGCACCAATGGGCCAGCAGGCGGCAGCACTAATTCGCGCCCTGATGGCGGGAGGGGTTTCTCAGTGAGCCATTCCCACAGCCACGCAAGAGAGTGGATAAATACGCTGGCACCGAAGCCAAGCGTGAGAGCAAGCGCGGCACCAGTTAGAAAGTCATTCATGGGAGAAAACCTATGATTGGCATTTGCAAATCCTGCGAGCAGGAGAAGGAACTAGCGCGCTTTCAGAAGATGAAGGGTGGCAAGTTTTATTTCCGGAAGTTTTGCATTCCTTGCTGGAGTGCAGAACGCAACGGCTATCAATCTGCTTGGCGCGAAAAGAACAGCGATCGGCTGAAAATTTATGATCGCATAAAATATCGGAAAAACCCGGAGTACCAAGCGGAGACGCGCCGGCGCCATTATCAAAAGTGGAAAAAGGTGGTTTTCGATCACTACGGACACGAATGCGCATGCTGTGGAGAGAGTGAACCGAAGTTTTTGACGATCGATCATGCAGACGACAATGGAGCCGAGCATCGCAAAGAGGTTGCTCCAGGAAGCACATTATTCCGGTGGCTTGTCGATAATGGATTTCCAAAGTCGTTCCGCATCCTCTGCTTCAACTGCAATTCAGGTCGCTACCACAATGGTGGCGTCTGTCCGCATGAAGCCTCTCGCCTGAATTACACGAAACCAAGTGAGAGAGCGACGCTCTCTCTAGAACAGTAGGAGGCTCTAGTGCCGTTCAACGGAAGTGGGGTCTTTTCTATCCTGAATACGTTTGTGCCAAACACCACAATTCTAAGTAGCGCGGTCAACGCCAACTATACCGACATTGCGTCAGGTCTTTCTGACGTTCTGACCCGAGACGGCCAGGCCGGCATGACGGCGGCATTCAAGGCGATTTCCGGGGCGCTTGCAACTCCAGGCATTACCTTTACCTCCGACACGACAAGCGGCCTCTATTTGTCTGCGGCGGGCATCGTTGGGTTCGTTTCCCATTCGCTGGGAATGCTGCTCAACACGACCATTTTCAGTTGCACAGCGGCAACCGTTCAGGCGGGCGGCTCTGGATATGCGGTTGGCGATACCATTACGGAAACCGGCGGAACGGCAATACTTCAACCCGTTCTTACGGTTGCAACGCTTTCTGGAAGTGCCGTCGCAACTGTCACCGTCACCTTTCCGGGGTTCTATACGGTCAAGCCGGCCAACCCGGTTGCGCAGGGATCGACCTCCGGAGCCGGTACAGGCTGCACGCTCAACCTGACCTATAACGACCCGACATCCTCGGATTATCGGGCTGTCTTCACCAACGAGGCGGGCGCCGTCATTTGGTCCCGGCTGGGCGCTTCTTCGTTCGTCTCCGGCTTGATGGCGAAGGCTAACGGGTTCGACTTCGCGGCGGCCATCGGTTCGGCCAATCTTGCGAAGGCTTTGGGTGGAACGTTCGTCATCACTCCGCAGGGACGGCTGACGTTCACGACTGCAACGCCGGTTATGTCCTTAACGACCGCTGCGCAGGGTACGGTCTATTACACCCCATATGTCGGTAACCAGATCCCGATCTATAACGGTACTATTCTGGTCCCGACGACCTTTACCGAGCTTTCGGTCACAACGATCAACACGGCGAATTCACCTGCCGCTATCGGCGCCAGCAAGGTCAATGACTGGTTCGTCTGGAATGACGCAGGAACGCTGAGACTGGTTCATGGTCCCGATTGGACCAGCGACGTTTTGCGTTCGGCTGGCACGGCCTTGACCAGGGTCAATGGTGTCTGGCTGAACAACGCCAGCATCACCAACGGCCCTGCGGCTTCCCGTGGAACGTATGTCGGGACCACCCGCAGCAACGGTTCATCCCTGATGGATTGGATCTACGGTGCTGCTGCGTCAGGGGGAACGGCGGCGTTCCTTGGCTGCTGGAATCTTTACAATCGGGTCTCGGTTGTAACTACCGTCACTGATAGCGCGGCAAGCTGGAACTACACCAGTTCATCCCCTCGCTCGTCGGATAACAGCAACAACAACAGAATATCATTCGTATCCGGCCTCGCGGAAGACAGCACACATTTTGTGTTCAGCCAGCGCTTCAGCGTGGCTGCTGTGTCTGGCGCGCTTGGCAATATCGGCATGGGCTTTGATGCCACCGGCACCTATACCTATCAGGGGACGGGCGTCACCACGACTTCGACAGGACAATACAACGCTACCATGACGATTCAGGGGGCAATTGCCCCGCAGCTCGGATTTCATTTCGTGCAGGCGATGGAGTCCGGCGATAACACCAACGTCACCACATACGTTGGGAGCAATACGCAATATCAATTCACCGGCACGTTGAGGATGTGATGGCATTCGTCAACGCACTCTTCAATCTATGGCCGGATGGGGACAAGAAAGTCCCCGGACTGCGCGATGGGGTTGCGACATGGGCGCCTTCCGTGTTCGCCAAATACGGCCCGATCGATACGCCGTTGCTGGTGGCTCACGTCATGGCGCAGATCAGCCACGAATGCGGCGCTGGGCGGGATGTCGTCGAAAACATGAACTACACCGCAAAGCGGATCATACAGGTTTGGCCCTCGCGGTTTCCAACGATGGCAAGCGCTGCGCCGTTCTCTGGCAATCCTCGGGCGCTCGCGAACAAGGTCTACAATGGGCGCATGGGCAACCGTCCTGGGTCTGATGATGGCTACAATTTCAGGGGACGCGGCGCGTCACAGACCACTGGACGCGAAGGCTATGAGCGCGTTGCGAAGGCAACGAAGATAGATGTGGTCAACCACCCCGAGTATCTGATCGACCCGCGCTACTTCCTCGAATGCGGTGTGTCGGATTTCATCAATTGCGGCTGTCTTCCTTACGCGAAGGTGGACGACATTCTTCGCGTAACCAAGAAGCTGAACGGCGGAACGGTGGGGATTGAAGATCGCGTTGCGTGGCTTGTGAAGTGGAAAAAAGCTTTGAAAACCGGAGAGACAAAATGAAGGCTATTCTAACGATCCTCAATACGTTTGCCGGCCCCATCGGAGGTCTCATCGAAAAGGGGATTCTCGCTGGGGTGATGTACGCCGTTGGCGCCGGTTGGCTCAAGGGTGATGCGGCTGGCATCGCTGCCACGCTATATGCAGCGGTTTCGGTCCTGTTCCAGTCCGCCGTGAACTCGCAGACTGCCAAAGCGCAATCCATCGTGGAGACGGCTGGTAACGGCATCACCGTTGTTCCGAAGCAGGCGGCTGTTGCTGCGGGCATTCCGAGCGTAACTGCCCCACAGTGAGCACCATACAGACATGGGGTATCGTGGCCGCTGTTGCGTCAGCCATCGTGGCTGGCATCTTCGGCCTGATACGCCTTGCTGTGCGAGACGTGACGAAAGCTGCTGAGCAGCGAGGTCGAGATGAAGTTATCAAGGAGTCACAGCGCGAGGAAATCGACGCTCAGAGCCGCGCCGGCAGTGTCCTTGCTGAGCGTCGCACTGTTGATGACACCACTCGAAGGCTGTCAGACGGTAATTTTTAGATCGCGATGCCCGCCGCTGCGGAGTTACACGGCGGACTTCCAGAAGCAGGCAGCAAAGGAGCTGCCGAAGTCAGGATCAGCGGTGCAGGAAATGGTGACTGATTATGGGCAATTCCGAGACGCATGTCGCGCCATTGAGAAGGCCCAATAAATGTGAGGTGTACTTAAAGGAGCTAGGGTGGGCCTAGCCTCGGCGGTAGCTAGGAGATCCGGACGTTGTGACATTCAACCCTGAGATAACTTACGGGGCGATCCTAAATGCCGTCGTTCTGCTTATCGGATTTGTGGGCGCTTTCACTCGGATTGGCGGGCGCATTGATCTTCTTGCCCAGCGCCTTGAAGCGGTTGAGAAGAAGATCGATACGGCCGCAGATCACGACAAGCGCGTCAGCATCCTTGAGGAGCGCGTCACCAACCACGTCAAGATGCTCACCACGGCGCAAAGAGATATCTCCGACATGCGGCGTGGGGAAGGCTTCATCACGGGCTATCGCAAGGGCGTAGACGGCGAGTACTCGTGAGCAACCTTTGGTGGCTCTATTGGCTCGCGGGTCTCATGGTCGCACTGGCAATTCTCTCAATTGGGGCGGCCGTTCAGGAATGGTTGGAATGGCGGAAAGACCGCCGGAAATGAAAGCTTTGGCTACTTCTGTATAAGTCGGGAGAATACTGCTTAGCGCTAGTAGAGTTGCGTATAATTCGCCCCAAATCATTTGGGCTATACATGGCTAGACTGGCGAATGGCTGAACCGCAATCCGAAGGTCAAAAGCTCGCGGCTCATTGGAAGAGCCAGGTGGAGCAATGCGACAAAGAGAACAACAAGTGGCACAAGCGCGGTGAGAAAATCCTGCGTCATTACCGCGATGAGCGGGACGACAATTCGGTGGGCGTGGCACGCCGGCTCAACCTGTTCTGGGCCAATACCGAAACCCTGAAACCGGCCCTGTATTCCAAGACACCCGTTCCGATCTGCGAGCGGCGCTTTCTCGACAAGGACGTTACCGGGCGGATGGCATCGACCATCCTTGAGAGGAATCTTCGTTATGAAGTTCAGATGGCCGGGTTCGACAGCGCGGTCAGACGCGCCCGAAACGACTACCTCCTGGTCGGAAGAGGACAAGTTTGGATACGATACTATCCCCTTTTCGGAGAACCAATATCGCCTCCTCAGTCTGGTGATAACGACATTGACCTTGCCGGGTCGGATAATCCGGTCCCTGACGACACCGAGCCGGAAGAAGAAGCCGAGCACGAACTGCTAAGGGAGAGCGTTTGTGTCGATTACCTGCACTGGCAGGACTACTACACTTTCCCGGCCTATGCCCGAACCGAGGACGAGATCGAGGGCAAGGGCCGCAAGCTCTATATGAGCCGTTCCGATTGCATCGAATATTTCGGGGAAGAGATCGGAAAGAAGATCGAGCTTGACCACAAGCCCGGTGACGACAAGGACGCATCCAAGGCATCGAACAACTCCTCATCCACCGTAACCGGCAAGGATGGGATGCAGGCGACCATCTACGAGATTTGGTGGAAGCCCGAGCGGAAGGTCTACTTCTTCGCCAAGTCCTATGACGGGCTTTGCAAGGAGGCTGACGACCCCCTGAAGCTGGATGGCTTCTTCCCGTGTCCGTGTCCGCTCAATGCGACCATGACGAATGACACGACGATCCCGGTTCCGGACTATGCCGAGAGCCAGGACCAATACGCGCAGATCGACGACCTCACCAAGCGCATCGATGTCCTGACCGGCGCCTGCAAGGTTATCGGCGTTTATGATGCCGGAGCGCAGGCCCTCAAGCGGGTGTTCGAAGAGGCCCAAGAGCCCAACCTGATCCCGGTTGATAGCTGGGCAGTCTTTGCGGAGAAGGGTGGACTGAAGGGCGCCATCGATTGGGTTCCGATCGAGATGGTGGCGAAAGTCCTGCAAACCCTGATCGAAGTTCGTCAGCAGATCATCGCGGATCTGGACCGGACCACCGGCATTTCCGATATCATGCGCGGCACGTCTGACGCCCGCGAAACGATGGGCGCGCAGCGGCTCAAGACGAACAATTCAGCGACCCGCATTCAGGAACGGCAGGACGACATCGCACGGTTCTGCCGGGACATCATCGCCATCATGGGCGAGATCATTTCCGAGCAATACCGGGCTGAAACGCTGATCCAGGTCTCGGGCGCGATGAATGACGAAGGGCTCGATCCGCCGGCCCTACCTCCGCCGCCCCATGGACCGCCTCCCATGATGGGCCACAACGGCGGGCCTCCCATGATGCCGGCACCTCCCGGTCCTCCGATTGCGCCGGACGCGGGTACGCCTCCAGCCCCGCCTGCTCCTGGTGCGATGCCCCCGGCTGCGGCGATGCCCTTCCCGCAGCCGGGGCCGCCTCCGGAAGAAACCCCAGAGCAGAAGCAGCAGCGCAAGCTCGCGATGATCATGGAGGCCATCGGCCTTCTGCGTCAGGACAAGCTCAGAGGATTTCGAATTGATATCGAAACCGACTCCACTGTCCAAGGCGACATGGAGCAAGAGAAGGCTGCACGAACAGAATTTGTTGGTCAGGTTACGAAATTTATCGAGGTTGCAGCCCAGACAACTCAGATGGTCCCTGAGTTTGCACCGCTCGCTGCTAAAATGCTTCAATTTGCCGTCCGTGGCTTCCGCGTTGGTCGTGATCTTGAATCAGCGATTGAAGATTTTTGCGAGAAGGCCGAACTCGACGCCAAGGAAAAAGCGGCCAATCCGCAGAACAAAGTTGATCCGGAAGTCGAGCGGCAGCGGATCGAGAACGAGGGCGAGCAGGCGAACAATGCGGCCAACATGCAAATAAAGCAGATGGACGTGAAGATGAAGGAAATGGAAATCCGGATTGCCGAAATCAGCGCAGGGGCCGAGGTGGAAAAGAACCGCCTTGAAGCTGAACGCCAGCAACGTCAGGACCATTTCGAGACCCTGAAGCACCAACGGGAGATGGAGCGGTCAGAGAAGGAACATGCTCGTGCAATGGAGTTAGGAGAACTCCAGCACAAGCAGAAAATGACCCAAGCATCAAAACCGAACGGAGCATCCCATGCTTAGACTATTTGGCTCACTGGCGATTCTTTTCGCCTTGTGTGGCGGGGCCAACGCCCAATATGCAGGGTTGACGCCCTGCGGACAGGTCTCGCGGGCTTTGACGACCAGCACGGCCAACGTGGTGTTGCCGTCCTGCGGACCTGTTGTGATCTTATACAATATCACGTCGCAGGAAGCCTATTACAATATCGGATCTTCCTCTTCCATCACGGCCACGACCTCCAGCTATTACATTCCCGGCGGCGGCTTCATCGTGCTTCAGCAGCCCGGCATTGGCTCGACTTGGTATCTGGCAGGTATCACGCCGGCCACCACATCCACATTGAAAGCAGTCATAGGGACAGCGAAGCCATGAAACGCGCGCTGCTCTTTCTGCTTGCAATGCTGGCGCTGGGTGGCGCTGCGAGGGCGGCGGGCCTGACTGGATACGCCTGTCAGGGCTGGGGTCTCACCGTTCTGACTGGCCCGGCCATTTGCGGCACTGCTCCCTCACCACCCGCCGGCTGTGACGGCACCATCGATCTTTCAACGGGCTGTGTGATGCCCATGCTGAGGTAATACCATGCGCAAGATATTCCTTTCGATCGCAATTCTTGCCGGGCTTGCCTCACAAGCATCGGCGGCTGACAACTACGGCGCTACGGCAGGCAGCGGTCTTGTCTTCGGTGCAAAGGACGCAACTAGCGTTTACTACCCGCGCCACATACTTTGCGACAATACGACTGTGGCGCAGTGTTTGGCTGTGGATGCTTCCGGCCGAATTACAGTCATTGGTAACGGCACTTTCGCCGCTCAGATCAACGGCTTCACCTCTTGGGCCGGTGGCACCCTTGGTGCAATGGCAGCCTACGGCACTTCGCCCGGTGCGGTGAACGTTCCCGGCGTCAATGCCTTCGTGACGAACACGCTAGCGGCAGGCCAAGCTACAATGGCCAATAGTTCGCCGATTGTCATTGCTTCTAACCAGACCGCTAACGCCCTATGGGGCCATGGCGCGACAGGCGCGGCCGTTCCGGCGAATGCTACATATGCAGGTGTGCTTGATGCGTCGGGCGGCACCAACATGCTGGGGCTGGCCGGAGATCCTTGTCAAACATCGGTCAAAACAACGGTCCCGATCACCCTTGCGACGGCTGCGGTAAAGGTCATTGTGACTGGCGTCTCAGCCAAAAAAATCTACGTCTGCGCATACGAGTTGACGAATAATGCTGCCGATAGCGTTGCCGTGTTTGAAGCAACGACCGGCACGACCTGTGCAACCAGCGCAGTTGCAGTCGTGGGCGCGGGCACCTCAGTAGCTACGGCCGCGACCGGATACAATTTTGCGGCAAATGGAGGCATTTCGAGAGGCAGCGGCGGATTCCAGGTTCTCCAAACCGCAACCAACGCCAACGACCTCTGCATCGCGCAATCCGCCGCGACGCAGCTCACCGGCTCCATCACCTACGTGACGCGGTGATCCCATGAACAAACTCTTCGGCCTTTTCCTTCTCGCGCTCGCATTCTTGGCGCCGAATGCTGCGTATGCTGTGACGTGTTTTTGGGTCGGTGGTACAGCCTCTTGGGATGGCACCAACACCGGCGGCGGTGGCGCTGGCGGCATAAAATGGGCCTCAGCGTCGGGTGGCGGCACCACATGTGCGGGGGGTGGTACCGGAGGTTCACCTTCGACTGGTGACTCCGCCACGTTCGATGCGTCATCTGGCACTGGCACAGTCACGGTTAACACTACTGTTGCAATTATCTCGCTCGATATGAGTGCTTTTACGGGTCCGAGCACGCTGGACTTTGCAACCAACAACAACAACGTCACGCTTTCCTCTTCCACAACTGCTTTCATCAGCACTGGCGCCGGCAACCGAACTCTGAATATGGGCAATGGCACTTGGACGCTCTCCGGTGCTACCGCTATTTGGACTGCAGCCGGGTCGACCAACTTCACGCTCAACGCCAATGGCTCCACGGTTGCCTTTACTGGTACAGCATCGGGGCAGAGAGAGTTTCGTGCAGGGACATCCAAAACCTACAACAACATCACGGTTAATAGCAGCGTTGACAGGTTCTTTCAGTTGTCAGGGGCCACAGCTATTGGGATCAACACGCTAACAATCACAGGCCCAAACCGCGTTCAATTCCAACAAGGTATTACGACGACCATCACCACACTGAGCAACATCTCGGCCAATTCAACTAATCAGTGCCTACTCACGAACAACAACCCGTCCAATGGCCAAGCAACCATATCTTCAGGAAATAACTTCACGGCTGATTACTGTGCCATTTCTGGCTTGGCCTTTACGGGTGCTGGTACGTTCGCGGCGACAAATTCTATGAATGTAGGTCAGGCCACCGGCATTACGATTTCTCTGCCTTCCGGCGGCGGCGCGGGCGGCCGGATCATCGGTGGATGAAAATGCGGAAGTGGATTATTGCGCTTGCTGGGCTGATGGTTTCAGCGAGCGCGTGTTATGCAGCATTTGCTATATTCCAGACAGCGCTTACTGCTACTCCGCAACTCGCCTGCAACATCGTTACGGGAGTTGCCTCTGCCTCTGGCCCTTGTGCCAGTCCGGCTGCTACATGTAACGGAGACAAGCAAACAGTAACGCTGACTATCAGCACGCCACCGCCGTTCAGCGGAAACTTGACCGTATTCTCCAATCAGTTCACCAGCCCTGGTGACGTTGGCAAGGCCATCGCAATTCCGGGTGTTGGCAACGGCGGCGGCGATTACACAGGCACGATCGTTTCAGTTGGCGCCTTTGGCGGCGGCCAGCAGGTGGTGGTAGTGACGCCTACTATGGGCACGCAAGTCACGTCAGTATCAAAATCCATCACCTACGGAAGTGACGATGCTCCCGCATTTAAGGCGTTCAATACATGGGCGCAAGCCAATCAGGGGGCTAATCAGGTTGTTCTGACCGTCCCGAATGGAAGCGTTTGCTGGGTCGGAACCAATCAGCAAATTACGCAACCAATCGGGGGGTTAAACTTTGGGGGATATCTTTTTGCGGGCATCAATAACCTCATTGTTGAGGGTACCGGGGCTACGATAGATAGCGTCGGCGGGTCCGCCATAAATTGGGGGGCGCTGGCTCAATTGGAGCAAGGGCTAACGGCACCACTAGGGCGATCCGCTCGCATCCAATCCGCATCGATAGGTGCAACCACTGTCACGCTTACTGCAGCGTCGTTTGCTGCTGGATATATCAGCCGCTTCACCACGGGCACGCCAGTGATGATTTCCGGCATGGACATCCAGTCCGGGTACAATCAGAACTATGGCGTCCCGTCCAACCATCAGTTCTTCACCTACGCTGTCGTTACAGCCGTCTGCAATAATACTGTTGGATGCCCGGGAACAGCCACCATCACGTTTGACAAGCCACTGACCAGTACCTTGCTCGATACTTGGCCGGAATACTTTGCCGGTGGTGTAGGCCAATTGGATCAAGGCGGCCCAGCAACGATCTACGCCCTTCATCCATTTTGGAACGCCACAGTCGAATATCGCGGTCTTACGATCTCCGACAGTGGTCAAACTTATGCTAAAATCCGCAATGCTACGTTCCGCAACGTGACGTGGAACAGCCCCAACGGGACGGTGCCCTCTGGCGGCGAAACATTCACAATCAGAAACTCAGCTTTGAATATCAACGCCTCCCCAGGCTGGGAAGTTGATAAGCTAATCACGACGTTAGACATCGACGGCCTAACCGGCAACGGTGTCGGGGGTGTCATGCGACGGATGGACTTCCAGAGTTCGTCGGTTGACAATCTCATCCTGAAGAACTCAAACATCGGCGGCGCATTTGGGACCGCGAAAAACTCGCAGATCACAGACACACACTTCGACTTGTTTCGCCCGGGCGCATGGACCAATGGCGCTTCAACTGGGCCATTGGTTTGCACCCGCTGCGATGTGACCGATTTCCAGCAAACGGGTGGCCTGTCCCAGAATTTCGCGGGCAGCACCTATACAATGAGCGGTGGCGTCATCACGGTAGCCAATACGGATAACGTGGTCGCCAATGGACCGCCTCATCGCATATTCGTCCCAGGTGGGAACGTCTATCTAGCTACTGCTGGTTTCACATCAGTGGGCCTGTTGCAGACGTTGGCGCAGACACAAGACCCAACAAACGTCTACACACAAACGAACCAAGCAGGTGGCTTTCCGGGGATAGCCGGATATTCGCCGGTGTGGCGAGTGCATCCAGCTCCTCAATTTACTTGCGACGCCTGTACCGGCTCACCGGAGGTTATAGGCGTCAACATTCAAAACGGAGCCACTGCGCTCGCCCCGCTGGGGCAGTTCGGCTATCGCAGCTACGCTCCGACAGTCAACACGTCCAATGCTGGGACGATCGCGGGCATGGGGAAGATCGTCAGTCTGACGGTAGATGTGATGGTAGCAGCGACTGGCTCAGGTTCGCTCGTACTGAATCCGACCGGCCAATTCCACAACAACATGATGGATCAGGCGACGTGGACTGTGTTCGATTGGTTTCCCACGATCAATCTGAAGCAGGCTGGAACGCGCGTCATTACGCCGAGCGGTGTGACATGTAACGGATCACCTGGTGTCTGTTCTGGTGACACAATCTCAGCACCATCAGGCGGAGTTGGTGGTTATCCGCCTAGCACCGCGTGGCTGTATCTCGGTGTAACTCCGAGTGTGTTCGGCTCATCCTTCCCCACAGGATGGACACTTCCGCAGTTCACGATGACGCTTCGGACTGATCAGGGCGTGGTGCCTTAGAAGCGATACTCAGGTTTTCCGCCCTCAAATACTGAGTAGTAGGTTCCTTTGGCAGTCCGCTTCCGGTGGACGAAGCGCAGCCAGATCACCCTGTAGTCGCGCTTTAAGGGGTTGCCGTACCCGCCCTCCCACTTGAGCAGGACGGGGCGCCAAGCAAACCAGAGATGATACCCGTCGTCATACGTGCGTTCGATCATGTGGTTACTTCAGCCCGATCAAGCAATCGCCTCTCTGAGTCTTTCGTTAAGCTCGGCTAGAGCATCTAACATCTCCGCCCTGTATGGACCTTTCGGCATTATCCTCAGGGCTAGTTCGATAAGCCCAGACGCAATGTGGTAGCGCAGTATGGTCATTTCCCCCTCCAGTGTTGCCCACCACTACCCCACGTTGACCCCTCCATCAAGACGGAGTTTGGCCATATCCGAGGTAGTCAACGGGGGAGGGTGGCGCAGGCGATACCCCGCTCATTGTTAAAATAGACCTCGGTCTGGCACGTTCCGAAGAATGGCCCACGATAGTAAGGAGCGCCAAACTCGACTGTGGTTTTTGTCATCACATCGGCGCGCCCTTGCATGAAGGATATCCAATGTGTGAAGGCGAGCGCACAGAAAGCCAGAAATAGGCAGAAGATTTTCATCTGATGGTCCGATCTCTGCTCAACTCTACCACTGCTGGGCGCCGTCCATGCGGTAGCTCAGTCGCCGCGCCTTGGCTGCTTCTTCAAGCATGTGACGGATGAAGATGGCTGGGATGGGAGGTTCTTTACCCGCCGCCTCGCAAAGGCGCCTGAGCATGTCCTCTGCCGCCCGAACCTCCTCATCGTTCACCAACGGTCCTGGCTTTGCCATCCGCTCGTTTATCTTGCGCTGTTGTTCATCCATGCCGTTCATGTTTCACCTCCACGGATACCATTCGTGACCGGCACGGTCTTATCAAGCGCCAGCTCGTATTCGCGGGCAGCATTGAACACCCCGATTAGATACACCCATTCCCCGTTCGTCAGGATGCCGCTTTCAAAGACCTTTTCGCGGATGCGCTTCTCGTAGTCGTCCATGTGTTTCGCTCTCTACTGATGACCGTCAGAACGGAATGTGGTCGCACTCTTGGCCGGGATGGACCAATTGACCGCACTCGGCGCAGACAACATCGTTGGGGTAAAGCGCTCGATACTCCAGCGCCGCGCCCTTGCTCTGCATCCATACGCCGATATGAAAGCGCAACCAGTCGGCGATGCTGGGATTGTCGCCCTGACGGGCCGGGTGTTCAATGTGCGGCATCAACGGTCTCCTTGCCAGACCGGGCTAGGGGTTCGGGGTAGGGCATTTCCATTCGTCCAACTCCGCGCGTAGCCGGCTGATCTCGTCGTCCCGAGGGTCAACAGCGTCAACGTCCTCGTAGATCGCCGCAAAGATGTCCGGCTTACACGGGTAGAGTTCGCCCTTGACGCCGCGAATGATCCAGTCGCCTGGCGAAGCCTGCATCACCCCTTTAAGGGTTTTTATGTTGAGTTTCGAGCGATCTTCCTGATCGCGGTCAACGGTCTTGTCCATCCACGGCTGGGAGAACCATTCAGGGATTGGGACTGAAAGCGCATTACCGTCCCATTGGATGGCATCTATCACGACTGGCTTCTTTCGGAACTTCATTCTCTCTCCTGTTCATCTGCGGACTGACAGATCAAAGTCTGGCGTCGGTAGCCACGCAATGATCATTGAACCATCGTGCTTGGCGGCGAAGTGAGAGCCGGTCCATCTCCCGATCGTCAGAAAGTAATGGCCGGCGCCGAATGTTCGTTCTAGGCCCATGGCCAGGAATGGTTTGTCCTTGGGGGCATTGTCGAGTGATTGCCATACAGGCGGCGGGATGGCCTTTAGCGCCTCCCGCAGCCGGTCAATTTCCGCCTGTTGCTCACGCGCGAAGTCTACATGAACGCACTGGAAATCGTCCCCGGTCCCTGAGACTGCCCACATAACTTCCTTGTCAAATTCGCTCATGGCTTCCTCGATGTTCGGTCAGCAGTGTTTCGGACAGCCGGCCTGATCGAAACTTTCATTCGGCCGCCTCTCGGATTAGATGCGGGCGCGAGGAGGCCAGGGCGGCGCGTCCGATATACTCAGCGTAGGCTGGCGGGATGGCCTCGGACATCTCATTGCCCGACATCCAATCGATGCCCATGGCCTCGGGTCCGCAATATACACCCACATCGCCGGTGATCGTGATGAAACCGCCGTTGGCCCAATGCTCCCGGCGGTTCTCGCCGCGGCGATTGACCCTGACAACATGCTTTGGGTGTTCCGGCTGTGCGATTGGGAAACTGCACTCAAAGTGCCTGTGGCGGTAGCTGCGGAGCCCGAACATGCCGCCGCACAACATCAGGTCGCAGCGGATAGGGGCCTCTGGCACGTTCTCAATGACGTAGGGAACGCCGCTGGCGATCAGCTTGGCGCGGACAGGCTCGATTAGGTCCGGATAGCCGGATAAGTCCTCGCGGGTCCGCAACCGGCAGAACTTCTGGCAGGGCGGGGAGGCCCATACAAGGTCAAACCGCCGGAAGTCGATCTGCATTACATCCGCCTGGATGAAGGCAAACGGATATCGGGGCTGCGGATCGATATCCACGCCAACGACCTGATAGCTGGCCCGCCGCAGCCCCACGGCGGCGCCGCCCGCGCAGCAAAATAGGTCAAGGGCAATCAAGACCAGTCCTCTTTGGTTAATTTGAAGTGCTTGATTAGAAATTGCTGCTCATCATCGAGACTGCATCGCCAGCCCATCCCGGCCCTTGGGTTGGCGTCCAACAGGAGTTCGATAATTCGAACCCGGCTGATGGCTTCTTCGCGCGTCATGCTTTGCTCTTTCGGTCTGTTTGAATGATCGCTACTGGTGAAGCTCGGTCGTGAGCCGCACGCGCACGATGCGCCAGCCCTCTTTGCGAAGCGCCTCCCATTCCATACAGCAGTGCTTGGCGAAAGCGTTCCTAGCCTCGAACTGCAGATCGCGGATGATCCCGTCGAAGAACCAGGAGCCGTTCTCCGTGGTGCACATCGGAACCCATGCTATTTCTTCGTGTGGTTTCGCCATCGATCTCTCCATGCAGCCCAATGAGGCCTCCCCTGTTTCGGATAGCGGACAGGTTTTCCGCTAACTGCTTTCACTGATTATCGAATTGCCAAAATCGTACCGTCACCTAGGCAGTCTGGACCATGCTCTAACTAATTGGCCCAATTACACTTTAATTCGCCGTCCGCTATCCGTCCGCTATTCTGTCGCTGGTTTGTTTCGACGCGCTACCCGCAGGGCCATCACCTCGGCTGTTGCCTTGGCATCGTTCCGGGAATAGTTCTGTGTTTGCGCGACGTTGCTATGGGTCGCGGCCTTCCTGACCATCTCCATATCGGCGCCGGCCTCGGCGGCCTCGGTGATCGCGCCGCTCCTGGTGTCCATGTTCTTGACGCCCTTGGGCACGCCGGCCGCGGTCGCCACTTTCCGCCACTTCCTGCGGAACTCGGTATTGTAGTAGGGCCAGGCATTGACCTCGCACAGGATGACCGGGCCAGAGGCGGGCATGGTGGCGCGATCGATGGAGCCGAACATGGCCTGGAACTCTTCCAAGACCATTGGCGCCAGCTTCAGATCGACCACGATCGTCTTGCTCCGCTTGCTGGTGACGTGGCGCAGGATCAGGTTCTCGTCGATCCTCTCCCACCGGAGGCCAGTGATCCACTTCTTGGTTTTCTTCTCGCCCTTGAACTTCTTCGTCTGGATGACGTCCGACACGCCGGGCTCTTTCACTGGAACCCACTCGCCGATGACGTCCCGCTGGCGCAGGGTGCATTCGAACTGGATGGCCTGGGCGAGGGCGATGAACGGCCAGCCGCGCTCGTGGGCCTTCTCCCGGATGGCTGTGGCCTGGTCAGCCGACAGTGCGACCTCCCGCGGCTTAGTCCCCTTGTAGCTCTGGCTGGATAGGGTCTCGGCCAGCCGGGCGCATTCCCGATCATCCAAGAGGCCGGCACCGAACCGGAACAGGGTTCGCAGGGTGGCGATGAAAGCCCCGCCCGCGGAAACCTTCTGCCCGTTGTCGCTCCACTCTTTATACCAGGACAGGATCATCCGGCCGGCGATGTCGGAAAGCATGACGTCACCAAACCGCTTGTCGATCCGCTTCAGCAGCGCTGCCTTACCCTGCCGCGCCTCATAGCGCTTCTTATGGAACGCCGAATCCGGATCGTTCTGGTATTTGTCGATTAGGTTGCCAATGGTGACCAGCGGAATAAGCTTGCCGCCGGCATCTCGCTCGCGACCCCAGATCAGCATGACCGATTGGTGTTCGTTGCACTGCGAGGCAATCTCCAGCGCGTCGATCTCGTCCAGCTCAGCACCTTCCCACAAGCGCACGGCGCCGGGGGCGTAGCCTCTCTTCACCAGGTCACTGCGGGCCTGCCAGTAGGCAACCCATCCCTTCTTGCGTTCGCGCCAGACTAGACCAGGAGCGCCATCGACGCGCGGCGGCGTGCGTTCAGTCATTGTTCTCTCTCCGTGCCACTTCCGGGCTCATCGTGATCCCGTTGCGCTTATCCAACCACGCTTTCACCGCCGGCCAATAGCGTCGATCCCCGAAAAGCGGTTGTTTCCGTGGAAAACCATACTTGGATTCCAGCCCCGGCAGGATCTTGCGCATGTGCTTTTCCGGCACGCCGAGGCGACGGATCAATTCGGCATCGCTCAGGTAGAGCTTGCCCTGCTCGCGCTCGATCGTCTCGGGTGCCGGTGCTGTCATGTTCAAGACCGAACGGCCTCTAGCGCCTTCTGAAACTCGGCGTCGTCGTAGGTGGCAAGAGAGACAATCCAAGCCGCGAATATCAAGGCCTCCTCCTTCGACATCGGGCCACGAGGCGGCATCATTATTACGATGTTGTCACCCTGAGCGCCGACCATATGCTTATTGAAGGTATCCATTTCTAATCTCCTTTGCTCTTTCGATTTTTCGTCATGTCCGCGGTGGCAAATATTGCCCGTGGTCTGGCTCTCGGTCGATCAACTCACGAGGCTGGCGTCGATCTTCCTGCGCCTCGCCGGAACGAAACTTCCCGCAATTTCGGCAAATCAATACGTTGCCGCACCCATCGCAAACCTCACCAAACTGCGTAAACTGTTCGGCCTCCAAAGCTTTAGCGACCCTCAAGAACATCTTTCCAACCGTGTCGCTAGGTTGCATGTGCTTGCGGATTAGCCGCAGCGCTTCGGATAAATGTTCATTTTCGTGGCCGTTGCAGCCGGGACTAAGACCATTCTTAGCCAAAACGTATCCGATGCTTTCGGCAATGAGGAAAGCCAACCGGTAGCGTTCCGCTTTTGGCAATTCGAGCGCTTTGAGCAGCAGATCTTTCATTGGCCCTCATCCTCAACACGGATGTGCTTTCCGTATTCGCGCCCGTAAATCTGGCATGCCATTTCATAGGCCACATCATCGTCAAAAGCGGACAGGCGGCCTATGAGGGTGAATCCGTCGAACACTGAGTAATTCTTGATCATGTTCCTTCTCCCTTGTGTTAATTCCTGATATGACTTATATACCTCAAACGAGATACGTCAATACCTCATATGAGAAAAAAGAGCATGGGACGCAAAAAAAGATGGGCCGAGGATATGCAGGCCCGATTCCCCGAGGGGACATTTGACCGGATCGACGCCGTTTTAGAGGACGGCGAGGAGCGGACGGCATTTGTCCGGGAGGCCGTAGAGCGGGAACTGAAGAGGCGGGAGAAGCGCTCATGATTTGCTCTCGCGGACACCAGAAGAGTTCGGCACCATCACCGAACCGAGCCCGGTAAACTCGGCATTCATCAAGGCGAGCTTGGCTTGTGCGCCGAGGCCCACCAAACACGTCCCTTGCGCTGGAGAATTACCCGGCTTTCCATCGGGCCTGATGAACTTGATTTTTCGGGCCACAAACAAAACGGCGTCGGCGTTCGGAATATACGTCTGCCACCACGGCGCTGAGGTTCTGTCAGGAACGAGTGCAATGCCATTGCCGTGGTCCCAGAACTTCTGGAGCCAAGGCACCAGGCCGTTCCTGCCACCGAACGGCGGGTTCATCCAGATAAAGCCGTACCAGTCTTGGTCCAGGCTGTCGGAACATAGGAATCGTCCAGTTGGGATCCACGGCAGCGGCGGATTCGGGCTGGCCACATCCATGTCGAACGTGCAATTGAGTGCGTCGAAGACGTACTTCGGCGTATACCACTCGTCAGTCGCGCCGACGCATTGTTCGTGAAGGCTCATAGTTTCGGACTTCCCACAACTCCGGCCGTCCACTCGGCGATGCCGGACGATGCTGTCAGCGGGCCAAATTTCTCCGTGCACGACTTGCAGCGCGTCTGCTCATGGTCGGGTGTCGGAGGGAAGCCAGAACACCGCATCGCGTAGGAGCTGCCTGGAGCGCAATGCATGAACCGGCCGCAACGGTCACACTTCGGCATCATGTTGAAGGCGTTACTCACTTTCCGACTCCTGGGGTGTCTGATG